>Ga0187892_10003925_pt1 | contig 26109 bp, 14 predicted proteins | sample MA1701073metaG_FD_139345 | JGI IMG/M metagenome (GOLD analysis project Ga0187892, IMG submission 139345) | Bio-ooze microbial communities from a basaltic lava cave in the Kipuka Kanohina Cave System on the Island of Hawaii, USA - MA170107-3 metaG ... | reverse complement strand
CTCGAGGAACCGGCTCAGGTACTGCGGGTCCACGAGCGGCGTGTCGCCCGCGACGACGCGTCCCTCCTCCTTGCCCAGGATCACCTTCATCGCCAGCGTGCGGCGGAGGTCCTGGTCCCAGACCCGGAGGATCGCGCCCATGCCGCCGCGCGCGACCTCGCCCTGGAGCGCGTAGCGGGGGGACTTGGGCAGGCGCTCGCTCAGCGAGCGGAGCCGCTCGCGCAGCGCCTCGTCCCCCTCCAGGGCGGGCGGGGGCGGGTCGAGGGTGATCGTGGGATCGTGGGCCGCGAGCAGCGCGGAGACCGGGCGCGGCGGCGGGTTCCCCTGCTGCGCCAGCCACCATTGATGGAGCTGGCGCAGCCAGGCGGCCAGCTCGGGGCGCTCGCGGCAGAAGGCGTCGAAGTCCACGGTCTGCCCCTGCGCGCGGAGCGCGAGGAAGCTGGCGAAGGCCGCCTCGGCCTGGGCGGCAGGATCGCTGGACGGGCCCGGCTGGGACATGGAGCGGAGAGTATAGGTAAGGAAATGGTGCCACTCTTCATTTCCGCCGCGGAAATGAAGAGTGGCACCATTTCCTACGCGCTGCTTTTCGTACCTACGCCCGCGCGGTCTCGAGCGGGACGAAGCGGAAGAGCTCCTCGGCGGACTCGAGGAGCGCGGCGCGCTGGTGGTCGGCAAGGCCCAGGAAGCGCATCTCGGGGCACCGGGCCAGCCGCTGGTACTCGGACCCCTTCTCGCCCAGCGAGAGGTGCAGGTCGAGCTTGTGCGCCAGGCTCACCAACGCTGCGCTCCGCGGGAAGTCCGGGTTCTGCTCGAAGTGGTGGTGACAGCCGGACACCGAGATGAACTCCTCGGGGAGCTTCCACTCGCGCGCCATCGCCACCCCCGCCCGCTCATGGAACTCGTGGAACACGCGCCCGACCACGTGCGCGGCCGGCCGGAAGGTCGAGGTGCACTCGCGTCCCAGCATGGCCAGGAGCGAGATCTTCCCCATGTCGTGGAGCAGCCCGAGCAGGAAGCACTTCTCCGGCGCCAGCCGCAGCGGCTCGGCGATCAATTGCGAGATCCGCGCCACCGAGTAGGCCTGGCGCCAGAGCTCCTCCGCGTAGGAGCCGAGCCCCCGGTTCCGGAAGATCACCCCCCGCACCGAGAGCGAGTAGATGAGCGAGCGGAGCGTCCGGGTCCCCACCCGCACCACCGCCTGGCTGAGCGTCTCCGCCTGGTACGAGCCCCCGTAGATGACCGAGTTGGCCGCCTTCATCAGCTCGGTCGAGAGCACCGGGTCGGTGGAGATCAACGTGACGAGGTGGGACACGTCCACCGTCGGGCTGGCCGCCATCTCGATCGCGACCATGCTGCTCGAGGGCAGCATCGGAAGCTCGAAGTCCCCTTTTTCGACGCGCGCGGCGACCCGGGCGATCGCCTCCTGCTCGACGGCGCGGAGCGAGGCCGTGCGGTGCTGCTCCTGATCGAGGTTCTCCACCTTGCCCGCGAGCCGCGAGCGCTGGGTCCGGGCGGGTGCCTTCGGCTCGGCCGCCCCGGCCTCACGCGGGGCCGGCGGCGGCTCCTGGGAGGCGGGTAGCGGGGGAACCGGGGGGACGCTCGCCGCGGACCGCCACCGCTTCCACCATCTCGCGAGCCACGTCAGCATGGCGACTCCGGGATCGGAACCGGACGGGTCGATACCCCCCTCGCCCTCTTCGACTCTTATCGGAACACCTCGCGCCGGCTTGACGGGGACGACTCCTCCAGGCGACCGCATTCCGGGCCCCCGGGACCCCGTCCACGTCGAACAGGTCGTAGCACCAGTCCCCCCAGAGGGGCTCCATGCGATGGAGCAGCTCGAACCGCTCGAGGGAGTGCTGCCAGAGGTCGAACCGGTTGCGGGGGGCGACCAGCGCGAATCTGCGCCGCCCATCGAACCGGGCCCGGCCGAGGTCGGGCCGCAGGATGACCGTCCGCCGGCGCAGGAAGTGCTCGAGCGGCGGGTCCGCGTTCGGGATCAGCACGACCCCGTCCTCGGGGATCCGGCCGGCCAGGTCCTCGACCTCCATCCGATAGGACCGCCACTCCTCCTTGATCGCGAGGTTTCCGGCGGAGCCGGTCCACTCGTCGGACCAGGCGGCGCCGAAGAGGACCACGCCCACCGCGCCCAGCACGACCCGCGCCGGCCTCCGTCCGCCGGTCAGCCGGTCGACGGCGGCCGCGGTCGCCATGATCCCGAGCGCCCATGTGAACGCCATGTGGTCGGCGGTGTGCGGGTGCACGTTCGTGTGCTCGCGCATCAGCGCGAACCAGAAGGCCTCCGCCACCGCGAGCGATCCGACCGCCGACGACAGGCGGCCCGGGAGCGTCCCGAGGTAGCCGCGGAGCCCGAGCAGGACGAGCCCGACCGCCCCCACGGCGGCGTGGAACGGGTAATAGCCGACCATCCTCTCGTAGAGCATCTGGAGGTACGCGGACGCGGTCCCCGGGTAGCCGCCGCTCCGGCTGAGGTAGGCCGTCCGGAGGTCGGCGAGCACCACGCCGTATCCCCCGAGGATCCAAGCCGCGTGCGAGAGGTGGAGCGCGGCGCCCGCGAGGAAGCCGGCGCCGACGGCGGCGGGGATCGCAAGTGATCGGAGCCGGCCGCCGCGCGGCGCGACCAGGAGCGGGAAGAGAAGCGCATAGAGGCCGGTCGCGGCCGCCATCTCGTAGCCGCAGAGCGCGAGCGTGGCCGCGCCTCCCGCGGCGGCTCCCACGAGCGCCCGCGCGCGGCTCCCCGCGCCCAGCGCCGCCGCGGTCACGGCCCAGAGCGTCCAGGCCTTCGCGGCGAAGTCGTAGGACTGGTAGCAGAACGTGTCCGAGAGCAGCCGGTAGGGCGCGGCCGCGGCGAGCGCGAGCGCCGCCACCGTGGCGAGCCCCCGGCTTCCCGTGATCCGCCGGGCCATCAGCCAGAGCGCCACGAGCGCGGAGGAGGCGAGGCAGAGCGGGAAGAGGCGGGCGGCCACGACTCCCACGCCCAGCCGGAGCATGGTGGCCAGCGCCAGCGTGGGGAAGGCCGGCCAGTGCGTGTAGCAGAGGGGCGCCCCCCCGAACTCGGGCGCGGAGTCGAAGGTCACCCCGAAGCGGAGCGCGAGGAAGCCGAAGCGGTCCAGGTTCCCCGCCGCCTTCAGGAGCAGCATGTCGCTCCAGTAGTCGCCGTGGTCCGGGACGATGGAGCGCGCGCTCTGCGTGAGGAAGATCGCGGCCGCGAAGGCCGCGGCGATCGAAAGGGGGAGCTTCATGGGGCCGAAGGCGCGCATGGTAGGCGCCCGGCCCGCGGCGGGCAACCGCCTCGAATTGACGCCGGCCCCCGCCCTCCGTATCGTCCCGGCGGCATGGACGGCGGGTGGTGGCGCGCGGGTCTCCGGCGGGAAGGCGCGGAGGTCGGCGGCCTCGCCCTGCTCCTCCTGCTCGCCTTCCCCGACGTCGTCTTCCTCGGCCGCACGCTCGCGACCTCGGCGAACCTGCCGACGATCCATCCGGCCGGCATCGACGCGCGCCCCGAGCCGTTCGGCGCCCGCACGGTCATCGATCCGGGCGCTTCGGCGTGGGAGGGGGAGCCGGCCCTGCTCCTGACCCGCCGCGCGCTTGCCGCGGGCGCGCTCCCCCACTGGAACCCCGGGTCGGCGTGCGGGACGCCCCTCCTGGGGAACCAGCAGTCGGCGCCCTTCTACCCGCCGGCCGCGCTCCTGCACGTCCTCCCCGCGCGGTTCCGCTGGGACGCATTCACGCTCGCGCGCCTCCTCCTCGCCGGCTGGCTCATGCTCCGCTTCCTCGCCCTCTTCCGCCTCCCCCGCCCGGCCGCGTTCGTGGGCGCGGCCGGCTACATGCTCTCCGGCTACTTCATCCTCTACGCCAACATGCCCCACCTGAACGTGGACCTGCTCCACCCCGCGATCCTCTGGGCGGCGGAGCGGCTGGTCCGCACGGGACGCGCCGGGCTGCTCACGGGCGTGACCGCGCTCGCGGTCCTCGGCGGCATGCCCGAGTCCGCCTTCTTCGTGCTCGCGTTCGGGGGCGCCTGGTTCCTCTTCCGCGTGCTCGGTCAGGGAGCCGGGCCCGGGCTCTCGCGCGGGCGTCTCTTCCTCGTCTATTCCGTCTCCACGGTGGCCGGCCTCCTCTTCGCCGCGCCGGTCCTCCTGCCGTTCCTCGAATTCCTGAGGCAGGCGATCACGAGCCACGAGGCGCCCACCGGCACCGCGGCCTGGCCCGTCCGGACGGCGATCACGATCCTCGATCCCCTCCTCCCGAAGCTCGCGTCGCGGCGCATGCTCGCCCCGCTCCAGCTCGACGCGTCCGCCGTCGCGCCCCACCTGGGGCTCGCGCTCCCGTTCCTGGCGCTCCTCGGGGTGAGGAGCGGCGTCCGCTACGGCGGCTTCTTCGCCGGCGTCGTCGTCCTCTACCTCGGCAAGGCCTATGGCCTGCCCGGCCTCAACGACCTGGGGCGGCTCCCGGTCCTCGACATGCTGATCTTCCCGAAGTACTTCTTCCCGGCGTTCTCGGTCGCGGTCGCCGCGCTCGCCGCCGCCGGCGTCGCGCGCATCCTGGCCGGCGCGGTCCGCCCGCGGTCCGCGGCGCTGGCGCTCCTCGCGCTCGGCGCGGTGCTGATCGGAGGGCGCATCGCGACTCCGGGCGGCCGGATCTGGCCCGGGCTCGCGATCCTCGGCGCGGTCGCGGCCGCCGCCGCCGCCGGGCGCCGCCTCCCGCTCCGCGGCCAGGCCGCGCTCTGGACCCTGGTCGTCGCGGGGGAGCTGCTCCTCTACGTCCCCCGCCGCCATCCGGGCCGGCCGGCCCTCGCGGAGGAACCCCCGTTCGTGCGGGCGCTCCGCGCCGAGGGCGCCGACCGGCCCGGGGAGGGCCGCGTGCTCGGCAGCGGAGGCTACCTCCATCCCAACTGGGCGGCCGCGCTCGGATTCGAGGACCCGCGCCTCCAGGACGCGATGATGGTCCGCCGCTACCACGAGTTCCTCCGCGCGACGCTGCGGCCCGCTCTTTCGCCGGGCGCGTGGAACGAATCGAATGCGTCTCTCGACGACGCGACCGGCCGATGGATGAGGTTCCTCGGCGTCCGCTGGCTGGTCACCCCGCGGAGCCTCGAGCCCGGCAACGGAATCCTCGAGCCGGTCTTCACCGGCGGACCGTTCGTCTACCGGAGCCACGCGGCGCTTCCGCGCGCCTTCGTGGTCCACCGGGCCGAGGTGGCGTCGCACGACGCGTGGGGCTTCGTGCGCCTCGGTGCGCCGGACTTCGACCCCGCCGTGCGGGTGCTGCTCCACGAGCCGGTGCCCGCCGGGCGTCTCGACGGCCGGGGCGCGCCCGAGCTGGACGGCTCGCGCGCACGCGTGGTCCGCCACTCGCCTTCCGAGGTCGCGATCGAGGCGGAGCTGGAGCACGCGGGCTTCCTGGTCGTGAGCGAGGCGCACTACCCCGGGTGGCGCGCGGAGGTGGACGGCGTGCCCGCGCTCCTCTTCCGCGCGAACCACGCCTTCCGCGCCGTCTGGCTCGAACCGGGGAAGCACGCGGTCCGCTTCGCGTACGACCCGCGCGCCTTCTGGGCGGGCGCGGCGATGGCGGCGGCCGCCGCGCTCGCGTGGTGGCTCTTCCTCCGGAGCCCGCCCGGGCGGCCGGCATGAGCGGAGCGCTCCGGCGGCTCGGCGCCGACGCCGCGGCCCTGGTCGGGCTCGCGCTGCTGCTCACCCTGGGCGCGTTCCCCGACGTCACGTTCCAGGGGCGCACGCTCACCACGGCGGCCAGCGGACAGGCGATCCACCCCGGCGGGATCGAACCCGACGGCTGGCGCACCGGGAGCCGGACCGTGATCGATCCGGGCGCCTCGACCTGGTGCGACGAGCCCTACCTGATCCTGAACCGCGCCGCGTTCGTCGAGGGCTCGGTCCCGCTCTGGAACCCGCGCTCGGCGTGCGGGATGCCCCTGCTCGCGGACCAGCTCTCGGCGCCGCTCTACCCGCTGAACGCGATCCTCTACCTCGTCCCGCCGGCGGTCCGGTGGGAGGCGTTCCTGATGGCGCGCCTCCTGGTGGCGGGGCTCTTCACCTTCCTCTTCCTGCGGCTCCACCGGCTCCCGCCGCTCGCCGCGTTCCTGGGCGCGGGCGCGCACATGGTCACCGGGCACCTCGTGCTCTACGTGAACATCAATCACCTGAACGTGGACGTGCTGCACCCGGCGATGTTCTACGCGGTCGAGCGGCTGGCGCAGGGCGGCGGCATCGGCTGGCTGGTCGCCATCACCGCGACCACGCTCTACGGCGGCTCCCCCGAGCCGGCGCTCTTCGTGTTCGTGCTGGGCGGGCTCTACTTCCTGGTCCGCTCGAGGCTCCGCCCGGCGCTCGTCCTCCGCTACGCGCTCGGGTCGCTCGCCGGGTTCGCGCTCGCGGCGCCCTTCCTGCTTCCGTTCGTCGAGTTCCTCGCGAACGCGGTCACCCTCCGCAGCGTCTACCCGATCGGGCTCAACACGTGGCTCCCGCGGACGGCGATCACGCTGCTCATGCCCCGCTTCTTCATGCTCTCGGGCCCCGGGCTCACGGCGCTCCAGCTCGCCGCCACGACCGTCGCGCCCTACGTGGGCATCGTGCTGGTCTTCCTGGCGGGGCTCGGGCTCCGCGCCGCCGGGCGGCTCCGCTGGTTCTTCCTCGCGATCGTGGTCTTCTACCTGCTCAAGGCCTACGGCGCGCCCTGGGTGAACGAGGTGGGCCGGCTCCCGCTGCTCCGGCTCTGCTTCTTCCACAAGTACCTCTTCCCGCCGTTCGCGTTCGCGCTCTCGTGCCTCGCGGGCTTCGGCGCGGCGGCGCTCGCGGAGGGGCGCGTGGGATGGCGCGCGGCGCTCCTGGCGTGGCTGCTCCCGCTCGGGATCGTGCTCGGGTGGCGGTTCCGCTGGCCCGCGGGGAGCCCGGTCGAGGTCTACGGGATCCCGGGCGTCGCGGGGGGCCTCGGGCCGGTGAAGTCCTTCCTGCTGCTGCCGCCGCTGGTCTTCCTGCTCGCGCTCCGCCTGCGCCGGTGGCCGCTGCTCGCGGCGCTGGCGCCGCTCGGGGCCGTGCTCGCCGAGCTCCTCGCCTGGACGCCCCGCGACCGCGCGCCCCGGCCCGACCCGGACCGGGTCCCGCCGTTCGTCCGCGCGCTGCGCGACGACGGCGCGGGCCTGCCCGGGCGCGGGCGCGTGTTCGCCACCGACTGGTACCTCACGCCGAACTGGAGCGCGGCGCTCGGCTTCGAGGACCCGTGCGTGCAGGACGTCATGACCATCCGCAGCTACCACGAGTTCGTCCGCGCGCTGCTCGAGTCGCGGGCGGACCCCGACCGCTGGATGGCGTCCGACTGGGGACTCTACGACCCGATGGACCGCTGGCTCCGGTTCCTGAACGTCCGCTGGCTCGTCTCGGAGCAGCCGTGGCGGCCGTGGCTGCCCGCGCGGATCGCGCGCGCCGGGCTCCGCTTCGGGCGCGGGCGCGGCGCGTGCGAGATCGACCGCTCCGACCGCGTCGCGCTCCGCGCGCCCGGGGAGGCGCGCGCGAGCTTCCCGGTGCCGGAGCGGGGCGCGACCCTCTCGTTCCTGCCGGCGGTCGCGGGCGACGCGGTCGCCGAGGTCGCCGTGCGGGAGGTCGCTCCGGTGCATGGGCTCTTCTCCGAGTCGCTCGATCCGAAGCACGACCCGGCGCACCGCGGCTGGCTCGCGCGCCGCGTGGACCTGGCAGCCTGGGCGGGGCGCGAGGTCGCGTTCCTCCTGACGACGGCGCCCGGCTGGAACAACTCCAGCGACTGGGCGGGCTTCGCGGACCTCCGCGTCGGGGACGCGCCGGTGGACCTGGAGGCGATCGTCCGCTCCCCCACCTGCGCGGTGGAGGAGCCGAACTACCTCGCGGCGCGTCCGGTTGAGACCCCCGACGGGCCTCGGCCGCTCCTCTTCCTCCACCCGCCCGGCTTCGTGGAGTTCACGGCGCGCGTCCCCGCGGAGCGGCCCGAGCTGACCTTCCGGATCGGCCTCCTGCCCGAGGTGCACGACCCGGCGCTCGGCGACGGGGTCGAGTTCCGGGTGGCGGTCTCGCCGCGGACCGACGAGACGGTGCTCTGGACCGGCCCGGGCGCGGAGCCGCCGCCGGCCGCGGCGCGTCTCGACCTGGCCGCCTGGGCCGGGCGCGAGATGGTCTTCGTGCTGCGCGCGCGCGGCGCGGGGGGGACGGTCACGCTCGCCGAGCTCTGCGCGGACGGCGACCCGCCGCTCCTGCCGCAGCTCTTCCGCGGCCCGCCCGCGGTGCACCGGAGCCACGACCCGCTGCCGCGGGCCTTCGTGGTCCACCGGGCCGAGGTGGCCGCGAGCGACGCGGACGGGCTCGCGCGCCTCGCCGCGCCCGACTTCGACCCGGCGCGGCGCGTGCTCCTCCACGAGGGCGAGCCGGCCGGGCGCCTGGAGGTGCCGGGCGCGCCGGAGCGGGACGGCTGCCGCGCGCGCGTGCGCAGCCATGGGCGCCATGTGGTGGAGCTGGAGGCGGAGCTGGAGCACGCCGGCTGGCTGGTGACGAGCGAGGCGTTCTACCCTGGGTGGAGCGTGGAGGTGGACGGGAAGTCCGCGCCGCTCCGCCGCGCGAACCACGCGTTCCGCGCGGTCTGGCTCGAGGCGGGCCGGCACGAGGTGCGCTTCCGCTACCGTTCGCTCCCATGGCTCGCCGGCCTCGCGATCGCCGCCGTCGCGGCGGCGGCGCTCCTGGCCGCATCGGGCCGCCGGCGGCGCCGGGCCCGGCAGGCGGTAAACCCACCTTCGCCCGCTCCGGAGCCATGAGGCGTCTGGTCCCGTTCCTCCTCCCCGCGGTCCTCCTCGCTGCGGCGTTCCCCGAGGTCCTCTTCGGCGGACGCACGCTCCGCACGTCCGGGAACCTCCCCTCGATCCATCCGACCGGCTGGGCGCCCGTGCCCGATCCCGGCACCGGGCCGGTCGTGCTCGACCCGAGCGCCTCGGCCTGGGCCGACGAGCCCTGGTTCCACCTGGTCCATCGCGCGTTCCGGGACGGCGAACTCCCCTTCTGGAACCCGGCCTCGGCGTGCGGCGCGCCGCTCCTCGGCGACATGCTCTCCGCGCCCTTCTATCCGCTGTCGATCGTGCTCCACGGGCTCCCGGACTCCATCCGCTGGGACGCCTTCCGGCTGCTCCGCCTCCTGGTCGCGGGCGCGTTCGCGCACCTGTTCCTCGCGCGCCTCGGCCTCGGTCCCGCGGCGCGGCTCCTTGGCGCCGCCGCCACCACGCTCGCCGGGCACCTCGTCCTCTACCTGGACGTGAACCACACGAGCGTCACGATCCTCCAGCCCGCGATGCTCTGGGCCGCCGAGCGCATGGTCCGGACCGGGCGCGCGGGCGCGGTGGTCGCGGTCACCGCGGCCGTCTCGCTCGGCGGGATGCCCGAGCCGGCCGTGTTCGTGCTGCTCACCGGCGGGCTCTGGTTCCTTCTCCGCACCCGGAGCCCGCGGCTCCTCCTCCGCGCCGCGCTCGCCGGCGCGGCCGGGCTCCTTCTCACCGCGCCCTTCGTGCTCCCCTTCGTGGAGTTCCTCGGGGAGGCAGCGAGCTTCCACCACGGCGAACCGCTCGGCCTCTACACCCGCCCGCCCGGGAACCTGGTCACGATCCTCGATCCCACGATCTTCCGCTTCGCCGACGGCGACTGGCGGCGCATGCTCGTCCCCGAGCACCGCGAGCCCTACGTCGGCTTCCTGGTCGCGTTCCTCGCCCTGGTCGGCCTCGTCCACGGCGCGCGCGCCTTCCGGGGGGTCCGGGTCGCCTGCGCCGCGCTCGCCGCCTTCTTCCTCCTCAAGGTCTTCGGCGCGCCCTTCGTACAGTGGGTCGGCCGCCTGCCCGTGCTCCGCCTCTGCATCTTCCATCAATATCTCTTCCCGGCCTTCGCGCTCGCGCTGGTCACGCTCGCCGCGCTCGGCGTCGAGGCGCTCCGGCCGCGCCAAGCGGCGTGGCTGCTCCCGCTCGCCGCGCTCCCGCTCCTCGCCCGGCTCGCGCGTCCGGAGCTCTCGCCGGACGTCACCGTCGGCGGGCTCTGGCCGTTCGCGCTCGGGCCCGCGCTCGCGCTCGGCGTCGCGCTCCTCCAGCGGCGCTGGGGCGGCGCCGCGCCGGCCGCCGTCGCGCTCGAGCTCCTCTTCTGCATCCCGCACGGCTGGCCGCTCCGGCGCGCCGAGCCCCTGCGCGCGCCCTGCCTCGCGGCCGTCGGCCTGGAGGGACGCCTCTTCGCCGAGGACCGGCACCTCGTCCCGAACTGGGCCGCGGCGCTCGGGCGGGACGACGTGCGCGTGCTCGACGCGATGACCGTGCGGCGCTACCGGGACTTCGTGCGCGCCACGCTGGAGCCCGCGATGTGGAACGACCGCTGGATGGGCGGCATGAACGGGGAGCGTGCGCACCAGGACCCGCTCGACCGCTGGATGCGGTTTCTCGGAGTCCGCTGGTTCGTGACCGCGACCCCGCCGGCGCTCGGCGCGCGCGCCGAACGCTTCTTCCGCGCGCCGCCCATCGCGCCCGACATGGTTGGCGGTCCCGCGCCGGGCGAGGCGCGTTTCGTCTTCTGCGGCGAGGCCGGAGCGGTCCGCTTCGACGCGCTCGCGACCGGGGACGCGACCCTCGAGGTCGTCGCCCGCCCGCCGGCGGCGCGTCGCGAGGTCTTCCGCGAGACGATCGATCCGAAGACCCGGCCCGAGCACCGCGGCTGGCACGCGCGCGCGGTCGATCTCGCCCGCTGGCGGGGACGCGAGGTGGCGCTCCGGCTCGAGACCGGACCGCTCGCGAGCACCGCCTTCGACTGGGCCGGCTTCCTGGACGCGCGGCTCGGCGGCGCGCCGCTCGCGCCGGAACGGTTCCTCGCGGGGACCGCGGTGGCCGCGGACGGGCCGGACTACGCGGCCGCGCGCGTGGCCGAGGGGCTCCCGTTCCTCTTCCTCCATCCGCCCGCGAAGGCGGAGCTCGTCGTTCGCGTACCGGAGGACCGCCCCGAGCTGACCTTCCGGATCGGGCTCGCCCCCGAGGCCTGCCGTCCCGACCGCGGCGACGGAGTGGAGTTCGCGGTCTCGGTCGCGCCCGCGACCTCCGAGGAGGTCCTCTGGCGGGGCACGGGGGGCGCGCGCGTGGAGTTCCCCCCGGGACCGTTCACGCTCGCGCTCCGCGTCCGTGGGAGTGCCGGAGGGGTCGCGCTCCGCGGGCTCCGCCTCGATCCCGACCCGCTCGTCCCCGTCTTCACCGAGGGACCGCTGGTCCTCCGGAACGACGCCGTGCTGCCGCGCGCGTTCGTGGTCCATCGCGCCGAGGTCGCCGCCGGCGAGGCGGATGCGCTCCGCCGCCTGGGCGAGCCGGACTTCGATCCGACGACGACGGTGCTCCTGTACGGCGAAAAGGTGCCAGGCACCATTTCCGCTGCGGAAATGGTGCCTGGCACCTTTTCGCCCCGGGCCCGCGTGACGAGCCACGGGCGGCACGAGGTCGTGGTCGAGGTGGAAGCGGCCGCGCGCGGCTGGCTGGTCCTGACCGACGTCTTCTATCCCGGCTGGAGCGCACGGCTGGACAGGCGGCGCGTGGAGCTCCACGCCGCGAACCACGCGTTCCGCGCGGTCGCGGTCCCGGCCGGGCGCCACGAGGTCCGTTTCTCCTACACCTGCTGGCCGTGGTGGATCGGGCTCGCGGTCGCGTCGGTCACGGCGCTCGCGCTCCTCGCGGCGCGGCTCCGCCGATGAAGCGGGAGGCGCTCATCGCGCTCGCGCTCGGCGCGGGCCTCGTCGCGCTCGGGTTCCCCGACGTGCTCTTCGGCGGGCGCACGCTGACCACGTCGACCGTCGTCCCCTCGCTCCATCCCGCGGGCCTCGGGCCGGAGCCGGCCCCGGACGCCGCGCGCACCGTGGCCGATCCCGGCGCCTCCGCATGGGCCGCCGAGCCGTTCCACCGGCTGAACGCCCGGCTCTTCCGCGACGGGCACGTCCCCCACTGGAATCCCTGGAGCGCGTGCGGGACGCCGCTGCTCGCGGACCAGCAGTCGGCGCCGTTCTATCCGCTGAACGCGCTGCTCCACCTGCTCCCGGCGTGGACCGGCTGGGACGCGTTCCTGCTCGCGCGGCTCCTGATCGCGGCCGCGGGCACGATCCTCTGGCTCCGCTCGCTCGGCCTCTCGCGCCCATCCGCGCTGCTCGGCGCGGCCGGCTTCACGCTCTCCGGCCGGCTGGTCGCCTACGTCAACGACGTGACGCTGAACGTGGACGCGCTGCTCCCGGCGCTCCTCTGGTCGCTCGAGCGGCTGCGCGGGACCGGCCGTCCCGCCGCGCTGGCGCTCGTGACCGGGGCGATCCTCTACGGCGGCATGCCCGAGCCGGCCTTGTTCGTCCTCGTCACCGGGGGTCTCTACACGCTCGCCCGGCGGGTCCCGCTCGCGCGCGCCGCCGCTGCGAGCCTGGTCGCGCTCCTCCTGGCCGCGCCCGTGATCCTGCCGTTTCTCGAGTACCTCGGGGAAGCGAGCCACCGCCACGACGGGCCCGCGGGCCTCGCCGCGAAGCTCGTCCGCTGGGCGGTGCTGCTCGTGCACCCGCGGTTCTTCGCGGCGGAGGGCGTGCCGCCGCTCACGGTCCCCCTCGACCTCGGGCTTCCCTGGGTCGGCGCGGCGCTCCCCGCGCTCGCGCTCCTCGGCCTCGGCCGGGGTCCGTTCCCGCGGCGGCTCCTCGGCGGGCTCGCGCTCTTCTATCTGTTGAAGACGTTCGACGCGCCTCTCGTGCGGGAGGTCGGACGGCTCCCGATCCTCCGTCTGTGCTTCTTCCCGAAGTACCTCGCGCCGGTCTTCGCGCTCGCGGTCGCGGCGCTGGCCGCGCGCGGTGCCGAGCGGACTGCGCGGTCCCGCGCAGGCGCGGGACCGCGCGCCGTTGCGCTGGCGTTCCCCGCGCTCGTCGTGGGGCTCTGGGTCGCGCTCTTCCCTCCCGGGCGTCCGGTGCTCGGCGCCGCGCAGGCGACCAGCGCGCCGGCCGGCCCCTGGCTGGCGGGCCTGGGCGTGCTGGCGGCCGCGTCGGTCGTGCGTCGCGGGGGCGCGTGGCTGCCGCTCGCGGCGGTCCTCCTCGAGCTCGGGCTCCTCCTCCCGGGCGGGCGCCCGCCGCGGCCGGGCGCGCTCAACGAGCCCGCGTTCGTGCAGGCGCTCCGCCGCGACGGCGCCGACCGCCCGGGCGCGGGACGCGTGCTCGCGACGGGCGGCTTCCTGATGCCGAACTGGGGCGCCGCGTCCGGCTTCGAGGACGCGCGCATCCTCGAGGGGCTGACCGTGCGGCGCTTCGGCGAGTTCATCCGCGCCACGATCGAGCCCGGCATGCCCGTGGACCGCTGGATGGGGACCGAGCGGAGCGCCTACGACGCCGAGAACCCGTGGCTCCGGTTCCTCGGCGTCCGGTGGCTGGTGACCCCCGACCCGCCCGCCTTCCCGCCGCGCCTCGAGCGCGACGCCGAGCGGTTCACGCGCGGGCGCCCCCTCGGCGATCCGGTGCGCCTCTTGCCGGGCGACGAGCTCCGGCTCCGCCCCGCGCTGCCGCGGCGGAGCGCATGGGTCGAGGTCGACGCGGACGAAGGGCTCGAGGTGGTGGCGCGCGAGCCCGACGCGGCGGCGCCGGTTCTCTTCGAGCGGGTGCGGCCGGACGAGGCGTGGCGCGCGCGGACCGTCGATCTCGGGCGGTGGGCGGGGCAGGACGTGCTGCTCACCTTCACGACCGGCCCCGGGCCGGCGTGGGACGCCGAGGGGGACGAGGCCGCCTGGGCGGGCCTCCGGCTCGGGGACGCGCCGCTCGACCCCTCCGCGCTGCTCGAGCTCGGGACCACGGCGGCGCTCCGCGAGGGAGCCTTCGAGGCCCGGGAGGACCGGCTCGTGATGCGCCCGTTCGCGCAGCTCGAGACCGCCGCGCGCGTGCCGGCGGACCGGCCCTGGCTCGAGCTCCGGCTCGGCCTCCTCCCGGAGGCGCGGGGAGACGGCGTCGATTTCTCGGTGCTCGTGACCCCGCGCCCGCGGGAGGAGCCGCTCGCCTTCGGCAGCACGCGGCGCGCTCCGCTCCCCGCCCGACCGCACGTGCTCGCGCTCCGCGCCCGCGCGCCGGCCACGATGCGCGCGCTCCGCTTCGGGACCGACCCGCCGCTCCTGGTCCCGCTCCACGAGGGAGGGCCCTGGGTCCACCGGAACGAGGCGGCGGGGCCGCGCGCGTCGATCGTGCACCACGCGGTCCACGCCCGGGACGACGCGGAGGCGCTCCGGCGGATCGCGGAGGTGGATCCGGAGCGCGCGGTGCTCCTCCCCGGCGGCGGGCCGGAGGAGCGCTTCGGCGCGGGGGGCGCGGCGCCGGGCGAGCGCGCGGTCGTGACGCGTCACGGGCCGCAAGACGCCCTGGTGACGGCGGAGCTGGAGCGGGCGGGGTGGCTGGTCGTGGCCGAGACCTGGTATCCGGGATGGAGCGTGACCGTGGACGGGCGGCCGGCGGAGCTGCTCAGGGCGAACCACGCGTTCCGCGCGGTGCGGCTCGAGCCCGGCCGCCACGAGGTCCGGTTCCGCTACACCTCCAGTGGGTGGCGGGCCGGCCTGCTCGTGGCGGGGGCGACGGCGCTCGCGCTGCTCGCTGCGGCCCTCGCGCGCCGGTTCAGCGCCCGCCGGGCTGGAGGGCCGGATCGAGCACCCGCCTCAGCCCCTCCAGCGTGATCGGCTTGCTGAGGAAGTCGTCCATGCCGGCGGCGATGCAGCGCTCGCGGTCCCCCTCGAGCGCGTAGGCGGTCATCGCCACGATCCGCGGGCCGGCCTGGCCCGCGTGCTGCCGGCGGATGCGTCGCGAGGCCTCGAGCCCGTCCATCTCGGGCATGAGCACGTCCATGAAGACCACGTCGTAGGGAAGGCGCTCGAGCGAGCGCACCGCCTCGATGCCGTTCTCGACCACGTCCGCCTTGAGGCCCATCTGCTCCAGCAGCAGGAGCGCCACCTGCTGGTTCACCGGGTTGTCCTCGACCACGAGGATCCGGAGCGATGGCCTCCGCGAGGACGCGGGACCGCCGGGTTCCAGCACGACCGGCGCGCCCGGGCTCTCGAGCAGGCGGCGGAGGACCTCCAGGAGCTGCGGCGGACGGACCGGCTTGGTGACCACGGCCGCGAACGGGCGGGCCAGCTCCGCGTCGGCGCCGTGGCCGACGCAGGTGAGGAGCACGAGCGGCGGGGGAGTCCCCTCGCAGGCGCGCCGGAGACGCGCTGCCAGCTCGGGTCCCTCCACCCCGCCGCCCAGGTGATGGTCCACGAGGACCGCGTCCATGCGGCCTCCCTCCGCCAGTGCCGCCTCGGCCTCGCGGGCGGAGGAGGCGAGCCGGACGTCGCACCCCCACGCGCGGGTGAGGTGGCTGAGCAGCGTCCGATAGGTCGGGTTGTCGTCCACCACGAGGATGCGCTTCCCGGTGAGGAGCGCCGAGCGCGCCTCGCGGGGGAGCGGAGCCGTGGCCGGGGCGCGCGCGCGGATCGTGCACCGGAAGCGGGAGCCGCGGCGGACGTCGCTCTCGACCGTGATCGTGCCGCCCATCAGCTCGCTGAGCCGCCGCGCGATCGCGAGCCCGAGCCCCGTCCCGGAACGCCGGCGCGCCGGGTCCGCCCCCACCTGCCCGAAGGGCTGGAAGAGAAGCGGGACGTCGTCCGCGGCGATCCCGGTCCCCGTGTCCCTCACCTCGAAGGCCAGCTCGATCCCGTCCCCCGAGGTCCGGCGGTGCGCCGCGCTGAGGACCACCTCTCCCCGGGCGGTCGCGCTCACGGCGTTGCTGAGGAGGTTGACCAGGACCTGGCGAAGGCGCGCGGGATCGGCCGCCACGAGCCGCGGGCAATCGTCGGCGATGGTCCACGCCAGGTCCAGGTGGCGCGCCGCCGCGGCGGCCGCGACGAGGTCCACGCACTCCTGGAGGCACTGGCAGAGGTCGAAGGTCTGCACCTCAAGCGTGGTCCGTCCGGCCTCGATCCGTACGTGCTCGAGGATCTCGCGGATCTGCGCTAGCAATGCCTCGCCGCCGCTGCGGATGGTGGCGACGCAGTTCCGCTGGAGCGGGTCGAGGTAGGAGTTCTCGAGCACGGTCGCCATGCCCAGGATCGCGTTGAGGGGCGTGCGGAGCTCGTGGCTCATGGTCGCGAGGAACTCGCTCTTCGCCTGGTTCGCCTGCTCGGAGGCGGCCCGCGCGGCCCGCGACTCGGAGACCGCGGCGGCCACGACGTGGCCGGTCAGCGCAATGACGCCCATGAAGGCCTGGAGCACGAGGAGGGACTCGTCCACCGTGACGCCCTCGAACGGGCCGGTCCCGTGGACGGTCGTCCAGATCGCGATCCCGGACGTGAACAGGACGAACGCGGCCACCCCCTCGGCCCGGAAGCGGAAGGCGGCCCAGACCACGAGCGGGAGGAGGACGAGCGAGGGGCTCCGCGCCATCGCCGAGTCCCCCGTGAGCACGATCCACCAGGAGGCGATCGTGAACGCCGCGAGGGCCCCGGCCTCGAGGAGGCGGCGCGGCGTCCAGGGAAGCCGGGAGCGGGCGCTCCAGACGAGGAAGAGGGGCGTGACGGTGAGGATGCCGACGAAGTCCCCTAGCCACCAGGTGATCCACGTGGTCAGGACGGGGCCATGGCGGGGGAGTCCGCTCAGGCCCAGGGCCGCGGCGCCGATGGTGGCGGCGATGGTGGTGCACGCGAGCGCGATCCCCGCGAACCGGAGGACGTCCAGGGCGCGCTCGAAGGCGCGGGCGGACCGGACGAAGCGCCTCACGAGGGCGGCGCCGGCCAGCGCCTGCAGCGTGGACCCCGTGGCGATCGCGAAGAGGGCCAGGGGGCGGACGACGCCCTCGCCCGGGTCGAGCACGATGGGGGCGTTGACCAGGAGGGAGCCGAGCCAGACCCCGGGCCAGAGGGGGCGGCCGCGCAGGAGGAGGACGGCGAGCGCGAGCCCGGAGGGGGGCCAGACGGGGGAGGCCACCCCCGGCGGGAGCGCGAGCCCGAGGCCGAGCTTGCCCGTGGCCCAGTAGGCGCCGGCGAGAACGAAGATCTCGCCCAGCCGCCGCAGCATGTCCCGAGAGGATCGGGCGTTCATGTCCGGTCGCAACCGCTCCTTTCCCCTTTGCGCGCGCGGCGAGCATAGCGACCGCTCATCGGCGGGTCGAGGGGAGCGGAGAGGGACTCGTATAATGCGGGCGCGATGGAGAGTGGAGGGCGTGGTCGATGACCCTCGAGGAGCTGCACGCGGCGCGGGAGCGGACCCGGCCGCACGTGCTCCAGACGCCGCTCGTGCGGTCGGCGGCGCTCTCGGCGCGCGCGGGCGCGGAGGTCTGGCTCAAGCTCGAGTGCCGGCAGCACACTGGGTGCTTCAAGCCGCGCGGCGCGGTGAACAAGATCGCGTCGCTCTCGGGCGCGGAGCGGGCGCGCGGCGTGGTGGCCGCCTCCGCGGGGAACCACGCGCTCGGCGTGGCGCACGCCTGCCGGGCGCTGGGCGTCGGGCGTGCCGACCTCTTCGTCCAGGCCGACGCCGCGCCCGCGAAGGTGCGGAAGCTCAGCGGCTATCCGGTGCGGGTCCATCTCCTGGGGGCGACCTACGAGGAGGCGCAGCAGGCGGCGCTGGCGCACGCGCGCGCGACGGGCGCCGTGTTCGTGTCGTCCTACGACGACCTGGCGGTGATCGCCGGCGCGGGGACGTGCGGGCTCGAGATCGTGGAGGACCTCCCGGAACTGGACGCGGTGGTGGTGCCGGTCGGCGGGGGCGCGCTGATCTCGGGGATCGCGACCGCGGTGAAGGCGGCGCGGCCGGGCGCGCGCGTGATCGGCGTGAACCCGGCGGCGTCGTCGTCGGCGCTGCGGTCGCTCAGCGAGGGGCGGGCGCTCGACCCGTTCGAACACGGGCCGACGCGCGCGCATGGGCTGGCGGGGGGCTTCGGGCGGGTGCCGTTCGAGATCGCGCGGCGGCTCGTGGACGAGGTCGTGCTCGTGAGCGAGGAGGAGCTGGCGCGCGGGATCGCGGCGCTGATCGACGCCGAGCAGATGCTGGCCGAAGCGTCGGGGATCGCCGCGCTCGCGGCGGTGCTCTTCGGGAAGGCGCCCGCCGCGCGCGGGCGCGTGGTGGTGGTGATCTCGGGAGGGAACATCGACGCGGCGACGCTCCGCGAGGTGCTGGAGGAGGCGATGCCGCCGTCAGGAAGCGGGGAGCCACCGGTATGAGCGGCCATCCGGAGACCCGCATGGACGACGACCTGGTGACCGCCTTCGCCTACGCCACGCGTCGCGAGGCGCGCGCCGCGCGCGACCGGCTGCTGGTCCATGCATTCGACGCGCGCCTCCCCTCGTGGTGGAGCCGGGCGGGGCGCATGAACACGGTGCCGGTGCTGGTGCGGCGCTCGGACGTCGAGGAGGCACGGCGCGTTCTCCGCGCGGAGGGAGCGGTCCCGGGAACGCTCCGGACCCGCACCTGCCCCGAGTGCGGCGCGCAGGTCCTGTATCGCGTGGGATGGCTCTCTCAACTGGCAGGCTCCCTCCTCTGGATCCTGGGCGCGCTCGCGATGGGCTACTACTCGCTGGTCCGCCAGGACTGGCATCCCCCTCCTCGTTGCCGCGCGTGCGGCCGCGAGCATCCGGGGTGAAAAAGGGATCGGAACCCGCGGCGGTTCCTGACCCCTTTGGAATGGCCCCGGCATCCCCGCCGTCTCATGCGCGGAGGTGACGCAGGAGACGAACGCGCGTGGGCGGGTTCACGCCAGCTCTTCTCCCTCCGCGAGGGGCGGCTGCCGGCGAGCCTCGAGGAGGTCGCGCCCGACATCGGGCGCGGCCTCGTCCCGCTCGATCCGTGGAAGCGCCCCTACGCGCTCCGCGTGCTCGATGCCACCACGCGGAAGTACGAGATCGTCTGCCTGGGCGCCGACGGCGAGGCGGGCGGCGAGGGGGAGAACGCCGACTTGAGCAGCCTCGGCGTGGGGCGGTGAAAAGGTGTCACTCTTCATTTCCGCGGCGGAAATGAAGAGTGACACCTTTTCACCGCGCGGCGAGGTCGAGGCCCATGCCGGCGCGCAGGAGATGGAGGCGCACGTTGCGCGCCGCGTGCGCGCGGCCCGGCTCGGGGTCGGACCGGTCGGCGCCCCGGGCGTCGAGCACCATCACGTTCCCCTCCCCCATCACCGTGATCCGCGTCCCCCGCACCTCCACCGCCGTCCGCTCGTCGATCCCCACCCCCACCAGCTCCGGACGGTCGAGCACCGCGGCCAGGAGCCGGTTCATCCGCCGCCGCCGGAGAAAGTGCTGGTCCACGATCACGCCGGGCCACAGGCCGAGCCCCTCCTCCAGCCGCGTGGCACTCGCGCGCACCGCCTCCAGGTCCGCCTCGCCCGTGATCATGAAACGCGAGATCGCCGCCGCCCCCGCGCTCGTCCCGCCGGCGGCCGCACCCGCGTCCACCCGGCGGCGCACCGCCTCGAGCGCGCCCGCGACGCCCTTCAGCTCCGCCACGAGCTTCTTCTGGTCCCCGCCCCCCAGCCAGATCACGTCGGCCCGCTCCAGCTCCGTGAGCGCCGCCGCGCGGTCGGCGAGCTTGAGGTTCACAGTGGTCTTCGCGCCCGCCTCGCGCCACTGGCGCGCCGCGCCCTCCCCCGCGTCCGGGAGCGACGAGGCCTGGGCCAGCACGACCACGCGCGCACGCTCCCCGCCCGCCGCATCCAGCGCGCGACGGAACACCTCGGCGGGAACCGTCCCCCCGCCGACCACGAACAGGGGACCCGGGTCCCCGAGCAGCACGAGGACGAACAGCAGGGCTTGCATGCGGGCATTCTCTCCGTCCGCCGGCCCCGCGCCCAGGCCGCGTTGCCCGCCGCCACTCGTTCCCGTATCGTCTCCCCGGTGCCCGATCTCCGACCCCGCCACGAGGCCGCGCTGCTCCTCCTCGTGCTCGCGGCCGTGCTCGCGCTGACCTTCCCCGAGGTCGTCTTCGGCGGGCGCACGCTCACCACCGCCGTCAACAACCCGAGCATCTACCCGACGGGATTCACCACGACCCCCATGGAGCGGCGGAACGTCGCGGACGCGGGCGGCTCGGCCTGGGTGGACGAGCCCTACCACCGGATCACCGGGCGCGCCTTCGCGGAGGGAGAAGTCCCCCACTGGAACCCGGGCTCCGGCTGCGGCGCGCCCTTCCTCGCGAACCAGCTCAGCGCGCCCTTCTATCCGCTCAACGTCCTCCTCCACGTCCTGCCGGGTTCGATCGGCGAGGACGTCTTCCTGCTCGCCCGGCTCCTCGTCGCGGGCTGGTTCACCTGGCTCTTCCTCCGGCTCTTCGAGGTCTCGCGCCCCGCCGCACTCGTCGGCGCCGCGGGGTTCATGCTCAGCGGCCCGCTGATCCTCCACGTCAACATCCTGAACACCAACGCGGACGTCCTGCACCCGGCCATGCTCTACGCCATCGAGCGCTTCGTGCGCCGCGGGCAGTGCACGCTCGTGGTGCTGGTCACGGCCGCCGCCCTCCTCTCGGGGATGCCCGAGCCCGGCTTCTTCGTCGTGCTGCTCGGCGGGCTCTGGCTGCTCTTCCGCGCGGCCGGGAGCGGCCGCTTCCTCCCCCTCGTGGCCCGCCACGCGTTCCTCTCGACGGCCGCCCTCTGCCTCTCCGCGCCCTTCCTGCTCCCGTTCGCCGAGCTCCTCGGCCGCGCCGCCCACTTCCACGACGACGGAGCCACGGGCCGGATCGCCTGGCCGCTCCGGACCGCGATCCTGCTCCTCGACCCGGCCTTCTTCCGCGCCGGGCCCTCGAAGCTGTCGCTCCTCGACTTCCCCTCCGCCGCCGCCACCCCCTACGTCGGGCTCGCCCTCCCGTTCCTCGCGCTGCTCGCGCTCCCCGGGGGCGGAGGCCCGTTCGCGCGGGCGCGGCTCCCGCTCGCCGGCTTCGCGCTCTTCTACCTGCTCAAGGCCTACGGCGCGCCGATCGTGAACGAGGTGGGCCGGCTCCCGATCCTCCGCCTCTGCCTGTTCCCGAAGTTCCTGCTCCCCCCGTTCGCCTTCGCGCTGAGCGCGCTCGCGGCGCACGGCGCCGACGCGCTGGCCGCGCGGCGCGTGGGCGCGCGGGGCGCCGCGCTCGCGGCGCTCGCCGTGCTGGCGCCCGTCGCGCTCTGGACCGCGCTCTACCCGCCGGGCCGGACGATCGCGCTCTGGTGGTCCCCGGACGCGCACGGCGGCGTGCTCTGGCCCGCCGGTCTCTTCGCCGTCCTGGCCGGCACGCTCCTCCTCGCGCGGCGCGCGGTCCCCCCTGCCTGGGCCGCGCTCGCGCTCGTGCTGATCGAGCTCATCGTCTACGTGCCGCGCTCCCGGCCTCCCCGCCTCGAGCCGCCCTCGGACGCGCCCTACCTCGAGGCGATCCGTCGCGACGGCGGGGGCGTCCCCGGCCAGGGGCGCGTCTTCGGCGCGGGAGGCGTGCTGCTCCCGAACTGGGGGGCCGCGCTCGGGCTCGAGGACGTGCGCTGGCTGGACGCGGTCTCGGTGGCGCACTACCACGACTTCGTGCGCGCGCTGGTCACCCCGGCCGTGAGCAAGGACAAGTTCATGGGGGTCGGGAGGCCCTTCCCGGACCCGCTGGCCCGCTGGTCCCGGTTCCTGGGCGTGCGATGGATCGCCTCGCACGAGCCGCTCCCGGGGCTCGCCGGCCGGTTCCTGGACGAGGGGCTCCGCTTCACCGACGGGCGCGGCGGGCTCGCGGGGGAGGGCGGGGACGGGCTCCGCCTCACTGCGCCCGGCGAGGCGCGCCTCGACCTCGAGCTCCCCGACCGCGGGACCACGCTAGCCTTCGACGAGGTCCGCGGCGCGCTCGAGATCGTGGAGCGGGCGCCAGCCCGGCCGGCTGTCGCGCACCTCGAGGAGCTCCGCGAAGGCGGGCCGCGCCGCGTGGACCTGGCCGCCTGGCGCGGTCAGGACGTCACGCTGACCTTCGCGCTCGGGCCCGGGCCCCACGACGACCGCGCCCACGACCGGATCCGCCTCGCGGGGCTCCGTCTGGGCGGCGAGCCGCCCGATCTCGAGTCCGCGGCGCGCGGCGCGGAGGAGGCCGGCACGCTGGTGATCGCCCCGGACGCTCTCGAGGCGACGCCGGTCGCGATCGTCGAGGTGTCCGTGCGCGTCCCCGCTGGGAGCCCCGAGCTGACCTTCAGCGCCGAGCCGCGCGAGCCCGGGCTCGGGGACGGCGTGCACCTCTCGGTGCTGGTGACGGCGCCGCGCGCCGGCGAGCGGCTCCTCTGGAGGAACAGCAGCCACCCGACGACCCGCCGCGTCCCGATCGAGCCCGGCCCGCGGAAGGTCACGCTGATCCTCCGCGCGCGGGATACGGCCGGGGCCATGACCAGCGTCGAGAACCTCCGGCTCGAGCCTGCGCTGCTCACGCTCCTCCACGACGCCGGCCCCTGGGTCTACCGGAACGAGGCCGCGCTCCCGCGTGCGCAGGTGGTCCATCGCGCCGAATTCGCCGCCTCGGACGAGGCGGGGCTCGCCCGTCTGGCCGAGGACGACTTCGACCCGGCGAAGACGGTGCTGCTGCACGCCGAAATGGTGCCAGGCACCATTTCCGAAATGGTGCCTGGCACCATTTCGTCCCACGCCCGCGTAACCGGCCACCGGCGCCACGAGGTCGTGGTCGAGGCCGAGTCCTCCGCGCCCGGGTGGCTCGTGCTCGCCGACACCTTCTACCCGGGGTGGCGGGCCGACGTGGACGGCCGGCCGGCGGAGGTCCTGCGCGCGAACCATGCCTTCCGCGCGGTGCACCTCCCCGCCGGACGCCACGAGGTCCGCTTCCGGTACGTGAGCGTCTGGTTCCGGGTCGGTCTGGCGCTGGCCGGCGTCGGGGCGCTCGCGCTCGCCGCCGCGGCGCTGATCCGCCGGGCCGGAGGCCGCCTTGCCGCCCGGAAAGGGCAGGTTTAGACTCCCTTCGCGAAAGAAGGGCGCCGGCTCCAGGCCGGCCTTCCGGTCCCCCATAGGTTTCAGCCCATGACCCTCGTCCTCCTGTTCTGCGCGCTGGCGCAGGCGCCTACACCGGCCGAGACCAGGAAGCCGGACTACTACTGCAACCGGTGCGTGAAGGAGAAGCGCATCCCCGGACCGCTCCAGCCCGAGCGGCTCATGGAGCGGGACGGCAAGCAGATCCGCGCGGCGCTGGAGGACAAGGAAGAGTTCACCTTCATCGAGACCGACCACATCAAGCTCTTCACCGACCTCCCCTCGGTGAACGTGAAGCTGGACTTCGACCCGAAGATGAAGGAGGAGCTGAAGCTGCTCCACGAGATCTTCCCCACGGTGAGCGAGAACACGACCACGCTCAACGAGCACCAGGTCGCGCACCTCATGAACAACCAGTGCGTGCGGCTCTACCGCGAGCTGCTCGAGCTGATGAACGTGGACCCCAAGGCGTCGATCGGCTGGGGACCGCACATGGGACAGAAGGGGAAGTTCGAGGTCTACCTGTTCCGGCGCGAGCGGATCTACCATCGCTTCAGCGACCTCTACGTCGGCAAGCTGGCCTCGCACGGCCAGGAGCACAACAACTTCGGCGACGACGCGCTCGCCTACCTGACGTTCATGGGCGGGGAAGCGGCCACCTTCCGGGACTTCCGCGCCCACGTGAACCACAAGGTCTCCCACATCTTCCTGCGCGGCTACCGGCACTACTCGACCGAGCTCCCGGCGTGGATCCTCGAGGGACACGGGCACTGGCGGGAGCGTCTCGACCAGGACCGCCACGACACCTTCTGCTACTCGGAGGCCTCCATCGTCTCGGGGTGGCAGACGAAAAAGTGGAAGGTCAAGGTCCGGAAGATGGTCGAGGCGGGGGAGTTCACGCCGCTCCCCGCGCTCGCCGGCAAGCAGCAGGCGGGCGAGCTGAGCGCCGACGAGCGGGGGCAGTCCTGGAGCATGGTGATGTTCATGATCGAGACGGACATCGGCGGCTTCCGGAAGCTGATCGACGGCTGGAAGGCGCTTACGAAGATCCCCGACTACATGAGGGTCCAGGAGGAGCTGATGCAGAAGGCCTTCGGGCTCTCCCTGAACCAGTTCACGGAGCGGTGGAAGGAGCATGTGCTGAAGACGTACCCGAAGGTGTGAGGGAAGGTGTTCAAGGTTGAAAGTTGAAAGCAGGAAGAAGGCGGGAGCGAGGAACGATGACGAGCAGGGCAGCAGGGGTGCTCGCGATGATCGCGGTGTTCGCCGCGGCGGTCGCGGGGCAGATCGCGCCGGCCGAGGAGGCCGAGAAGATCGCCGAGTTCCGGAAGTACTACTCGGACGAGAGCCCGTTCGTCCGCGTGAGCGCGGTCCGGACGCTCGGGGTGGACAACCTCGAGGCGGCCGAGCTGATCGTGAACGCGCTCTCCGACCCCGACTGGCGGGTGGTCCGGGCCGCCGAGGAGGCGCTCGGCAAGTTCAAGTCCCGCCCCGTGATCGACTGGCTCGGCCGCAAGGCCATGCTCGGGAACGACGGGCTCCTGCGCGCGCGCATCGCGACGGCGTTCGGCGAGATCGGCGACCCGCTGGTGGTGCCGATCCTGGGGAAGATGCTCGAGGCGCGCCAGCCGGAGGTGCGCCGGGCCGCCTGCCACTCGCTGGCGAAGTACAAGGACGGGCGCGCGATCCCGCAGATCTCGGCGATCGCGCTGAGCGACAAGGAACCGGACGTGCGGATCGCGGCGATCGACGCGCTGACCGCGATCGCCGACCCGAAATCCGCGGACACCGTGAACAAGTGTCTGGCCGACCCCCAGTGGCAGGTGCGCGCCGCGGCGGTCAAGGCGGCGGTCGCCTGCCGGCAGAAGTCCTCGGTGACGACGCTGATCGCCCGGATGCAGAAGGAGGAGGGGCGGCTCCTGACGGACTTCTCGGAAGGGCTCCGCGACCTGACCGGGATGCCCTGGCGCGAGGAGCCCGAGCGCTGGGCCGGCTGGTGGAAGACGAACGAGGCGATCTTCAAGGTCCCGACCAAGGCGGCGCTCGAGGACGCCCGTCGCCAGCAGGCCGCCGCGGGTTCGGAATACGCGCCGCCCAAGGCGCCCAAGTACCACACGATCCAGACCTTCTCCGAGCACATCGTGTTCGTGATCGACGCCTCCCAGAGCATGGGCGACAAGATCGTGTTCGACCCGAAGTACGAGGAGGAGGCGAAGAAGAAGTACACGTCCCGGATCAAGCTCGACATCGTCAAGCAGGAGCTGATCGAGCTGATCTTCAACTTCAAGGAGAACGTGAACTTCAACATCATCCCGTTCGCCTCCGAGGTGAAGAAATGGGAGGACCGGCCGGTCCAGGCGACCGAGGGGAACAAGTCCCGGGCGATCAAGTTCCTCCGCTCGCTCGAGCCGATCGGCATGCTCCCGCTGGGCGGAGGCGGGGCGCGGTCGCGCGCCGGCGCGGGCGACCCGAGGGCCGGCAAGACCAACACGTTCGCGGGGCTGCTCGCCGGCCTCGAGATCCCCAAGGCCGGGATGGTGGGGAAGATCCTGGCCCCGTCCAAGGCGGACACGATGTTCTTCCTCTCCGACGGGAACCCCTCCACGGGGGACATCGTGGACCGCGACGCGATCCTGGCCGAGATCCAGCGGCTGAACTCGACGCGCAAGATCGCGATCCACACGATCACGTTCAGCAAGGACAACAAGGAGTTCATGCAGTCGCTCGCGATCCAGAACGGCGGCACCTTCGTCGCCGTCGGCGGATGAGGGCGCTCCCCCTCACCGAGCGCGCCCCCCGCGATCCGGCCGCCCTCGACCTCCTCCCCGCGGCCGCGCTGGTGGACCGCTTCCTCGGCGAGACCGAAGCGGCGGTCCGCGCCCTCCGACCGCTGCGCGCTCCGCTGGCCCGCGCGGTGGAGCTCGTTGCGGACCGGCTCCGCCGCGGCGGCCGGCTCGTGCTGGCGGGCGCGGGGACCTCGGGGAGGCTCGCGGCGATGGAGGCCGCCGAGTGCCCCCCCACCTTCGGGACCCGGCCGGGGCAGGTGCTCGGCCTCGTGGCCGGGGGCGCCCGCGCCCTGCGATGCGCCGTCGAGGGCGCCGAGGACCGCGCCGAAGACGGGAGACGCGCGGTG
>Ga0187892_10003924_pt1 | contig 26109 bp, 24 predicted proteins | sample MA1701073metaG_FD_139345 | JGI IMG/M metagenome (GOLD analysis project Ga0187892, IMG submission 139345) | Bio-ooze microbial communities from a basaltic lava cave in the Kipuka Kanohina Cave System on the Island of Hawaii, USA - MA170107-3 metaG ... | reverse complement strand
GCGCGGACCGTCGACGCCCTCCACGACGCCGTCGCAGCCGCGCTTGCGACCTGCCGACCCGACGAATGTCTCAACTTCTTCGCTCACGCCGGATACGACTTGGATTATTGAGAATCCGCTCTAGCGCCTCGAATTCCTATGGTCGCAAATCCGCTTCGCGCGGCAACACCTATACGATGACGTTCAGGACAGGCGACGCATCTGGTCATGGCGTCCTTGTTCCGTGCTCCAAGGAAATCAAAACGAACGACGATCTCGTACAAGAGGTGCAGGCCCTTTGGAAAGCCGAAGCGCCGAACTCCGAAACAGGGACCATCAGCAGCGATTGGGGATGCGTCGGCGCCTTGTTCAGATCTGACGCGGCGACTCAAAAGCTGGCCGCAGACTGGACGGCGTATTTTCAGAAAGCGAAGGCGCAGACCGTTTCGGTCGTCAAAAAGAATGGGCTGCTCGATATCGGCTGGCCGAATAAGCTGGACGGTACGCTCGTCGATTTCGATGTCATTCTAGCGACGGCTAATGAGCCCGAAAATTCTTCACCGACTGCCCAAGTCGTCGCAGACGCATGGGCCGATCAATGTGGGTACGAAGACTATTTCTTCAACAACGTTCGATGCGGCATTCGCACACCGGACGATGGCGCAATCTGGCAACGACTTAACGAGAAGTCGCCTTGTTGGCTTGAGAAGAAAGAGCAGGAATATCGAGAAGCAATCGACACTCTCTGCGTCGAAGCTGCGAACAGGTGAATGCTACCCGGTTTTAGTGCCCAGTTTTGTTACGCTGGACTAACGTAAGCCATTGAATTTCAACGGTGAAGATTGGTGGGCCCGGAGGGACTCGAACCCCCAACCTAGCGGTTATGAGCCGCCAGCTCTGACCATTGAGCTACAGGCCCGGCGAGAAGCGCGGCCCTCTTAGCAGAAGCTGCAGGTCTCCAGAAGCGTAGTGACGGCGTCGCCCGCGCGCGTCAAAATAGGCTGCGCGCAATTCCCATTTCGGAGGCCAGATGGAACCTCTTCGCACGAGCCGCCTTTTACCCCATTGGGGCCTTGATTCGGCCGCGCCTCGCGGCTGTTGTTTCCGTCAATTCGCCATGAGGAAGATCATGCGCCCGATCGTTTTGCCGTTAGCCGTCGCAGCCTTGGCAGCCTGCTCCGCCTCACCGTCCGCCCGCGCCGATCAGCTGGCCGATGTGCGCACGCGCACCATCGTCGTTACGGGACTGGGCGAGACCTCCGCCGCCCCAGACCTTGCGACCCTGTCGATCGGCGTCGAGACCCAGGCGACGACCGCGGGCGCCGCGCTGAAACAGAACGGCGCCAAGATGCGCGCGACGATCGAACGTCTCAAGGCGCGCGGCGTCGCCGAAAAGGACATGCAGACCCAGCAACTCTCGGTGCAGCCGCGCTACAAATACGACCAGAGCGGATCGTCGCCGCAGATCATCGGTTACACCGCGTCGAACATCCTCTCCGTCAAGCTGCGAAATCTGGAAACCGCCGGGTCGATCATCGACGAGGCGGTCGGCGACGGCGCAAACAATCTCGGCGGCCTGAGCTTCGGCTTCGCGGATCCGAAGCCGCACCTCGAAAAGGCGCGGACGGCGGCGGTCGAAGACGCTCGGCGCAAAGCCGAAATCCTCGCCAAGGCGGCGGGCGTCGGACTCGGACAGGTTCTGCAGATACATGACGGATACGCCGCGCCGCCGCCTATGCCCATGTACGACATGCGAGCGATGAACGCCGAAGCGCAATCGACCCCGATCAGTCCGGGCGAATCGATCCTGGCGGCCAATGTCACGATCATCTACGAGATCAGGTGATTTTGGTCCGCAGTCAGGGGTGCGCCGGCGGCGCACCCCTTCGCTGCGCTGCTATTGCGCCGGCTTTTCGGCTTCCGGCATCGGCATCACGGCGCCGATATGGCTGTGCTTGAATTTCCAGCCATCGCCCGTGCGAACGAGAATGTCCGTGAAGGTGTAATCGCCATCGATCGACACGGCGCCGCCTGGCTCGGTTCGCTTGTAATGCCCCGAGCCATGCGCAACAGCGGTGTCTCCCATCAGCATAACGCCTTTCACCGCATAGGTGAGTTCGTTCTTGCCGCCGTTCTTGCAGAACTCCTTTTCCTTCTGCATGTTCTCCGGCGTTTCGAGCTGGAACTCCTTCGAGTCCGGGTAATAGCCGCCGCGCCCTTCGGCGTTGAATTTCGCCGCGGCATCGAGATTGCAGGCAAGCCAGGCCGCGCTCGAGCCGGCGATGGCTTTCTTGACTGCCGCCTCATCACCCTCTTTCGCGAAAGCCGCGCCCGCCAGGATCGCTGCGCCCACGGCCAATAGGATTTGCGTTTTCATGCCTCTTCCCTTTAAACGCCGCGTCGCCTTTTGCCGCGGCTGTGCAATTGTTGCGACCGCGTGAAGGCCCGCCAAGGCCGAAGGGCCTTACGAATTCGTAAGCGGGCCGCCAGATTTGAGGCAGCTTAGGAGACGCTCCCGGCTCGCTCTCCCAGTTTCCTAGGGAATTCCTGCGCCACCAGCCCGGACTGTTGGCGGACGCGGAGGGGCCGTGTAATATGGAGGGAGCGGGGTAGTTTATGAAACGGTCGATGGTGGGATTGGCGTCGGGCGGAGCGATCGCCCTTTTGGTCGGCGCGGCTTCGGCTTACCCGCCGAACGGTTACGGCCCCGACCCGGACGGCGACTCCAATCCGGCGACCAATACGCAGCTTTTCGCGCGCATCGGCGATGCGGCTGAGGCGGCGCTCGATACGCCCTTCCAGATCCTCACCTTTGATGAGGCCGGCTATAGCGGCCACGGCGAAACCATCCGCTCGCTCAAGACTCCCGGCGACGGCCTCACGCCCAGCCGTACGGTCAAATTCAGCAAAGGCCTGAATCGCCAGCTGTGTGAAGGCCAGCTCTATTTCCGCTACGACACGCAATGCACCTACATGGCGGCGCCGAGCGGCAAATTCGCCGCCCTCTATCGCGACGACTGGGGCCGGCCGCTGCGCATCCGTTTTGAGCAGCCTGTTTGCGCCGCGGCGCTCGCGCTTTATCCGACGGGCGGCGAAGAAGGCGAACGCTACGAGATCACGCTGACGCCTTATGGCGCGAACGGACGGAAACTTAATCCCGCGAGCTATCAGTTCGAATGGACCAAAGACACGTTCCGCTGGCGACTGCAGGCCGGAGCATTCTTCATCAACGAGAGGGCCGAGCGGGTCGACGTCAACATTGAGAGCGTGAGCGATCCGGGAAAGATCGTCCGCTTTCTGATCGATGATGTCGCCTTCATCGAGGACGAGCCGGACACCGCCGAGAACGATTGTCTCGTCGCGCTGCAGGATATCAACGACGAAGGGAAACCGTCGCTCCGGCGGGCCGCTCCTTCGCTCAAATCGACCGTCGCCGACATCACGCCGAGACCGCAATCCGACGCCCCCGCCGCCGTTCCGGCGCCGATCGTAGCCCCAACCCCGCTCCTGCCCGTGACGCCCCCGGCGCCCGCACGAGCGGCGTTTGAAGCGAGCGGATTGGTCCAAGGCGTCCGCGTTGCTTTGACGGACGACCGATGCACGGCGTCCGTCCTGTTCGACGACGCAACGCTGCGCGGCAGCGACGACCGTCTGGCGCTCCCCTTGACCCTCCCGCTCAGAATCGTCGGGGGTCCCTCCGACATGACCGTCGAGGCGCGCGGTTATCTGTCGAGCCCTGAGCACGCGTCCGCCTATCTGACCGTCGGCGGGCAGACTGAGGAGCTGGTGGAAGAAGCAAGTGCGGACGATTCCTCCTTTGCGACCGCCAGCACCTTCAGCGGCGTTGCGGACTCCGGCGCGCTCAAGCTCGACCTTGCGATGGCCGAACCCGCGCCCCAAGACAAAGATGCGGCGTTGTTCGCGATGGACAGCCTCGATCTGACGCTCGCCGACTGTTCCCGTTGAGCCCAGCGATCTTGCGACGGATGGGGCGCGGGGGCCGACGCGCCTTCGCGTGACCGTTCCAGAATCGTTCTCGTTCCGCTAGCATTGCGGCGATGACGAATCGCCCGATTTCACAACGCGCTTCAGCCGGATTGGAAGATGCCCTTCGCGTCCCGGACGCACCTTACCTTGAGGGGCTGAACGAGGAGCAGCGCGAGGCCGTGCTCGCGACGGACGGCCCGGTTCTCATGCTCGCCGGCGCGGGGACGGGAAAGACGCGGGCGCTGACCAGCCGGTTGGCGCATCTCCTCTTCACCGGCAAAGCGCGGCCCTGGCAGATCCTCGCAGTCACCTTCACCAACAAGGCGGCGCGCGAAATGAAGGAACGGGTCGGCGCCCTCATCGGCGAAACCGTCGAGGGCATGCAATGGCTCGGCACCTTCCATTCGATCGGCGCGAGAATTCTCCGCCGGCATGCGGAAGCCGTGGGACTCAAATCGAATTTCACCATCCTCGACGCCGATGACGCCGTGCGGCTCGCCAAGCAGGTCGTTGAAGCCGCGAATCTCGACGAAAAGCGCTGGTCGGGGCGCATGCTCGCCTGGCTCATCGACGGCTGGAAGAATCGCGGGCTCTCGCCCGACAAGGTCCCCGCGAAGGAGGCCTGGAGCTTCGGCGAGGGCAAGGCGATCGCGCTCTATGCGGCCTATCAGGAGCGATTGCGCACGCTTAACGCGGCCGATTTCGGCGACCTTTTGCTCGGCAACCTGACGGTGTTCCAGAAGCATCCGGATGTGCTCTCCGACTATCAGGAGCGGCTCCGCTATCTCCTCGTCGACGAGTACCAGGACACCAATGTCGCCCAGTATCTTTGGCTGAGGCTGCTCGCGCAAAAGCACAGGAACCTCTGCTGTGTCGGCGACGACGACCAGTCGATCTATGGCTGGCGCGGGGCCGAGGTCGAGAACATCCTCCGCTTCGAGAAGGATTTTCCCGGCGCCAAGGTCATAAGGCTCGAGCGCAATTACCGCTCGACGCCAGGGATTCTCGCGGCCGCGTCCGGTCTCATTTCGGCCAACGAAAAGCGGCTCGGCAAAACTCTGTGGACGGAGCGCAAGGAAGGCGAGCCGGTCAAGGTCCGGGGCGTTTGGGACGGCGAGGAGGAGGCCCGGCTCATCGGAGATGACATCGAGGCCGAGCAGCAGAAAAAACGCCCGCTGACCGACATGGCAGTGCTCGTGCGCGCCGCCTTCCAGATGCGCGCCTTCGAAGAGCGATTCAACACGCTCGGCATTCCCTACAAAGTGGTCGGCGGCCCGCGCTTTTATGAGCGCGAGGAGACAAAAGACGCTCTGTCCTATCTGCGGCTCGTCAGGAGCGTCGACGACGATCTTTCTTTCGAGCGAATCGTCAACAAGCCCAAGCGAGGCTTGGGCGACAAGGCGCTGCAATCGTTGTTCGGCATCGCCCGGGCGAAATCCGTGTCGCTGATGGCCGCGGCGCGTCTCGCGCTTGAGACCGACGATCTGCACGCGGCTGCGAAAAAATCGCTGGCGGCGTTCCTCAGCGCCGTCGAACGCTGGTCTCGCGACGCGAAAGACATGCCGCCGGCCGACATCGCCGAACTCGTGCTCGAGGAGTCGGGTTACATCGACATGTGGAAGGGATCGAAGTCCGCCCAGGCCGACGGCAAGCTCGAGAACCTCAAGGAGCTGGTGCAGGCGGCCTCCGAGTTCGACACCCTCGAAGGCTATCTCGACCATGTCGCGCTGGTTTCCGAGCTTCAGGAGGGCTCCGCCGACGGACAGGTCTGGCTGATGACTTTGCATGCCGCGAAGGGCCTCGAATTCCCGGTCGTGTTCCTGCCCGGCTGGGAGGAAGGGATATTTCCCTCGCAGCGCGCGCTGGATGAAAAGGGCGCGGCCGCGCTCGAAGAGGAGCGCCGGCTCGCCTATGTCGGCATCACCCGCGCCGAGGAAAGCTGCCGGATATCCTTCGCCGCCAACCGGCAGGTCTATGGCCGCTGGCAGGCGGCGATGTCCTCGCGCTTCATCGATGAACTTCCAGAAGACGCAGTCGATGTCATCTCGCAGCCGGGGCTTTACGGCGCTGCGGCGGCGAGCTTCGCCAGCCATTCGCGCTTCGACGGGGCAAAACTGAAAGAGGACGCGTATTACGACAATCCGGGCTGGCGGCGCGCGCGGGCTGCGGGCGCCCGAGCTTCCTCGCAGCCGCCGCTGATCGAGGGCCGCGCTTCCGCTGTCTCGGTCTCCGCGCCCGGCCAGGCGAAATTCGATCTCGGCGCCCGCGTCTTCCATCAGAAGTTCGGCTACGGAAAGATCGTCGCCGCCGAGGGCCAGAAGCTCACCGTCGATTTCGAGCATTCGGGCGTCAAGAAAGTCGTCGACGCCTTCGTGGAGGCGGCGTGATGGCCCTCCGAAAGATCGCCGAACGCAATGGCTTTGTCGTCTAAAAGGTCCGAATAACCGATCAGGCGGATGCGAACAATGTTCGTCTGTCCGCCTATCTGGCGCCGGAGCAGCACGCCGACTGGACCAATCTCTTCGCTATTTTCGCAGAAAATGACGTCCGCTATCTGGTCGTCGGCGGATACGTCGTCGCATTCCACGGATTTGAGCGATACACCAAGGATCTCGACATCTGCGAAAGCCAATGGCGACAAACAAGATAATCTGGGCAGGGCCAAGGCCCGCACTTGAAGACGCCGGCATCCGGTTGACCGAATTCCTTCATCCTCCGCCAAGCGTCGTAGGTCTGACGGCGCCCGGCGATGCGGCGGGAGACGACGCAGCGAATTGGCGCCTCGAGGCCTATTTCACAGGGTCCCCCGACATGGGCGCTGTCGAGGCGGCGCTTGCGGGAATAGAGGGGCTCAGCGCGCCGCAGATCGAAGAGCTGCCGGACATCGATTGGGTCGCCCATTCGCTCGCGGGGCTCGGCGTCGTGCGCGCCGGGCGGTTCGTCCTCTACGGCTCGCACGACGCGGACAAATTGCCGGACGAGCCGGGCGACTTTGCGATCCGCATCGACGCCAACGAGGCCTTCGGAACCGGACATCATCCCACGACCGCTGGCTGCCTCGAACTGCTCGACCGGCTCGCCGGCGTTGCGCCGCAGTCGATCCTCGATCTCGGCACCGGGTCGGGCGTGCTCGCCATCGCCGCGGCGAAGCAGTGGCGCCGGCCCGTGCTCGCCGCCGACATCGACGCCAAATCGGTCGAAATCGCGCGGCGCAATGTGGCGCTGAACGAGGAGACGGATCTCGCCGATATCGTCTGCGCCGACGGCTTCGAGCATGACCGCATCGCGGCGGCCGCGCCGTTCGATTTCGTGTTCGCCAATATCCTCGCCCGTCCCTTGATCGAGTTCGCGCCGGAGATGGCCCGCCATGTCGCGCTGCGCGGACGCGTGATGCTCGCCGGGCTGATGGCCGAGCAGGAGGCCGCCGTTACGGCGGCCTTCGAAGCGGCTGGTTTCCGCCGCCTCAACCGGCTCGATCATCCGGTCTGGCCGGTGCTGCTTTTCGTGCGGGTTTGAAGGAGGTTGGAGGTTAGAGGTCGGAGGTTGTAAAGGATGCGCAGCAACCTCCAACCTCCAACCTTCAACCTCCCCATGTTCCAGAGCTTCGATCCCGTCTCCGACCGCACATTCGCAGCGAAGCATTTGCCGCCCCTGCGCGCCGAAATGAAGAAGCGCGGTCTCGACGGCTTCATCGTTCCGCATGACGACGAATATCAGAACGAATACATCCCGGCCTACGCCGAGCGGCTGATGTGGGTGTCGGGATTCTCCGGCTCCGCCGGCGCGGCGATCGTTTTCCTCGACTCCGCAGTCATCTTCGTCGATGGCCGCTACACCCTGCAGGTGCGCCAGCAGGCCGACGACGCGTTCTATTCCTATGAGGATTTGACCGAAACTCCGCCGGACCAATGGCTGGCGAAGCATGGGAAAAAGGGCGCGAAGATCGGCTACGACCCGATGGTGCACACGAGCGCAGGCCTCGCCAAGCTCGAGACGGCGGCGAAGAAGGCGGGGTTTTCACTCGTCGCCGTCGAACCCAATCCGATCGATGCGGCGTGGACGGATCAACCCTCTCGGCCGACCGCCATGGTCAAAGCCCATGATCTCGCCTTCGCCGGCAGGCCGTCGGCGGAAAAGCGCGCCGACATCGCGGGCGCTTTGCGGGAAGCCGGCGCCGATGCGGTCGTGCTGACCGCGCCGCCTTCGGTCGCTTGGGCGTTCAACATTCGCGGAGGCGACGTTTCGCGCACGCCCCTCCCCCTTTCCCGCGCGATCGTCGCAAGCGACGGCAAGGCGACGCTGTTCGTCGCGGCGGAGAAGGTCGGCAACGAACTCTCAGGCCATCTTGGCCGCGATGTCGATATTCGCGCCGAAACCGACGTCGAAGACGCGCTCGAAAACCTCGGACGGGCCGGGAAGGCGGTCGCGCTCGATTCCGCGCTCGCGCCGGTCAAATATGCGCGCATTCTCAAAGACGCCGGCGCGCGCATCGTCGAGCTCACCGACCCTTGCGCCCTGCCGCGCGCCACCAAGAACAAGGCGGAACTCGACGGGACGCGGGCCGCTCATATCCGCGACGGGGCCGCAGTCACGCGGTTTCTGTATTGGGTGGCGACCAAAGCGCAGTCGGGCGACGTCGACGAGATTACGGCCGCGAAAACGCTTGAAGCGCTTCGCGCTGAAACCGGAAAGCTCGTCGACCTCTCATTCGATACGATTTCGGGCGCTGAATCGAACGGCGCCGTCGTTCACTACAAGGTTTCCACCGCCACAAACCGCAAACTGCCGAAGAATTCGCTCTACCTCATCGATTCCGGCGCGCAGTACACGGACGGAACGACCGACATCACGCGCACCGTCGCCATCGGCGAGCCGACGGCGGAAATGTGCGACCGCTTCACACGCGTCTTGAAAGGCCACATCGCGCTCGGGACCATGCGGTTTCCGGCCGGCACCACCGGCCATCAGCTCGACATGATCGCGAGGAAGCCGCTGTGGGACGCCGGCCTCGACTACGACCATGGCACCGGCCACGGCGTCGGGAGCTTTCTCGGCGTTCACGAAGGTCCGCAGCGCATCGCCAAGGTCGCGAATACGCAGGCCTTGAAGCCCGGAATGATCCTTTCGAACGAGCCCGGCTATTACAAGACCGGCGAATTCGGCATCCGCATTGAAAACCTCATCGTGGTCACCGAGCCGGAAGCGATGAAAGGCGGCGAACGACCGATGATGGGCTTCGAGACGATCACGCTCGCGCCCATCGACCGCCGCTGCATCGACGTCACGCTCCTGACCGACGCCGAGCATAAATGGCTCAACGCCTATCACGAGCGAGTGCGCAAGACCTTGACGCCGCAACTCCCCAAGCCCGTCGCCGACTGGCTCGCGGAAGCGACAAAGCCGATCTGACGCGCCCCCAGCTTTCGTTTTGCTGCACGCGCGGCTTGCGCTGCGCGCGAATGCGGCCATGGTTGTCGCCCAAAGGGAGACGACGATGATCAAAGCGCAGCGAACGCCCGATGAGCGGTTCAAGAACCTCCCCGGCTGGCCCTATGCGCCGCGCTATGTCGAAAACCTCAAAGGCTACGAAGGCCTTCGGATGCATTATGTCGACGAAGGCCCGCGTGACGGCCCGACTTTCCTTTGCATCCACGGCGAGCCGACCTGGGCCTATCTTTTCCGGAAGATGATTCCTGTTTTTTCAGCGAAACATCGCGTCGTCGCGGTGGACATGTTCGGCTTCGGCCGCTCCGACAAACCGGCGGACGATGAAACCTACACATACCATTTCCATCGCAACGCGCTTCTCGCCTTCGTCGAGCGGCTCGATCTGAAAAACGTCTGCCTTGTCGTTCAGGATTGGGGTGGCGTTCTCGGCCTGACCCTTCCGATGGAGGCGCCGCAGCGCTACACGCGCCTTATCGTCATGAACACCGGGCTGCCGGGCGGCGAGGAGGCGGGGGAAGGCTTCGCCGCGTGGCGCGCGTTCAACCGCTCGCAGCCCGATCTCGACATCGCCGCACTGATGAAGCGCGCAACGCCCATCCTGTCGGACGCAGAGGCGGCGGCCTACGCAGCGCCGTATCCGGATCACACCTATAAGGGCGGCGTGCGGCGTTTTCCGGAACTCGTCATGCTCAAAGAGCAGGGAAAGCCGCTGACTGCGCTATCGAGGGAAGGCGTTGAGACGTCGCTTAAGGCGCGCAAATTCTGGTCGGAATGGAGGGGAGAGACCCTCATGGCGATCGGCATGCAGGACCCGGTGCTGGGACCGCCTGCGATGCGGGCGCTGCAAAAAATGATCCGCAATTGTCCGCCGCCGATGGAGATCGCCGATGCCGGGCATTTCGTGCAGGAATGGGGCGAACCGATCGCGCGCGCAGCACTGAAAGCCTTCGATATCTAATCGGCTACTGCGAAATCCCGTCCGCCTTCACCTTGGCGGCGAGGCGGTCGAAAGCGGCGGGCTTGCCGCTCGCGACATAGCGCGCGGTGATGACGGCGCCTGCGGGTTTCAGACTCTTCGCGGAGATGCCCTCGTACTTGAACCCTTCGCCCAGGAGCGGCTTCGGCGCGCGCCAGAATTTCGGATTCTCGTTGAGATTTTTCAGTTCGCGGTCGAGCACGAATTTGGCGAGGGTTTCGAACGGCACAAGTTTCGAGAAACCCTGCCGTTTGTCGATCTTGATGGACCCGAGCTTCGCCTGCAATCTGCCGGCCTCGATATAGGGGATGAGCGTCACGTCGACGCGCCCCGAGCCGAAGGCGAGCCGTCCGGGTTCGCCCTGGCCGTTGAGGCCGCAATTCCACACTTCAAGCTTCAGCTCGACGGCGAAGCGGATGGCGTTCGAAGGAAACGCGATCAGCGGCTCGCCGGCGGCCCAGCGGTTGCCGCATTCCTCGCGATGAGTGGCGATCCAGTTCTTCAGGTCCTGCTTGGTCTCGGCGATGTGCTTGGTGACGTCGGTGACAAGCGCGAGATGGAGCGCGCCCTTCTGCGCCGCCGTCATCTCGCCGAGAAGCTTGATGTCCGCCAGGACCGGCCGGCCGCCGAGATTGACCTGCGTCGGGCCCTCATAGATTTTCTTCCATTGCGGCTTGGCTGCGGCGGCGGGGGCGGGCGGAGTCGTCTCAGGCGCCGCGAATGCGGAACCGGTGGCGCCAAACGCAGCAAGCGCCAGTGAGAGAGCGGCCGCCGGCGACAAAAGATTACGCATGACTTTCACACATTTGATCGGGTGTTGATCCCGCCCCTCTAACGCAGCGCCGTCAGTCTTCCCGTGTCGCTCAAGACATAGATCATTTGATCAGCGACGATCGGCGGCACGATGTAGGAATCGCCGATTTCCTCCTGCGCGACGATCGATCCGTCCTGCGGCGAAATTTTGACGATGCGCCCCCGCGTCGAGACAAGGACCAAATGGTCGCCGGCGACCACGGGGCCCGCCCAGGCGATGCGGCCTTTCCGCTTCTTCTCGTTGTCGTAGCGTTTGAGCTTCGACACCCAGGCGATCGCGCCGCTCTCGCGTTCGATTGCGGCAAGTTCGCCGTCGACCGAGACGATAAAGACATAGTCTCCGGCGACCCAGGGCATCTGGAGGCTCGCGACCGGAATCTCCCACACGCGGTTGCCGGTGCGGATATCGATCGCGGCGAGCTGTCCGGCATGGCTCACGACATAGATCAGGCCGCGGTCGATCACCGGGCTTCCCGCGATGTCGTTGAGGGCGGCGAGCGAAGTGAGGCGCGTATTGCGCGCCAAAGTCTCCTTCCACACGACGCGCCCGGAATCGGCGAGGAACGCGCCGAGTTCGCCGGAAGAAAACGGAGCGACGACAAGGTCGCCGGCCGCCGCAGGGCTCGCCGACGACAGAATGCGGGCGGATTCCTCGAAGGAGTGGTGGTTCCACTTCTCGCCGCCGGTCGACGCGTCAAGCGCGACGAATTCATTGGTGTTTGTCACGAAATAGACGGCGCCGCGATAGGCCGTTGGAGGCGTGCGGACCGGCGCGTCGGTCGGCGTTCGCCAGAGCTCCTCGCCGGTCGCTGCATCGACCGCCGCTGCAAAGCCGAATCCTGACGTCACATAGAGGCGGCCGTTGTCGTAGGCGACGCCGCCGCCGAAGCCGATCTCGCCCGCATCAGGTCCGCTAAGGATCTCGCGCACCCGAAATTTTTCCTTGATTTTCGGAGTCAGCTCAGTCCGCCAAAGGCGCTTGCCGGTCTTGGCGTCGAACGCCGATACGCGCGCTTCGGAGTCGATAATATAGAGCTTGCTGTCGGCGACGACCGGCGGGGCCGTGAGAATTTCGCGCTTGCCGCCCGAACCGATGTCGGCTGACCATACCTTTTCGAGATTCACGGCCGATTGCAGGTGATGAAGCGTGTGATCGGCCTCGCCGCCGGGTTGCGGCCAGGAGACGTTTTCATAGGCGGGCGGCAGGGTGATCGCCGTTCCGGCGAGGCGCGGATCGGCCTCCAGCGTATCGTCCAGCGCGAGGATCGAAATGCGCTGTTCTTCCTCCGGCGCGTTCTCCTCGCCCTTTTTCTCCTCGTCGTCGCCGCCGAAAACGCCAGCGACCGCGCCGATCGGGCCTGAGGAACAGGCGCTCAAGGACCCAGCGCACAAGATCGCAAACGCCGACGCGACGCGCCGCATTCCGTCACCGCTCATCATGGATTACTGAACCTCAACTGGTTGGCCGTTGTCGCCTGGTTGCAGCGACTCTTCAGGCGTCGCATTCCCCCCGGTCGGATTGAGCGCTTTGGCGAGATCTTCAAGGCGCGCCTCGCCGGCAAGATTGACGCCGGCCTTGCCGGCGTTGGCCAGCGCGGCGAATTCCTTGGCGCGCTGTCGGACCGGCTCCGGCGCGGCGACGTCGTCGGCGGCCTTCTTGAACATGCTCAGCGCGGTTTCATAATCCTTGGCGGCGAGCGCCGCCGCGGCCGAAAGTTCGCGCGCGTAATAGCCGAGCGCGCTGGCATCCTCGGTGAGATCGCCGAGGTCGGCAAGAACCGCGTCGCGCCCGTCCGCCGCCGAGAGCGCGGCGGCGCGCAGCCGGGCCAGCTGGCGCAGACGCTTCGGCGCGTCGCCATCGTCATAGACCTTGCGATAGACGACGAGCGCGCCCGCCCGGTCGGTGTCGGCGAGCGAGCCGGCCCGCCGCAGCTCCGCCATCAGCGCATAGCCGTCGGGAGCCGATTCAGCGAGCGATGCGAGCGCCGCACGGCCGTCGTCGGGGCTGGCCGCAAGCGTTTCAGTCGCGGTCTTGAATTCAAGCGCCGCGGTTTCACCGCGCGCATCGGCCTGCGCCCGCCAGATCTGGTAGCCGCCGACGCCCGCAACCACTGTCGCGGCGCCGCCGGCGATGAGCACGGCGTATTTCTTGAAGAAGGCCTCTCTAGCCTCCTCCTCCATCGCCTGATTGACTTCGCGAAATGCGGCGTCCTCGTTGGTCATCCAACCCTCGATCGGTCGGGCGGCTTCTACCGGCTAATGCCGATGGAGGCAAACGCGCCTGCCCGAAATCGGCGATCAGTCGGGAGGAATTGGGGCGCGAAAACGTGGGGTTTCTCGCCGCACATCGTAGACGACGACCGCTACGCGGCCTTCGCGGCGGATCGGCCTTCCGTCCTTCAGCGCCGGCGCATATTTCCACTTGAGGATGGCTTCTCGCGTCTTGAGATAGAAGCCGTACGGCAAGTCTTCCGGACGCCTGCCAAGAAGTTCGACATTGTCCGTGCGTCTTTTTTCATCGACGTCGAACCCGACGACGACGCAGGAAAACCAGTGGCGAGGGCTGTTGTACGGGTATTTTGGTCGATACCAAACAAGACGCTTGGCATCCTGGTAACCTTCGCGGTCGTTCGCCCATTCCGACGCCTGATCGGCCTCGCGGCCAATCTCCGAGCATTCTGTTCTCATGCGCTCGGCTTCTTCTTCGCTTATCAACGCCGGCTCGGCGGAAACCGGGGAGACAACAAACAAGAGGGTGACGATCAAGCGCTTCAAAATTCAGCCCCCGAGTCGCAGCGAAGCTATTCCGAGGGGGTCAATGACCGGCCGCAATCTCGGTTTAACGCAGCGCCACCCCGGCGATGTAGGGATGCAAATAGAGATAGATGAGCGCCCATAGGGCGCCTCCGAAGGCGATCGCGATGAGATCGTTGCGAAACGGCCCTTCGGCCGGCGTCGGCGCGTTCCGGGCTTTCACCGCCATTCTGTCGATGACGCCATAGGCGAGGAACGATCCAAAGAGGATGACCGAACGCACGTCGCCGTTGACGAGGAGATGGGCGAACGACCACGCCTTCACGCCGGCCAGCATCGGATGCTTCAGGAGCGGAGCGAGTTTCCCCTTCGGCAGATAAGCGGCGGCGAGAAAGATCAGCGCCGCCAGATTGAGCGCGAAGCCGACGTAGACCAGCCAATAGGGCGAAACATAGAGGACGGTGCGGTCGGCGTCGCGCCAGCCGATGATGATGAGCGCGAAACCGACGCCGGACACGAGCGAATAAAGCCCTCGATACGGCCCCTCGCCGAGCCGCTTCTTCAACGCCTCGCGCGACCGCCGCGCAAAGGGAGTATAGAGGTGCGGCAGGAAGAAGATGATCAGACCAAGGATGAACAGGATCATGCGCTCCTTCCCGCCTCCCCGCCCTTCGGACGGCCCTCCCCCGCAAGCGGGGAAGGAGAGTCCCAAGCGCCGCCGCTTTCCGTCCCCGCCTCGCGGGGGAGGCGGCGAGCGCAGCGAGCCGGAGGGGGCAAATGACGCATGCCTGCTTTCCTAATGTCCCTCGAAGGCGACGAGCGTCACGACCTCCTTGCCCATGGCGCGGAGCTTCGCCGCGCCGCCGAGATCAGGCAGATCGACGATGAAGACGCACAGGACCACTTCGGCCCCGGCGCGCTCGAGGAGGCGGATCGCCGCCGCAGCCGTCCCGCCCGTCGCCACGAGATCGTCGACCAGAAGCACCTTTTCGCCTTTCTTCACGGCGTCGATATGGATCTCGACTTCGTCGACGCCGTATTCGAGGTCGTAGCGCTCGGCGATCGTCTTGTAGGGAAGCTTGCCCTTCTTTCGCACCGGCACGAAGCCGACCGAAAGCTGATGCGCCACCGCCCCGCCGAGGATGAACCCGCGGGCCTCAATGCCGGCGACCTTGTCGATCTTCGATCCGGCGAGCGGAAGGACGAGCGCGTCGATCGCCCGCCGGAACCCGCACGCATCGGTCAATAGCGTGGTGATGTCGCGGAAAAGAATCCCGGGTTTCGGATAATCGGGAATCGTCCGGATGACGGATTTCAGGTCCATGGCCTCGCGCCGCGCCGCTCCGGGCGTTGACCATGGCGCAAGCGCCGCGGCGCGGCAAGTCCGCCGGGGAATCCCGGTCCTTCCGCCGTGAATGAAGCGCCGCTGGATCGCACGGGGCGATTGCCGCTATGGAGGACGACCGGAAGGTCTGGCGTGGAGAGCGGCGATGCGGGCGGTTTTGATCGGCGGCGCGGTACTGTTGGCGATCGCGGCTTGCGGCCGAAAGGACGACGGCGGGAGAGCGGACGCCCCGTCGGCGAAAGCCGCCGCGAAGTCCGGACCGGAACTCGGGGAATGGGGCGTCGACCTCTCCGTCATGAAAGCCGACATTCGCCCCGGCGATGACTTCTACCGCCATGTCAACGGCGGCTGGCTCGAGACGTTCAAAATCCCCGACGATTTCTCCTCCTACGGATCGTTCACCGTGCTGTTCGAACGATCGGAGGAGCGTATCCGCGGCATTATAGAGAATGCGCAGAAAGCCGAGGCGGACGGCATCGAAGGCAAATTCGCCGAATATTACCGATCCTATCTCGACGTGGCGGCGATCGACCTCAAAGGCGTTGCAGCGCTCAGTGCGGATTTCGGACGCATCGACGCGGCGTCATCCAGGGAAGATATCGCGCGCCTGTTCGCGGCTCCGGACCTGGTCGCCAATGCGCCGATCCGCGCTTTCATCGACGTCGACGCGAAGCAGCCCGACCAATACGCCGTCTACATCACCCAGTCGGGACTCGGCATGCCGAACCGCGACTACTATCTTGAGGCGAAATTCGCCGACAAACAGGCGAAATACAAAGCCTATATCGAGAAGATCCTCAACCTTGTCGGCATCCCCGAGGCCTCGCAGAAGGCGGCGGCGATCTACGATCTCGAACGCAAGATGGCGGAGGTCCACTGGTCGCCCGCCAAGCGGCGCGAGCGCGACCTCACTTATAACCGTAAGACCCGCGCGGAGCTTCAGACGTTCGCCCCCGAGGCCTCCTGGGACGCGATGCTCGATTCGGCCGGCATCGCGGAACAGCAAGAAGTCGTCGTGCGCGAGTTCGATGCGATTGAAAACCTCGCGAAGATCATCGACGGCGCGCCGCTCGATCTCTGGAAAGACTATCTCAAGTTCCATCTCGTCAGCGCCAACGCCCATGTGCTGCCGACGCCGATCGACGAGGCGAATTTCGCCTTCTTCGCCACCGAGCTTCGCGGCACGCCGAGGCAGAAGGAGCGCTGGAAGCGCGGCGTCGCCGCGGTCAACGCAGGCATGGGCGAGGCGGTCGGCAAGGCTTATGTCGAGCGTTATTTCCCGCCGTCGTCGAAAGCGGCGATGGACGACCTCGTGCGCAACCTGAGGAAGGCGCTCGAAGAGCGCATCGCGAAGCTCGAATGGATGGGCGACGAGACCAGAGAGCAGGCGCGGAATAAGCTCGAACTCTTTACGCCCAAGATCGGCTATCCGGACAAGTGGCGCGATTACTCGGCGCTCGAAGTCATCCCTGGCGACCCCTATGGCAATGCGAAGCGCGCCGCCGCATTCGAATGGGCTTATCGAACGTCGCGCCTCGGCAGACCGGTCGACAGGACCGAATGGGGAATGGCGCCGCAGACGGTCAACGCCTATTACTCGGCGAACCGCAACGAGATTGTGTTCCCGGCGGCGATTCTTCAGGCGCCGTTCTTCGACCCCGCGGCCGATCCGGCCGTCAATTACGGCGCGATCGGCGCGGTCATCGGCCACGAAATCGGGCACGGCTTCGACGACCAGGGAAGGAAGTCGGACGGCGAAGGCTATTTGCGCGACTGGTGGACCAGGGAGGATGCGGAGAGCTTCAAGGCGCTCGCCGCGCGACTCGGCGAACAATACTCAGTCTACGAACCGCTCCCGGGCTTTCCCGTCAACCCCGATCTCACCATGGGCGAGAATATCGGCGACCTGGGCGGCCTCGCGATGGCGTATCACGCCTACAAACTCTCCTTAGGCGGCCGGGACGCGCCGATCATCGACGGCTTCACCGGCGATCAGCGCTTCTTCCTTGCATACGCCCAGATCTGGAAGCGCATCGTCCGCGACGAGCATTTGAAAAACCAGATCGCGAGCGACCCGCATGCCCCGGCGCAGTTTCGCGTCAACGGCGTCGTCCGCAATATGGATCAATGGTACGCGGCGTTCGCAGTGGCGCCCGAAGACGACCTCTATCTGGCGCCGGAGGAGCGGGTGCGCATCTGGTGACTGGTGCCCTCCTCCGCGAAGCCGGGGAAGTGTTATCGCCGCAAGAGCGTCCGCTCCGGTGCGATGTCATTGGCCGAGGTCTTGAGCGCGATTACCGCCGGCTTGCCGCTTGCTTTGGCCGCCTCGAAGGCGGCGGGAAAATCCTCGTTCCGCGCGACATTGGCGCCGAAGGCGCCGAAACTCTCTGCGAAGGCTGCGAAGTCAGGATTGACGAGAGCCGTGCCGGAGACGCGGCCGGGATAATCGCGCTCCTGATGCATGCGGATGGTTCCGTACGTCCCGTTGTCTGAGACGATTGCGATGACCGGCAGATCGTAGTGCATGGCCGTCGCGAGTTCAGAAGACGCCATCATGAAATCGCCGTCGCCCGCCGCGCAGACGACCATCCGCTCCGGATAGACTGCCTTCGCTGCGAGAGCGGCCGGAAATCCGTAGCCCATGGCGCCCGACGTCGGCGCGAGCTGCGTTTTGAACGCCTTGTGGCGATAGAAGCGATGAAGCCAGGCTGCAAAATTGCCGGCGCCGTTGCACATGATCGCATCGGCGGAGAGATTCTGATCGAGCCACGAGAAGACCCTGGAGAGATTGACCCCCTCCCCGACCTCGACGGGCTGCGAGAAGCGTTCGAATTCGGCATGCGCCTCATAGGCGCGCTGAAGCCAGCCCTCGTCGAGGGTCCAGCTTTCGCCGGCGAGCGGACGCGCCATCGCCTCCGGCGCAGCGTTGATCGCCAGCATCGGCTGGTAGACGCGCCCCAGCTCCTCCGCGCCCGGATGAATATGGATGAGCGGCTGGCGCGCGAGCGGCGCCTCAAGCAGCGCGTAGCCGGAGGTCGTCATTTCGCCGAGGCGCGCACCGAAGGCGATCACGAGGTCGCTCGCCTTGAGCCGCTCGGCGAGCCTTGGATTTGGCGCGATGCCCACATCGCCCGCATATTGGGGATGAAGATTGTCGAACAAATCTTTCGATCGGAATGAGGCCGCGACCGGAAGCCCCGTCGCCTCGACGAAGATCTTGAGGTCGCGCGCCGCGTCCGCCGTCCAGCCGCCGCCGCCGACGAGAAGAAGCGGGCGCTCGGCCCCGCCGAGCATCTCGCGAAAGATCTCGAGCGAGCGCTCGTCGGGCGCCGCCAGAGCCTTGGGGGCCGGCGGCAAAGCGGGCGCCTCGACCTCTTCCGTGAGCATGTCTTCGGGAAGGGCGAGGACCACGGGGCCGCGGCGGCCGTTCTCGGCCGTCGCGAATGCGCGGTTCACATACTCGCCGATGCGCGCCGCGACATCGACTTCGGCCGCCCATTTGGCGAGCGGGCTGAACATCCTGCGATAGTCGATTTCCTGAAACGCTTCGCGGTCGCGCATATCGCGCGCCACCTGTCCGACGAACATGATCAGCGGAGTTGAATCCTGGAACGCCGTATGGACGCCCACCGATCCTTGCGTTGCGCCGGGGCCGCGCGTCACCATGACGACGCCCGGCCGGCCGGTTAGCTTGCCGTAGGCTTCGGCCATGTTCGACGCCGAGGCCTCATGCCGGCAAGAGATCAGCTTGATCCGCTCACGGACGTCGTAGAGGGCGTCGAGGACGGCGAGATAGCTTTCGCCCGGCACGCAGAAGACGTGCGTCGTCCCGTTCATAATGAGCGCGTCGACGAGGTGGCGTGCGGCGGACTGCTTCGGCATTGGCCGGTTATGGCCGCTGCCGCGCCGACGGGTCAATCCGGCGCGGCCGTCAGGCTTTGCTGTCCACGACTTTTCCAGCCGCCGCCGGGTCTGCAGCGGCGAGCGCGCCGGAGAGACCCAGAAACTCAAGATGCGGCCACGCGAAAACGACTTCGCCGGTTTCTTCGTCGATCGCTCGGTAAAGAAAGATCGGGGCGGAGGGCGCGCGCATGATCGAGACCCGCGTGTCGGCGCCGACCGCGCGCGCGGTGGTTTCCCGGAAATCCGCCGCTTCCTCGGCGCGCCGCGCATCGGCTGCTTCAGCCGATTGCAGCTGCTCGGCGGTCAGGCGGCGACGCGACGCTGCCAGCGCTTCGGCGCGCAAGGCGCCGGCCCGAAGCACCGGCGCCTGATCTGCGATTCGCTCGTCCATCGCTCCGCTCCCCGCCGCCGGCCGCCTGAGGACGAACGGGCCGGCGGCGAAAGATCATCCTTAGGCGAACAAGGCCAGGATCGAGTTCGGCGCGGCGTTGGCGATCGACAGGGTCTGGATCGCCAGTTGCTGCTGGACCTGCAACGCCTGCAGCCGCGAGCTTTCGCGGGCGAGATCGGCGTCGACGAGATTGCCGATCGACACCTCGATCGCATCGGACACCCGGTTCAAGATCCGGTCCTGAAGCGTGAGCGCCTTGCCGCCGCCGCCGATCGCGGCGAGAGCGGCGGACAGATCGTCGATCGAGGCGATGACGTTCTGCAATTCCGTCTGGGCGCCGCCCGAAGTGGCGAGGGCCGATCCGTCGGCGCTGACATTGATGATGCCGCCGCCGATCGAAAGGTCCTGCGCGGCGACGGTGATCGTCGACGACCCGTCGTCACTCGCGACGACGACGAGGTCGGCCGCGCCGGCGGCGATGAGGTTGCGGCCGCCGATGTCGGCGGAATCGACGAGGCGGGTGAGCTGGTCGGCGAGTTCGACGTAGCGATCCTGCAGGAGCTGCCTGTTCTGCGCGGAAAGCTGCGGATCGGCCGCCTGTGAGGCCACCTGGCGCATTTCGACCAGGACGTCGCCGATCGACTCGCCGGCGGCGAGCGCCACATCGACGGTCGAGGTGCCGACGCGCAGTCCCTGCTGGATGGTTTCGAGCGACGCGAGCTGCGCGCGCTGCTGCTGCGCCAGCGCGTAGACCGCGGGATTGTCCTTGGCGGATGAGACCTGGAGGCCTGTCGAGACGCGCTTCTGGACTTCGCCGAGCTGGTCGGTGATGCGGGTGAGATTCTGGAGGGCGACGAGCGCGCCAGGATTGGTGTTGATGCTGACCATTGGCTTCCCTTTCTGGGGTTCGCGGCGCTTTTTTCGCCGGTCCGGCTCGCGGTCGCGCAATGCCGGCGTCTCCGCCGTCGCAAGCCTTGGACCGACCGCCTCTCCGTGTGCGGAGGTTAACCCGCGTCCCTCGCGGGCGCGCCGCGCAACGGGACTGAAGGTAAGCCTAACGAATTCTCTGCGCCGAGGCGGCAAAACCTGCCGGGCAAAAACCGCCGGGTCGGCAGAATCGGCCGGTCGTTAGGCCGCGCTCGCCCGCCCGGCGAGGCCGTCCATGACGATGCGGTTCAAGTCGATCAACGGCGTAAGGCTCTTCCGCGCGCGCACCGCTTCGGACGAATAGGCGTTGACCCAGCGCGCGAGAGCGATGACGCGCGCGCGAAGTTCAGGCGCGAGCCGGTTGCGGTCGTCGGCGCAATCGCGACCGAGCCGCGCCCAGAGTTCGCGATTGAAATGCACGGCGGCGATGAGCGCCCTGAGGTCGCGGCCAGCGGAGTTCGCTTCCATTAGCCGGCGCGTCGCCTCGGCGATCGCGCGGTATTCGGCGTCGCGTGGCGAAGCCGCGGCGGCGGCGGCCTTTCGGTAGAGGTCATGCGACATGGGAAAGTCTCGTTTCCTCGAATGCGATGAGCGTCCGGCAGATCGTCAGCGCCCGGTAGAATTCGCCGTTGGCGACGGCCGCGGCGAGCCTTAAGCAGGCCTTCAGCGCTTCTGCGTCCGAAAGCGCCCCGGCAAATTCCGTCAGTCGGGACTGATAATCCGCGATGTGCCGGGTCTTCCTCGCGGGATCGATCACCATCATCATGATCGGCAGGTAAATGCGTTTGGCTGGGGTTGTCGCGCATTCGGGCTTCAGGATGTCGCGCTCGCGGAGGATCGACGCCCTGTTTTCGACGACCAATGTCGCCCGCCCGCCGCCATTGACGACGACCGCGCCGTTGACGGCCACCCGCTCCCCGGGCTTCAAGGTCAGCTTGAGCGCCACGGCGATTGTTTACCGCTTTGGGGTTAAGGAAGTCGGTAGGCGCCGACGCTGGAGCCCGGCCTCGCGGCGCGTCGCGGCGAATCGACGGATCAAACTCCGGCTGCGGACGTTTACGTGTTAGGATAGAGCCGGCACGGGAGCCGATCATGCAATTCGCCACCATCGTCGCCGCGATTCAGGTCCATGACGACCTCGCAAGACCTGTTCTGCAGACCGCGCGGGGCCTTGCCCGCTACGACGCCCGTCTCCATGTGATCAGCGCCTGGCCGCTGATCACTCCGGGGATCGCCGGGTTCGCCGGAGAAGTGGGGGCGATCGCCGGGCCATTGTCGCAGGAGGCGGTCGCCGCCAACAAGGAGGCGCGCAAGGCCGACGAGGCGCTGCTGAAATCGCTGGCGGCGGAGTTCGCGCCCTATGCCGAAATCCACATGCTCGACGGCGAGACCGGGGACGCCGTAAGCGCCTATGCGCGCAAGGTCGGCGCCGACATCATCGTCACCGGATCGCACCAGAAGGGTTTTTGGGGCGCGCTGATCGCCGGCGCGGCGTCGCGCGATGTCGTGCGCGACGCGCCATGCGGGGTCTTCCTGGTGACGAAACCCTTCGCCGAGAAAATCTTCGCCCGAACCGGCTGACGGTCAGGCGCCTTTTCGCTTGAGGCGGACCCGGGGAGCGACGCCGAGGAGGCTTTTCGCTGCGGCGCGAGCCTCATCTGTCGTCTCCGCCCCTGAGAGCATCCGCGCGATCTCTTCGACGCGCGCTTCGGCGTCGAGGATTTGCACGCGGGTCGAAGTCGCCTTTGCGCTTTGCCGCTTCTCGATTAGCCAATGGGCGCCCGCGCGAGCCGCGACCTGCGGGCTGTGGGTCACGACGAGCACCTGGGCGTCGCGGGCGAGCCGGGCGAGGCGCTCGCCCACAGCGTCAGCGACCGCGCCGCCGACCCCCGCATCGACCTCATCGAAGATGATGACGGTGCGGTTTTCCTTCGCCGCTAGCGCGGCCTTCATGGCGAGGACGAAGCGCGCGAGTTCTCCGCCCGACGCGATCGATTTCAAAGGCCCTGCAGGGCTTCCCGGATTCGTCCGCACCATGAATTCGACGTCGTCGACGCCGTCGGCGGACGGGCGCCCGTCGCTCCGAATCTCGGTGATGAATTCCGCGCGAGCAAGCTTCAAGGGCGCGAGTTCGGCGGCGACCGCTTTGTCCAGTTTCCGCGCAGCGCTCTGGCGCGCCGACGACAAGGCGCCCGCCGCCACCGCATAGGCGGCCTCGCCATCGGCGGCGGCGCGGGCGAGGCGTTCGAAATCCTCCTCGCCGGTCTCGAGATCGGCGAGCGTCGCGCGGGTTTTCTCCAGAAGGCCGACCAGCCCGTCGACGGAGACGCCGTGTTTGCGCGCTTCGGCTCTGAGCGCGAACAACCTCTCTTCCGCCGCCTCAAGCGCCTCCGGCTCGCAGCTCAAGCGCGACGTCGCTGCGTCGAGCGCCGCCTTGGCCTCCATCGCCTCGGAAAGCGCCGATTCGATCCGCGCGACCGCCGCTGCGACGGGATTGTCCGTCTGCGGAAAGAGCGCGGCGGCGCGTGCCAGCCGCCGCGCGGCGCTTATGAGCTTCGCCTCGACGCCGTCGTCCGCAAGGAGTTCGGCGGCGGCCGCCAGATCGTCCGCGGCCTTTGCTGCAGCCATGAGTTCGGCGCGGCGCGCGGCGAGCGCAGCCTCTTCATCCGGCTGCGGATCGAGGCGGCCGAGCGTTGCGACGACATGGCGAAGATAATCGGCCTCAGCCTCCGCCTTGACGCGGCCGGCGCTGCGCGCCTCCAGGTCATCGACCGCCGCGCGCCATTGCCGCCAGTGACCGGACAGGGCCGCGCGCGCCGGCGCGAGCCCGCCGAAATCATCGAGCAGCGCCCGGTGGGTCGACGCGGAGAGAAACCCCCGCCCATCATGCTGTCCGTGGATCTCAACGAGGGTCTCGCCGATTTCCTTCAGCAGCGCGACCGACAGCGGCTGGTCGTTGACGAAGGCGCGACTTTTGCCGTCTTTCGACTGTACGCGGCGCAAAATGACCTGATCGCCTCCCGGAAGCCCGTTCTTTTCAAGCAGCGGCCAAACGGCATGATCGGCGTCGGGCTCGAAGGCGGCCGAAACCGCGCCTTCGTCGGCGCCGGCGCGCAAAGCGGCGCGCTCGGCGCGGCCGCCCGCCGCCAGCCCCAACGCGTCGAGCAGGATCGATTTCCCCGCCCCCGTTTCGCCGGTCAGCGCCGTCAGCCCGGCGCCGAGCGTCAAGGTCAACTCGTCGATCAGGACGTAATTGCGGATTGTCAGCGCGGTCAGCATCCCGCACATGAAAATAGAGGATTCGGAACGACCGCGAGAGCCGGCCTTATTGATTCGGCGAGGCTTCGGGAATGACCTCGTCGGGGGGCGGGACGATGGCGCCGGGATCGAGATCCTTGACCTTGCCGAGGTCGGGCGGCTCGTCCTTCTTCTCGGCCTCGGGGCGCGCCTTGCGCACCACGGCGACGGGCATGCCCTCCTTGTCGATCAGGCCGTTCTTCTTGAAGAGCCGATGGGTGTCTTCGTACCAGCGGGAGCCCGGATAGTTGTGGCCGAGCACGGCGGCCGCCGCGCGCGCCTCCTCGACGATGCCGACCTGGAGATAGGCCTCGACGATTCGATGCAGCGCCTCCGGCGCATGATCCGTCGTCTGATAATTCGCGACCACGTATTTGAACCGGTTGATCGCCGCGATGTGCTTGTGCTGCTTCAGGTAATAGCGGCCGATATACATTTCCTTGCCGGCGAGATGGTCGAAGGTGAGATCGCGCTTGAGCCGCGAGTCGCGGGCGTATTCGGTGTCGGGATAGCGGTTGATGACGTCGTTCAGGGCCTTGACTGCGTCATCGGTGTTCTTCTGGTCGCGGCCGACGTCGGAGATGCGCTCGTAAAAGCACATCGCCTTCAGATAATAGGCGTAAGGCGCGTCCTTGTTGCCGGGATGGAGGGTGATGAACTGGTCGAGGGCCTCGACCGCCTCATCGTAGTCATTGGTCTGGTAGCGCGCGAAGGCGCGCATCAGCATCGCCCGGCGCGCCCATGAGGAATAAGGGTGCTGGCGCTCGACCTCGGCGAAAAGCTCGATCGCCTCGTCCCAGCGCTTGTTTTCGAGACGGGCGGCGGCGTCCTGGTAGAGCTGCTCCACCGGACGCTCGACATAGGCGAACTTCTTCTTCTCCTTGCCGGAGGACCCGCAGCCGCTGACGACGGCGACCGCGACCGCCATTAACACGTAAGACGCCGATTTCGAACGCATCAGAACACCTGTGGAGCCCCGGCCGCTTCTAAAGAGCGGCGGGGATGGGGTCAAATCCACGGCCGTCATCCCGGGCGCGACGCAACACGAAGTGTTGCGTCGCAGACCCGGGACCTTGCCGTCATTGTCTCCCGAGGTCCCGTGTCTGCGCAGCAGCACTCCGTGCTGCTGCGCGCACGGGATGACAATTGGTTGCTTCCGCTATGCTTCGAACCAATCGCGTATTGAGATCGTGACCGGGCTTGTGCGCCCGGATGAGGCCCCGGACCGGGGCGCCGAGCAGCGCAAAATCGCCGATGAGATCGACCGCCTTGTGGAGGGCGAATTCTTGCGGATCGCGCAATGGACCGTTCAGGATGCGGTCGCCATCAACGACGATGGCGTTGTCGAGCGCGCCGCCTTGGGCGAACCCGGCGGCGCGCATCCCGTCGATGTCGCGCCGGGAACAAAAGGTCCGCGCCGACGCGAGGCGGCGATGGAGACCGCCATCGCCGAGATCAAAAGCGAGCGATGCCGCCCCGATGGCCGCGTCGGCATAGTCGATCGAAAGTTCGACGCGCCGCCCGGCATAGGGCGCGATTTCGACGAAGCGATCGCCGTCTTCGACGCGCATCGGCGCGCGGATTTCGATGGCGCGGCGCGGCGTATCGAGCGCTTTCACCCCGGCGCTCTCGATGAGATCGATGAACGGCCCGACGCTGCCGTCGAAAATCGGCAGCTCCGGGCCGTCGACCTCGACAAGGACATTGTCGACGCCGGTCAGCGCGAAGGCCGCCATCAGATGCTCGACCGTCATCACCGAATAGTCGGCCCTGGCGAGGCGGACGCCGAGCCGCGTGTCGGCGACGGCCGAGGGTCCAGCGACGATCGTCGCGTCCTCATCCTTGCCGTTTGATAAGTCTATGCGCCGAAAGCGAACCCCCGAGCCCGCTGGGGCCGGCTTCAGCGCGATCCGGGTTTCTCGGCCGGTGTGGAGGCCGATGCCTTCGCCGTGCGCCTCATGCGCGATGGTGGTTTCGACGCCGTTCATGCCGCTTCACGTAGCACGTAGGGTGCATTGAGCGGAGCGAAATGCACGCCTTTCTCTCGTCGCGCCGCCCGTAAGACGTGCATTTCGCCTGCGGCTCAATGCACCCTACGATTTACCGAAACTGCCCGTAACATGAACTTTTCGGCGAAAACGCCGTTTGCCTTGCACGCGCGAGGGGCCTAGGCCCTGTTTACAAAGTCGCCATACGCAGGCATTTGCGGATGGCGGCTATGTGTAGCGCGTCGAGGAACGATCTGGCGAGCTTGTCGTAGCGGGTCGCGACGGCGCGGTTGATTTTGAG
>Ga0187892_10003923_pt1 | contig 26110 bp, 32 predicted proteins | sample MA1701073metaG_FD_139345 | JGI IMG/M metagenome (GOLD analysis project Ga0187892, IMG submission 139345) | Bio-ooze microbial communities from a basaltic lava cave in the Kipuka Kanohina Cave System on the Island of Hawaii, USA - MA170107-3 metaG ... | reverse complement strand
TCCTTGGCGTTCTTCCAGACGGGCTACAACACCTTCACCTTGATGCAGGCCAGCCGGAGAAGCTGGCGCATCGGGCAGGAGGAACTCGTCAAGGTCCGATACTTCCACTACCAGCATGTGCTCCAGGAAGCCGCCTTGCGGCTCATGGGAGCGAAGGTCAGGGCTTCCATGGCTCTTCAGGGGAAGTTCAGCGCCGAGGGGCTTGTGGCACTTACGCAGGGCGAAGACATGATGACCGCTCTCGCCAAGGCCCTGGTCAACGGGGTCGAGGGCGTGGAATCCGCCGAGAAGTACTGGCGGAGCGAGCGGCAGGCAGGCCGGCTGATCGCCGCCCCCGAGCCACCGCCATCGACCCAATCCCAGGAGGCCTGGACCACGCTCGACCTCTTCAGCGGCCTTGCGGACTTCGCCGCGGCACCCGAGCCGGAACGGACCCTGACGCCCGAGCAGCTCCCGCTGGAGCTGGCGCTCTGATGACAGCATCGCGGCCACCCGCCGCGACTCGAAAAGCCAACCCAATGGGCTACACCAACCACTGTTACCGCGTGCTGGTGTTTGACCGGAAGAAGTACCGAGCCGCCGTCTCGGACCTGAAGAAGATCCTGCCCGAGACGGGCGTGGATCTTGCGGGCTGCGACGGAACCGGCAGGCCCACGGTCAACGACAACGATGTCTGCTTCAACGGACGGTACCCCCAGCACTGCGAGACCTTCTCCATGCCGCGCGTCTTCGATGGGCGGGCTCGCCCGCGGACACTCCCGGGCTTCACGTTCTCAAAGACGCATCGCCTTCCGTACGATCTGGCGGTCAAGGTTAGTCTCCTGGTGTTCAAGCGCCACTTCTCCGACGAGGTCGAAATCGGCTCCGACGACCAAGACCTCCTGGCAGGGTGGAGCGCGGCCATCGAGCTGACCCATCTCGTCCTCGAGTATCCAAAGGCGTCGAGCGTCGAGGAATGGACGGAAGACGGTCTTACGCACCGGCATCTTGTCCTGGCGCTGTAGCCGCAACACCATCGTGGCCCGGTCTTGCGCCGGGCCACGACTACACCCTTGGAGGCCCATTGGCCGTTTACACCGTTTTCCTCCGATCGGTCGGGAACCCGGACTTCGCGCAGTATGCGCCGGTCAGCGAACCGAGGAGGGTCATTGTCAACAAGCTCTCCGAGATCCGAGATGCGTGCAGGAGCTACATCGAGCAATGGGATCTCGGAGGAGGCAATTGGCCGGAATGTCCGGTCCGCCGAGACGGAAAGGTCGTCGGCCGCTTCTCCTACAACGGCAGGTTTTGGAGGTGCCGCCCGGAAAGCGCGCCTGAGCCCTCCGACCCGACCGATGACCTGCCGCTCGAAGAGTGCCGTGACCGACTGCGCCGGATTCGCGAGATCCTCTGGCCGGAAGCCGAGCCGGATGAGCCGTGGTCTCCGGACCATCTAGACCTGATAGGGGAGATCCTGGAAGACCTGCGGCTGCCCACAACCCTCTGCAAGTTCTGTGGCCGCGAGGCCCATGTTCTTCAGTCCCACCTGCATCAGGGGGGCTGGGTCGGGCCCTGCTGTTGGGATGAACGCCTCCGTACGACGGAGTGATCCCCCTGTCGTCGCTGCCCGACCCGGGCTGGCGGCGACTTCTTTGGAGCTTCCATGCACGACTTTCGCGAGTTCCTCTTCCGGGCGACCGGGAAGGACACCGACCTCGGCAGCCTGGACCGAATCGACCTCTACGACAACCTGATCGTCGAGGCAGACCGGCTGAAGGCCCTGGCCGAGCTTCTCGAGGACGCCCGGGACGACGAACAGGGTCCTCATGTCGGGTCGGGCCTCGCGCTTCTCCTCGGCGACATTGCCGCCCGGATGCGCGGCATCCTCGAACTGAGTGTCGCCAAGTCCGGGAAGAAGGCCATCCGATGAAAGAGACCCGCACCCCGCACCTCGCGCCTCGAGATTGGACTGAGGTGTACTACGCACTCGAAACCAAAGAGAAACTGCTCGGCGACGGATGCCACGGCAGGGACCAAGAGGCGCGCCGCTGGCGCAAGCACCTCGCGGCCATCCGCCGGAAGATCGTCCGCGCCGGCATCCAGGTGTAACCATGAACCTCCTCACCAAGGAGATCGAACGCCGCTTCGCCCAGCTCGGAAGTCAGGAAGACAAGGGCGACCAGGCCATCGTCGTCTGCAAGTTCTTCACTCCCGATTCCGGTTGGACCTGGTGGGCGCTCGAGTACAACGCCGAGGACCGTGAGTTCTTCGGGCTCGTCCAGGGATTCGAGGTCGAATTCGGCTACTTCTCCCTGGAGGAGCTGGAGACCGTCACGGGTCCCCTGGGCCTGCACGTCGAACGCGACCTCCACTGGAAGGAGCGGACGATCGGCGAAGTGCGGGCCGCACTTGATTCTCGGGTCAGCCCGTGACCGCGGGCGTTCTCAAGATCGTTCGCAAGGACAATCGACGCCGCCCTCTCTCAGGGAACGGCGTCTCCAAGAGGTGAACCATGGCAGGGATCAAGCCGGCACGCCCCGAGCCTGAACTCCTGGGTGAAGTCGGCCGCTATCACGTCCGACGCATCAAGAAGTCGAAGGACGAGCAGGTCCTTGACATACGAGAGCACGTCCTGAGCGACAGCTTCGAAGGGTACACCCGCAGGGGCATCGTGCTTGCGATCCCCGGCGAGCTGGACAGGCTCCGTAGCCTCCTCGATTCCGTCCGGTAGATGCCCACGTACCTCCGGGGACCACTCGAACGGTCCCCGGAGGTCGTACCCAAGGAAACCCCATGACGACTTCCAGATCGATTCGCCCCCTCACCAAGCGCCTGTATGAGGCGATCCTCGCCGACATCTGGCCGGACGGAGCGGCCGCGATCGTGGACTTCGGGCTTGAGAGCCAGGAGCACTACGAGGCCCTCTACTACCCGCTCCGCGCCAGGGAGATCACGGTGGAGCAACTCGACGACGCCCTCGGGGGCGGTCCGAAGCTGACGGCCCTCGCCGGCGCGGCGAAGTCGAACCCCCACAAGGGGATCGTCTTCCGCACGCCCTACGATGAACTCCTCGAACAGGAGGAGGAAGGCGAGGACGCCTGATGATTGCGTGTTGCGCACCCGTTCCGGAGAGGCGGTTCCTCATCCGGACGAACTGCGAGTACACCGTCGAGGTCGAAGCGGCGAGCGCCGAGGAGGCCCTCGAGAAGGCTGCCGACCTCGACATCGGCCAGCGCTGGACCCAATCCTGGGCTCCCTTCGAGGTCGATGAGGACTACCCCGGGTAGGTCGCTGTCGGCGTTGGGCGCCGACCCCCTGGAGGGACCATGGCGAAAGTCGCCGTGCCCATCATCTGCCTGAAGTACCGCGTCGAGGATGCCTTCCCGAACGAGATCCACGAGATCTTCGAGGCGGAAGGCCTCTGGAACTCCAACGAGGACTTCACGTTCACCGGCCGGGTCTCCGTCAGTCCGGAGGACCCCGAGGCCGACGCGAAGAAGCTCCGGGTCATGGAACGGTTGGAGGAAGTCCTGGAAGCCGACGAGGCCAAGCGCCTCTTCCGGCTCCTCGACGACCACAACTGGGACCTGAGCTTCCTCGTCGACTGCTGGTAATCGTCTTCTTCCGTGGGGGTGCGGATTTCCGCACCCCCACGGATCCCCTTCCAATTGCCGCGCAAGCGGCTCCACCCGAGGTTCCCGTGACACCGCCTGACATGCCCCAACCCCCAGCCCCGCGTCCCCTCCTGGAAAGGATGCATGACATCCTGACCACCCTGACGTGGCTCGAGAAGCACCGCCGCGACCATCTCCTCTCCGTCGATGAGTTCGACCGTCAGCATCAGTCGGCCTGGAAGGACGCAGAAGCGCTCATTGAAGAAGGCGCCCGACGGCGCGCCTCACCGAAGCGCGAGCCCCTCGACCGGGTCGACCTCGGAAGGTCCCTCGGCGACGCCATCCGGGATTACATCCACGGCGAAGGAGGGCTCGTCGCCTACGCCCGGGAGGTTCGGAACGACGACCCCAACGTCCCGCTCTCCCAGGAGACCCCCGAGGCCGTGGGCGCGATCCTTTGGTCCGAGACGTCTGCCGGCGACATGGCCCACGCGGCCCGGATCTCGGGGGCCATCACGGCCCTCTTCGATCTGGCCCGGTGGCTCGACATCGATCTGCCGGAGGAGATCCAGGCCCTCGAGGAGTGGGGAGACACCATCTATCCCGCCTGATCCACAGTCGCGCTGGCGGTCCCCCGCCAGCCGACTTCCCATGGGACATTGCCATGCCCTACCGCACCGAATGGGTGGACCCCGAGGTCCTTATGAAGCACAAGGCCCTCACGGTCTACTGCACGTACAAGTACGACGATATCCAGTCCGGACCGCGCACGTACAGCTTCACCCTCTATTCGCTCTGCGGGGAAGAGTCCTGCGAGTGCGACGGTCCCTGCCGGAACGTCTTCGACGTCCGGGAACTCTGTACCTGGATCGAGCCTCCCCATCCTCCTTACCTGACGGGCGAACACGACACTCCCGAGAACCGGAAGGCGTGGGACCGATGGCACGAGGAGCAGGTCGAGGAAAGGCACATCCGGGCGGCCATCCAGGAAGCCATCGACCGTGGTCTCCTTCCGAGGAAGGAGTTGCTGTTACCCACAACGTCGCGGTGCCCGGCCGCCGACACACTCAAGGTGAATCGTGCAGACTCTCTCTCAGCGCTTGACGATCGTCCGCTACGTCTCCGAGATCCTGCCCGCAGTGGGCACGGAGGACCCGGAGCTCGGGAAGACGATCGCCTGGGCCGACGCCCACCCCGTGGTCTGGAAGATCGTGACCGACACCCGCTCGAAGGCCTTCGGCCGGAAATCCTGCGAGTACATCGGCTGGGCCCAGCGGAGCCCCGCGCCGGAGGCGGTCCTGGAACGGGTCAGGCACTTCCACACCTGTGTTGATCCCAATGTCCTGGGCGGCCTTCACTACCGCAGCCGGGACATTTGGGGATGGAGGGCCCGCTTCACGTTCCGCCAGTACCAGGCCAAGGGCTTTCGCGGTGGTTTCTTCCAACGGTTCGACGGCCGCTACGACCGCGACTGCATGACGCTGGACTTCACCCCCGAGACGCTTCCCGAAGTGGTCCGGAACTTCATGCAGTGGGCCGCCTCGACGCCCGGTGCGACGCCCATGGACGCGATCAAGCTCGACCGCGAGCCGCTGCCCGAGGGCGTCCTCGAGGCCGCCCGTCGGCACCGCTCGACCATCTGGGACGCGCCGGAGGAGCCTCGCGCAAACCCTGAAGAGTGTTTCCCCATTCAGTTGCCATTCTCGGAAGCCGGCGGACCCGTTCCCCTACATTCCGAACCCTTGCATGAGTGATCCATGAACACGACCAAGACATTCGTTCTCCTGGTGACCTCGTCGAACGAATACCTCGACGACTTCGACTTCTTCTCGGTCTAGATCAGCGCGGAGTACGCGCGCCTCCTGCTGGATCGCATCAAGCTGCTTGAGTCCATCAGAGCGAAGGATCAGGACGCCTACGAGCTCTACTTCTGGGACTCCTCCGGCGAGTACTTCGGAGGCGACCCGGACGAGCCGGATGAGGTTCGCGAGCCTTCGCGGACGGAGTGCAACCAGCTTGCGGTCCGCGAAGACGAGGTCCATTGGACGGCGATCCCCAAGCATACCGACGTGTACGTGACCACCGACTCCATCAAGGCCGCCGACCTCGCCGAGGTCGCGGGGAGTCTGCGATAGAGGATACCCATGGCGAACCTTCGTCCGGTCGAACTACTTCGAGGTCAAGGACGGCGCCGCCTTCGAGGCATTCTGCAAGAAGTGGGGCGTCGAACTCATCCGGGGAGGGAAGGACGACACCCTCTACGGCTTCCTCGGCAACGAAGAGATCGGCCTTCCGCTCTGCTACTACGATGCGGAGAAGGACGACTACGTGGAGGGGAACTTCATGGACGACCTGGCCGGCCACCTCAAGGAGGGGTGGGTCGCCGTCGTCCGGGAGATCGGGTTCGAGAAGATGCGGTATCTGGTCGGGTACAGCGTCGCGATCAACTCCCGCGGCCAGAGCATCGAGGTCTCCTTGGACCAGATCTACGAGGATGCCAAGCGCCTGGGAGAGCACGTCACGGCCTGCGAGTACTGATCCCATCGTCGGGGGTGGGCGGGCTTCGCGCCTGTCCTGGCCCGACTTCCAACCGAGATGTGTCATGGCGAACTTCAACAGCGTAGTCGTTATCGGTCGCCTAACGAGCGACCCCGAACTCCGGTATGCTCCCTCGGGAGCTCCTGTTTGCTCCTTCACCGTCGCCACCTCCCGGCGAATCACGGATGATTCCGGGGAGAGCGTCGTCCAGACCACCTTCCTTGACGTCGACACATGGAGGCGCATGGCGGAGGTCTGCGCGCAGTTCCTCAAGAAAGGTCGCGAAGTCCTGGTGATGGGAACCCTCCGCCAGTCGCGTTGGGTCGATCCGGATACGAAGGAACCGCGGACCAAGATCAAGGTCGTTGCGCAGCAGGTGCAGTTCCTCGGCGGCAGTCGCGGGTCCCACGACCTGTCGGTCGAAGATCACTCCGACGGTGCCCAGGCATGAACCACACCTGCAAGTGCGGGAGCGATGGGTTCATCCGTCGATGGGTTGGGGCAACCATCACCACCCCGTGCACCATCGACACGGAAGCCGGCGTGGTCCGGATGGACTTCAGCGAAGAGGAGCAGTGGGACGGGCCGCGCTCGCACACGGAGTTCTCCTGCGCCGCGTGTGAGCGACCCATCAAAGGGAAGCTCCTCCGGGACCTCAAGAGGAGGTACCAGTACGAGTGACCCATGCCGGTCCAGTGCTCTCGTTGCGGCACCGAATGGCCCAAGGACCCGGCGCTCGAAGTGCCGTGTCCCCGTTGCGGCGCCGGGGTGGGTCGGGAGTGCCGACGTCCGAGCCAGCACCGCGCCTTTGGCGGCGAGCCACATTCCGAGCGGGACATCCCCCGCGATGGCAGCAGGCATCCTGTAGAAGTGTCTGGGCGCTCGATGCCAGGAGAAGCCGTCGGTGATTCCGCAAATGACGACCAGTCGTCGTTGCCGATGAGTGCGGCGTAACCCAGCTGTCTCTTTCCCTTTGACCCTTGCCACGGCCGACGGTGGGTGCCGGATGCACCTCCCGTCGGCCTTTTTTTTTCTGATGATGTGGATCGTGCTTGTTACCCTATGGTGGGAACGCGACACGGGGGCGTGGTGGCACACTATGCCTCTGGGTGTGCTTTGTCGACGACGCTCTACTAGGTTTCGCCCCGAGGGATGCGGCCGAATAGCAAGAATAAGGCCGTACGCGCCCCCGTGATGCGTTCGCACTCCTAATCCTGGGATTGGACTGCTCGTACTTCGTCGAGAAGTTCTTCCACCAGGAGCCGCAGTCGCTCAGCTTTGTCCTCGATGCGGCGCAGCCTTGCCCTTTCGCGGCCTGCGAGTTTCCTTGCAGGGGAGCGCGATTTCGTCCCGAAGACGCGCCGATTGAGTTCGGCACGAGCCTGCTTTGGAGCTTTCTCCGAGATGGCGTGAAGGAGGAGCTCGGTCCCATCGAGGCCGTAGAGCTGCGCGAGCTTGAGAACCAGACCTGCCGACGGGGGATTCACGTTTCGGTTCTCCATTCCGCTGATGTAGCCTTTGTGGCTTCGCACGCGGCGAGCCACATCATCGAGCGTCCACCCGCGGCCCAGTCGAGCACGCCTTAGAATGGTGCCGAAGCGTTGCATGGCGCATCCCTCCGATACCAGCTCCCGTAACAGCGCATGAGGTTACAATTATCGTCGGTATTTATCGCTCTGGGGTGGGAAGCTATTTCGGAGAGGAGCACAGGATAGATCTTGGTCGGGACAAACAATAAGGGAATCCTTGAAGGTGGGCCGGCCCCACCTGCCTACCAAGATGCCAACCCTCATTCGCCAAGAAAGGCGGACAACGACTTAGGTTAGAATAGCTTGGGCATTTCGACGGCATCAACGATTCTGTGTTATAGTTTGTTTTAACTTAGGATCTTTAGAACGTACTCAAAATGTTTCTTGTGAAAAGCGCGGCATGACCATGAGCGAGCCAGACAATGTGCAGATCAAGGCTTTCTCAACCTTTCTCTTAAGCTACGCAAAGCGATCCATGGAGAAAGGCTACGACATGCTCCTGGAGAGTTCCGCCGCGCGACCGCTCCTGAATCTGGAAAAGGGTCCCCGATACGGCATCGAAGCCCTTCTCTACGCGCTTTCGGCGTTCATTGACCATAAATGGAAGGATCGTACGCCAGCGCAGCACTTCCTCAAGGAACTAGCCATGGATGCTCCCTCCGAGATCGGAAAGCGCCTGGTGAATGGCTTCCGTGACAGCGTCATCTCTGGCAGATCTGAATCCGCCTCGAGAAATAATGCCATTCGAGACGCTCTTCTCGAGCTGGAGGATGCCGAACTCCTCTCGATCCTCAAGTGGTATGCACAATCGGGACGGGGCCCTCATGCTGGTCGAGTCAAGCAACTGGCCTCCGAGCTGAGTTGCAATAAAGTCTCTAGAGCGGAAAGCCGATCCCCCGGAACTGAATCTGTCTCCAAGCCGGCAAACCCGACCGTTCACTCTGGGGGCCTATCCGACCTGATTCGCTCCGACCTGAATGCAGCCAAGACTCGCCTTAAGAATGTGAACCAGCGGTCCAGCAAGAGTAAGGAATAGAGACCCTATGTGGAGCGATTGGATCCGTGCAGGCAGGGATAAGGACATCCTTTATCTTAAGCTGATTGAGCTGGCGGACAATTCACAGAACGCTGCCCTGCGCATCGGTGGCCAGCTGAGGAAGATATACGACCACGGCGTTGCACTGATTGCGGGGTATTGCCGCCTGATCCGTGGCCTGTTCGTGGCTGCCCTTGTAGTCACTGGTGCGAGCGTTGGGACGTGGGTCGGAATGCACCACTACAATGTGCGGACTCCGATGGCCTATCAAGCGTTGTTGATCCTCGTGGGCCTCAGTTGGGCTCTTCTCTTGCTTGCCGTCGTCCCTTGCGTCAGTGCCGTAGAAGCCCTCGCCGCGCAGGTAAAAATCGCAGATGAGCTGATCAAGTCGCTAAAGAAGAGTATCGTCTCGAACCTTCGAGTGCCCGCGCTCATAGCGCTCATCACAATCCTACTCGTGATACTCATGGCCAGGGTACCTTCGCTGCGCGAGCCCGGAGCCTTGCTTACGCTCTTGACCATAGGAGTCGCATTCGGGCTGGCCAACTTTCTGGGATTCCTCGGCACAAACGTCACCTGGATGCGGCGATTCATCGCCATTCAGTTGGCTCTGGCTGTGCTGCTATTGCTTGTAGCACCTCAATTCCCGCATGTGACCGCATGGCTGAGCAAGCATGCCTCGAAGGTAAACAGAGAAATCGGCGCCGGAGCCGCCGCTCTCCGGATTGACGTGAATCCGGCTGCTCCTCCGCCGTTTTTCGACGCCATAACTGGCGAGCCGCTCTACTTTTACTCCGGCAGCCCGGAGAGCGGCTATCTGATTTGGGACGGTCCGGGCTTTGATCCCGAAACCCGGGAAGAGCTGAAATCGATCAATTCCCCGGAAGTGCGGGAGCGCATCCTGAGACAGCTGCGGCAACCGCCGAAGAAAGAAGTGGCCCCACTTCCGCTCGAGCCTTCCCCTCCCCCGCGGCCGGCTCCAACCGGGTCTGCGGTGCCGCGTGGGCAGAGCGGCGAGTCGCCCAAGAAAGGCATCGAGGCTAAGCCTGACACTGTGCCCACTCGTGAGACCACACTCAATGCAGAAACTCCCTCCTTCGAGGAGGAGGCAACCCGTGCCCGGGCGGCCTTCGACGCTGGGAATCATGGACTTGCATTGCAGCACGCCGAGCGAGCGCTGAAAACCCGTCCGACGGACTCCAGAATTAGAGAGATTGCGAATACTGCTGCAACACAACTGGCCCGAGCCTCCTGCCGCCACGAGGAGGAGCGGATACTCAAGATTCCAACCCAGAAGAGGTCGCGAATTCAGACACTCCTTCAAGAGGGGGCCACCGCGTCAGCGGCCGGCCAATGGGACAAGGCGCGGAATGTGTACACTTTCTTGCTGGAGACGGACCAGAACAACTTCGAGGCAAACAAGGGCCTCGCGGTGGCGTTACTTCAATCAGGCCATCGGTTCGAGGAAGCGTTGTCAGCATTGTACCGGGCCGCCGCAGTATCACCAGGGGATGCCGAAACAAGACTCCTATCGGCCTTGGCGTTGGCTAGATTGTCGCGGTACGAGCGGGCCAGGGACATGGTGCTCGAAGCCATCTATAGGGGTTCCACAGAGCTTGCGCCTTTGGGGAAATCGCTCCCGGCCGAGATCTTGAATCACCCGGATATCGTTGCTCTTACGAGGGGCCGATAAAACCTGTGAAAGCCGCGTGGACTAGACTTGCCGTTGCTGCAACTCTCCCATTGCTTCCCTACGGTTGCAGCAATTCCTCGGCATTGCTCCAAGTCACCAGCGGACGCATCCAAAGCACCTCTGGATTTGATGCCATTCAGATTAACACTGGAAGCACGCTCCCTGAAACCATGGCCGCCCTATCGAAACTGGAAACGCTCTTGATCGTTGAGCTTCGCGAACAGGGACTGTTCCGCAATGTTACGTCCGGACAAGGTCAGGGCCTCACTCTGATGATCGATCTGACCAACATGTGGCACCCTGTGGACAATCAAGGGAATGTCCGGCCCCTGACATTGCATGCGTTGTTTGAGCTGCGATTGGTGGATTCGACCGGGCGAAGAGTGTTCGGCACCGGCAAAGTAGAAGGCATCGGCTTTGCGGCATTCAGCGGCAGCCCACTAAACAGCGCTATCGAGGGAGCCATCCCCAAGATCGTGGATTTCATCGCGGCGAGCCGGAAATAGTATCTCCCGACTACTCCATTGTCACCCCTCGGCCATGCGGTTCTACCCGAGTCAGTACGGGGAGAGAGACTTGACTCCCAAAAAAGTCACAAATAGCCATTTGGGAGGGGCCGGGTGCCCTCGTGGGCGAAAGCCCGGCGTCTCGAAGCCGACAATCAGGCAGGAGGGCTACTTGCTAACGAGTATGCTCGCCCCGTGAATGTCCACAGGGCGCATCGATAGGGCCAAGCTGATCACACCTCCCGTCCCGGTTCTGGTCAATGAACTTTGGACACCACTTGCAAACAGTGCACCCGGCTCTGGCAGGAGGGGTGGGCAACGGTGAGAGTTTAGAACTGGATGTCGTTCGTTTCTTACGTTTCGTCACGGCCGACCTTGTCTATGTCGAGACGTCGAGTATGCAATCCTCGGACACGCCGAGGTAGCGGAGCCGCTTCACTTTCCTTAGTCACAAACCTTGTGACAATCCGAGTAGATTCAGCGTACAGTCCCACCCGGATTCGGCTCTCAGGTCACCGAGTTTCAGACAATGTAGCAACGACGGCCTGCTTCGACGACCTCCTCGACAACGTAACGCGGTACGTACGTCATCCGAGGCTCGTCTTTAGACTTCCTTGTTTTCGGTTTCTTCTTCATGCCGGAAGTGTAATGCGCGTTTTTCTTGGTGTCAAGCTCTCAGCCAGAACCGCCCTCACCCTCCCGTAGTCTCAAGGATCATTTGGGAGAGGTCTGGGACGATCGGAAAATTACGGTTTCCGTCCATGGAACTGGGGCCGAAGGACGGCTATCGTACTGTTTTCAAACAGCCGGTCAGGACCCTGTCACCCGCAGGGAATGACTTCCCAAAGTCGGTGAGTTTAATCCGAACATATTCGACACTGTAGCACCGCCACCGGGTTCCAGCGCGCCTCAGGGGGAAAGTGCCCCTCCGAGCCCATTTCCACTACAGAGGGGAGTGCCTCACCCAGGGCGGAGCGCGCATCACCCCTGGACTTGCTACAGTGTCACATATTCCGGGCCAGCAGGACCCCCTTCCCTACCCCGAATTCAGACCCCAAGCTGGGACGTTTTGACACCCGGAAGGATGGTGGACCCGGGTTTTCCTTGGACTATATTCCGTTAGCAGGCAGGGACCCCAACAAGCGGCTGTCCGCCCCAACCGGCCAGGTGATGATCCAACAGAGTCCGGACCAGGGTCTCGAGCGCTTCGTTGGGGACGATGGTGACGGCAGGAAGGCGCGACCACTTCAGGCGCGACGCGAAGAAGTGGATCATCTCGGTGTGGTCGTCGATGTACTTCACCCGGACGTGCCCGAAGTCGTGCTGAGAGAATTCACCGGCCACGCCCTCGAAGCGCACGACCGGCTCGACGGGGCGCGGCCGAAGCGTCGAAACGAGCTGGTAGAGCGCCGTCTTCCCACCGGAATACCCCCTGAGCCGAACGCGGCGGAGGACCTCGACGGTCGGGAGATCCGGATCGGCCTTGAAGATCTCCTGGACTTCGGCGGCGAACGGCAATGCGGTGGATGGTCGCCCAACCTTCCCGTCGCGGCGGTCAAGGGACTTACGAAGGAGTTTCTCAACGGAGGGTTCCTTGGCGATGACCGCCACGGACCGGCGCGACAACCCGGTTTGCTTGGCGATCTGGTCCATCGTCAGCCCGGCCTTCTTCAAGACCTGCACCTCGTGTCTCTTCATGGCGTCATACACGTTCCGTCCTCCCCGCTGGCCACCTCGGCCCCCAGCGGGGATGGATCGTTACCGAGATTTCCTCCTCTGGCGAACCTTCCGGGCAACGGGGGACGCCTCCTTGCAAGGCGCATGCCCAAGCGTGACTCGAGTGCAGGAATTTCCGGAATTCTCAGTGCAGGATTTTACGGAACCAGCAGCGCCATGGGTCGGCCCCTGATCGGTCCACAGAGCCGGTTGGCCGGCGCGATGGGCGAGCGTGCTCCAGACTCGAGCCAGCTGAACGTCGGTGCGGAATCCGCCCATAAGGTCCTCGGGCACTATCGTACCGGTGTGCGGGGTGGCTCCGAAGAGTTTCGCTCCACTAGGGAGTGGCCCGGAACCGATAAGGACGGCCCGGAGGGCGAGGTCGTGCGGGCGCGCTGTCACCCACCCTGGCGAGACGACGGCGCGAACCTCGCCAAAATCCCTCGCGATCTCGGACAACCGTGCGACGCGTTCAACGTCGGGCGTCATCCTCGCCAAGCGGCCGCGGCAGGCGTCGGCGAGCGAGGCGTAGCCCGTCCAGATTACATGTGCAGGATGCGATTGAGAAGCATGGGGAGGTCTCAGCCCGGATGTCGAGAATCAGATGGTCAGTTTTTTCTGGCCCTTCCCGGTTTCATCGGCATAGAGTAGGCCCGGACGCCGGGGGGCTGCGACCGGGGTGGCGCCAGGTCGAAGGCGCCCGATCTGACGCAACCCCGGCGTCCGTAAGTCGTCTGGTAAGACCGGGGTCAGCATCGTGGCGAAGACGGATCTCAATTCCAGAATCCTCGTCGTGGATGATGAGGAGCTGATAAGGTCCCTTCTTACCGACCTACTCACCCGTGAGGGCCATCTTGTCGAGGCGGCGGAAAGTGCCTCCGAGGCAATTCGACTTCTTCTCAAGAAACGTTACTCGCTCCTCATCGCCGATCACCTGACGCCGAATGGATCGGGGATCGAGTTGGCCCATGAGGTTCGGGGCAGGGGGTTACGCCTTCCGATTCTCGTTCTTTCCAGCCAGTTTGATGCGACACAAGAGGCTCTCATTCTGAACCTCGGCTTGGCGGATTTCCTCCCAAACCCCTTTAGCATCGACCAAGTGAGGGACGCCGTCGCGCGACTGCTTTCTGCCGCGGAGAATGAGGAATCGGATACGCCAAAGCCGAGCCGGTACGTGCCGGATTGACCTCGTCTACTTCTTCGCCTGATGGAGGCGTACTATTTCCGAAAGCACGTGGATGAGGGTTGGCCGGAGTGCTTTATCGCTCCTTCGGACGAGGGCGAGGAGCGCGTCTTCGTCAGCGGCGGGTTGGGACTTGCGGCCCTTGAGGCTGAAGAGGAAGGGCTCGTAGGGTTCGATCTTGAGGGCGTGGATGAGTCGCTCGAGGACTTCGAAGCTGACGTTTTTCTGCCCGCGCTCGACGGCGCCGAGGTACTTGGAGTCGATGTCGGCCAAGGATGCGAGTTCCTCTTGGGTCAGGCGGGCGCCTCTCCGGAGCTCAGCGAGGCGGCGGCCCATTCCCTCTCTCAGTGCGCTCATGGATCCTCCGAGGTTCCACGAGCCTACCGGGACGGAGCGCGTAGCTACACAGTCCAATAGACTTCTTGAGTTCGCTTAGGGAGTCTGATAGAACGAATCCGAACCGCCTGAGAGACGGGGACAGCACGTGGGCCCACCCGTGCCAGGGCCGGTCGGCGAGCCCGGTGGCGACCGGGACGGGCTTTCTTGGCTTGGCCGCGGCCGGGTGGCCCTTCGTGCTGCTGTGGGTGGGAGGCGGTGTGGGCGTCGTTACGCAGGGCTTTGCTTCTCGGAGCACGCTCCTCGCTGAGCGTGCAAGACGTTCGTGGTGGCTGCCCACCGGTGCGGGGCTTGCGGTCGTGGCGGCCTTGGCACTGGTGTTCGGGGTTGCGAAGACTCGGCCGCTCTCGACCGTGGAGGCTGCGCCGCTGGAGCCCCGCCCGGAAAATCAGGAGTGGGCGACTTCGAACGGGAGGGGCAAGGTTTTAGCGGCGCGCGGAGATCCTGAGCGGGCGCTTGCGGAGTTCAACAGAGCCATCTCGCTCAACCCGGGACACGCAGTCCTCTACGCCAATCGCGGGGGCGTTAGGCTCCAGCTTGGTGATAGGCAAGGGGCGATTGTTGATTGCTCGCGCGCGATCGAGTTGGATCCGCACTGCGTAGAAGGACTCCTGAATCGCGCGCAGGCCCGGAAGGAACTGGCTGACTGGACGGGCGCGTCGGACGATTACTCAAAATCCCTCGAATTCCTGCATCCCTCGGACTTGCTTCGCGAAGCCGTCAGTATGCGTCTCGAAGATGCGCGGCGAAAGGCCCGTCAGTAGGATGCTGGATGCGTGCGATGCGTCTTTGCGTGAATTAGGCGATTCAGCGGACCCCCTGGCCCGAACAGTTCAAGAAAGCCTTCCCGGAGGCGTACAAGTCATGTAGCGGCGCGCGCCCAACCAGTAGGAGGACCGCTTGCCAGATCCCGGAACGGGCATGCACATGGGCTTCTCTATGGAGCAGCGTCTCGAGTTGCGCCAGGAGATGCGCCTGGAGCAGGTCCTGACGATGGCCCAAGTCCAGACGATGGATACCGCGGGCACTGGGGATGCGAGGCGGCAAGCGCAGATCCTTCGGCGGTTGATCAGGCAGATCGACGCGAGCCGTTACGCCGACCCGCAGGAGTTCGTTGGGCGTTGCCTGGCCAGGCTGCGAAGGTCGACGGACGATGCCCGTCAGGTGCTGGCGTCCCTTGTGGAGGCAGTACGAGCTCTTGACCCTACCGGCATGGAAGCCGTAAAGCACCTTCTCGGGTACGGAATCCTCGCGTTCGAGAAGCGAAGCTGGGTGCCCGCCGTCGAGTACGACGAACTCGCCCGGGTCTTTGGCGCACGTCGCGATCCCGCGACCAAAGCGGCCCTCTTTGATTTCCTGGGCGAGGATCTGCTGGAGCGGCGTGAGCGCTCGAACTGGGCGCACCTGATCGCGGACCTCGCCCTAGAGGCTCGCCTCGACGATCCGACCTTTTTATCCGCAGCCAAGCGGCTGGATGCGGTCCCTCGCCAGGTCCTCGATCGGCTTGAAGGGGAATTGCCGGATAGCCTGCCCCGCTCAATCGTCACCGCGTCGCGATGCGCGATTGCGATCGACACCTTGGTCGCCTTCTACGAACTTATGCCGTCCTTCTACAGCGACACCATCCGGGCAATGGTGAGTCGGTTCGTGGACACTCCGGCGGCGGAGGCGCTGGTGACCCGGTACGCCGGGGTCCCGCTACCTCTCCTGGCCGGGGCAAGCATCTTTGACCCCTCCGCCGAGCAGCTCGAGAAACTCGATTCGTTTTCCAGGGACCCGAGGTTGGAGAAGGACCGCGACCGGAGACGTCATCTCTACATCGGGGCCCACCAGCTCACGCTGAGCGCCTCGGGCAAGGGGATGTTCGACCACATCCTCTCGGTCTCGACGAACGCATGGGAGTTCGAGAAGCTCTACCAAGCCGTGGGAAACGCGCTACGCATGACCGCGGGCAGGAAAGATGTTCACTACTACCCGTTCGACGGGAGGACGTTCGGCGACGTCTACGCCAAGCTGCGCGACCGCCGCATCGCCGGGTCTGTCGGCGCCATTCCGCTTTCGCCCGGCTACACTTCCAAACTGGCGGAGCGTCTCGACGACATGCCGGCGAAGCTCCCCCTCATCCTGAGCAGGCTCGGCGAGATCTACAAGGACGGCTACCCCGAAGGCCTGCCCATTCTAGCGGGGCTGGTCGAGAAGCTCTTGGATGGCGAGTTCCCGAAGTGGAGGTACTCCCACGAAAGGGCCCAAGCGCAACTTCTTCAGGCGGCAAGGTCGAAGAACTGGCGGGAGAACATCCACCGGACCTGCATTCTGCGGCCCGGCGACTCCGTGAATCAGAAGACCCAGGCGTTGAAGCTCCTCGGGCTCGAGGCCTCCGACCTTTACGGGAAGGAATTCGGTACCCGGCCGACGCGGGAGCATGTTCAGGCTCTCGAGCACCAGATCTACGAAATCGAAGCTCTCCTGCGCGAGCGGGGAAACGACAAGAAGGACCTGGGCTCGAAGGCGAGTGAACTGCGCACACGGTACTCGCTGGCCAAGGCAGTCGAGCTCTTGGACGGGCGGCTGGAATCGCTGGAATTGGCCCGCAGCTTCTTTTCGGAAAAGGCAAGGGACCGGCGCTTCGTCCTCTACCACGACGTGATCGCGCGGGCGCTTCAGTGCCTCGAGGCCCCGGAGCTGAGGGACCTGGAGACCGTGCATATCGAGGAGACCGACGACCCGGTTTCGCTTCTAAACGTCGGCGTCGACCCCGTCGCCACTTGCCAACGGTGGACCGACCCCACCGGCACCAATCGGTGCTTGCTTGCCTACGTGCTTGACGCCAACAAGAAGGTCTGGTACACGCGCGATCGAGAGCGCAACACCATCGCGCGAACGGTCGTGCGCATCCTTCCGTTCCGGGACCAGGGGATCCTGCTCCTCCTCGAACCGACGTACTCGAAGCACTGGAGCGAGGACCACGGACGGGCGCTTGTCTCGACGGCCTTGCAGAAGGCCGCAAGAATGAGCCAGGAGATCCGCCGACCGGTGCGGGTGGGCTATACCGAACGCCGGAGTGAAGGGCAATACCGCGGCGTTTTCAAGCGGTATGCGCAGGAGGCCAAAGTGCCTGTCCGTCGGACCAAGGTCGACGTGACGCTCCCCGAGAGCATGAACCTGTACGAATACTCGGACGCGCTCGGAGGCTCGCTGAAGTCCGGGAGCAGAGTCGTCGGCCTCGAGCTCCACTACCTCGTCGTCGGAAAGGGTTGAGCCGGGGCCAGGGAGAGCCCCCGCCCGAAGCAGATGTATCAAGCCCCGATCGTCGACCCGGCGATCTCCAGTGATCTGGGGGAGCGGCGTGTACCGCGGCAGATGCTGCACCACCTGCCCGAGGACACCTTCTCGTAACTGCGAACGAAGATGCCGTGACATTCCAGGCACTCCCATGTCATGGGGGAACGACTGTTCTTGTAGGACTCGGAAAGACAGCGGTGCCGGTTTGCGACGGCAAGCGCGCAGCAGTCCTCGATCGTTTTCCGCTGCGACTCGCCGCGCTTTTTGTCGGAGCAGGCAGGGCATCCTGTCCCGAGCCCGATCACGGAATATGCAGTCGCCGGCCATTTGTGCTGGCATTTCTTGCATCTCCAGGTCATCGGAGTGCGCATGTTCTTGTAGCTGCTGCTCATGCATTCTAGAGGTCGTTCCGCAGTCAGCCTTTGGATGTCGCCGAGGGTAAACCTCGCGTTGCGTTTGCATTTTCCGCACCATCTGCCCTGCATGACCTGGTAGGGGACCGCCTTCCACCGGTGCTTCTCAACACATTCGAATTTCGCGTGTTCTCCGAGGTCATAGATGACAGAGAGGACTCTGCCTTGTTTTCTTGCCACGACCCGGCGCAGCCTTACGAAACCGTACCCCGTGTAGGCATCCGATTCCTCGAGCACGAAGCGCGCGTCCGGATAGGCGTCAAGGAAACCGAGTTCCTCGCATCTCTTCCGCAGTACCTCCGGGACCCGGCTTATGGGCGTCCTGTAGGAGACGGTTATCAGCCTGACGCCGTTTCTCTTACAGAGGTATTTCTTGAGCCTGTCCCGCTCCTTCCTCCCGTCCAGGCCGCCTTGCTCGTCGAAGTATCTGGTGTTTTTATAATGTTGTTTGCCATTGAACTCGAAGGCCAATCCGATTCTCTCGGAATAGCCGTCGAGCTGGAGGCCCTTCAGCCATTTTGGCTTTCGCGTCGGGAACTCATCGCCGAAAGCACGTTCCAGAACGGCGCGGCAGACGTTTTCGCCGTGGCTGGACCGGCAATGCGGACATCCATGTTTGCGCGCGATATTCCCGTAGGAAGGCTTCCAGACGTGCCCTTCCTCGCACCTCACGACGAGCGGTGAATCCTTATTAACGTAGACGGTAGAAAGGAGTGTCCATCCACGTGACTCGACGTCGGCCCTAGCCTTTTCGATCCCGATCCTCCTGGCCGCGGATCTTCGCTCGATTCCGCAGAGCGTGCACCACGACCTCTTCCTCATCACGTTGGCCCAGCTTGCGGGGAAGATGTGCGCATTCTCACAAAGCCAGATGAGCAAGAAATCTTTGTTCGCGTAGATGTCCGACAAGCAATCCCCATTGCGGGACTGTGCATAGAGCTTGGCTTGAGCGAGTCTTTCCCGCCTGAATCGGACGAGACTCTGCTTGTCCATCCGCGGATGGAGGACGGCCATCTTATGTCGTTCCATGATCCCCCGTGCCAACGGTCTTCGTGAAGCCAATTGACCGTGCTTCCTTGAGCCGCTCCGCCGCGGCGCGCTCGAGGTCGGCCATCTCGACCACCGCACCGTGAGCTCCGCGGGCGGCCACCGCGCGGGCTGCCGCGAGCACCGCCTGCTTGATGTCGCGCCCGGAAATCTCGTAACGGCGCGCGAGGAGAAGTAGATCGACCTGGGAACCCAGCGGGAGCTGAGGAGGCAGATGCTTCTTCCAGATCGCGAGCCGCATGTCGGCGTCCGGCATTCCGAACTCCAGGCGGAGGGAGAGCCGGCTCTCGAGTGCCGAGTCAAGCACCACGACGTTATTCGTAGCGAGCACGCACACCCCTTCATAATCCTCCAGCTCCTTGAGGAGGACATTGACGTCACGGACTTCCCACGAATGTTGGGCGAGCTCCCGACTTCCGAAGATGCCGTCCGCCTCGTCGATGAAGAGGAGCGTACCCGACTCGCGGGCCTCCCGGAAGAGCCGCTCGATGTTCTTCTCGGTTTCCCCGACCCACATCGAGACGAGCTTGGGAAATCGGGCCGACATGAACTTGAGCCCTTCCTCGCCCGCCAGGGCCTCTGCGAGCATGGTCTTTCCGGTGCCGGGCGGTCCCTCGAAGAGCAGGATGAGTCCGCGGCCGTAGTGGACAACGCTGGAAAGCCCCCACGTCTCGTAAAGGAGCTTGCGATGACGGAGCTCTGCCCGGAAGTCCGCGATCTGCTCGCGATGCCTGGCGGAGAGGACTACGGCATCGAGTCCGAAGCGCGGCTTGGAAACCCGACTGACGCCGTCCTGTTTGTCCTCGGAAACAGAGCGCGTAAGGAGTGGTCCCAGGAGTTGCTGGCGTCCTCGCTTCGTGAGGGTGTAGGAGCCATCGAGGACGCTCGGTCCATCCCCTCGGCCGAATCCGAAAAAGGATCCCCCGCGGTTCTCGCGCTCAAGAAGGCCAGACTTTCGGAGCATCCCCTCCGGGGCGAGGATCTTTCTTGCAGCGAGCCTGTCCCCAGCTGGTCCGCAGGCGATCTGGACGAGGGCCCGTCCGGGTGCGCTCCCGCGACCCTCGAACACTGCGATGTCCTCCTTTAGAAGGTAGGCGAGGATGCGGACTTCCTCTGGCCCGAGTGCTTCCCGGGTCGCGACCATCGTGAGGGGAAAGCCGCGGATCTCATCGGCGAAGCGGCGTTTCACGTCCTCGAGTCGCTCCGTGGCACGACGGAATGCCTGCTTCCGGTCTGAGGATGCGGTATCGCCGTGTCCCTTCCACCATCCCGGGTAGGCTGGGCGCCAATGATACTCGTCATCGTCCATCCGGTAGTTGTCCCACCTTGAGAGGCAGGCGTGGGAACATTCGTTCAGAAGATCAAGGTAACGCTCATAGCCGAGGGGCCCTTCCCGCGGGAGGGCAGGAGCGGGCTCCTTCCGCGGCGATGCTGTACGCGAGTACCATGGCCTATATGGCCTATGTCCGCCGAACATGCCGGGGCGATAGCCGCCGAGTCGGCCCGCATTCGGCGCACGTTCCTCGCGCTCCATCGCCTTGATCTTCTTGGCGAGCTTTTTGGAAGGCTTCTTCTTGCCCATCAGCCAGTCGAGAAGAAGGCTTTCGGTCACGTTGAGCGCCCGCGTCAGCCGAAAGAGCCCCATATGGCCGTTCGGTCCGAGCAGCTTCCGGACACGATCAGGCCAAGCGCGGCTCTTGGTCGCTTTCTTCACGTGCGCGTGGTCATCAGTCTGTGGCATATCTGTGAGTCCATACCTGCCTGGATGCCGAAATGCTGTGCGGATTGGACAGGATTGCCGGAAGACAACGCACGCCCTGGCGCGGCTATTTCAGGTATGGAAGCAGGCGGACGACGAACTTCCGGAATCGACGATAGACGACAAAGAAGATTGCTGGCACACCGAGGATGAGTCCGAGGCCGCCCACGACCATCCCGATTTGAGCGATCCACCGCAGCAAGCCCTGGCCATGTGGTGGGTTGGGGACGCTCTTGGTCAGCTTTCCCATTAGGATCAGCCAAGCCATCCCGAGGAACCAGAAGCACCAGACAAGAAAGAACTTGAAGCACATGCGTACGACCCGCTGTCCAATCGTGTACTGACGCGCCCTCATAGCACTGGCGTTCGCGTCCGCCGGCGACAGTCCCGGCTCCCATCGACCGTATTTGATCCAGTTGGTTGCGCATTCCAAGACGCGGGCAAGCAGGATAAATACGAAAGCCAGCAAGAGGAACGGAGCTGCAAGCAGGAGGAGTTGGATGGCGACGCCAATGCCCAAGCGAAGGATCATCGCCAAGGTTTCGGACGAGACGTTCGACTTGAACCAGAAATCCACCGCATCAGGCGAGACGTAGAGGAGATTCCAGAAAGGGAGCAACGCGAGCCATGCTCCGCAGAGTCCAAGAAAGAGCACGATTTTGGTCCTACTTGCCACGCGGACGTGCTTGGGAGTCCTTTGACGTTCCGCTGCACGTGTGAACTCCTGGGGGAGACGGTCGTTGATAGGCATGACGCCCACACTCTCCACCGTCGGAGATGGCCCTTCAAGGCGATCCGCAGAGGGGTAGAACACCTGGGAGATGCCGGCATCGCGCGCGGCCTCGGCCTTTTCCTCGATTCCATTGACAGGCTGGACGCGTGCAGAGCTTCCGTCGATCGCCCCGGTGACGAGCATACCCAAGGGGTATTCATGACCGGCGAGGGCGTATTGAAATCCGTGATAGAGGGCCAAGCCCGCTGAGTCACCCTGGAGCGGCACGTAATCAAACGCCGCAGGGGTTCGCACGATAAGCCTCCCCTCCGGCTCATCTTGTTCCTGGACTGCCAAGTCGAAGGCGGCTTTCGCGACATGACGTAGGTCTTCAGAAGCGGGACCTTCAAAATTCAGACCTAGCTGGGTCGTCGTGGACGAGGTTTCGTACTCGATCTCGATTCTCAGGCAAATCCCTCTACGGAGGCACGTCTTGGCTGTCGGCTGGAACCTGGAGTCTACAAAGTCAGCTACACTCAGGGCGATGGGTAGAGAAACTACATGGTGGAACTCGCGCTCCCCTTTCCTGCTATGGGCAGGAAGGAGAATCGCACGGAGTGCCCCCCGAACGAATGTCTTGTCGTCCTCGTAGGACTCAAGCAGGTCTTCGATCAGCTTCTGACCCTGGGTGGACCAGACCCAACTAGCGCGCTGCGAATTGCCCGGCATGCGATCAAGTTGGCGACGGAGGGTAGATCGGAGAGGGTCTCGCTCATTGCGGAAGCGACCGAGGAAGGCGTCGAGGCGCTGGAGCGCTTCCGATGACTGAGTGCCGAGCAACTTACGCTCTACGATCTTCGTGCGCAACCGCTCAACGGCTTGGCGGGAGAGAAGTCGATCCGCTTCGCGTTCCGCAGTGATGAGCGCCTCGGTCGTATAGAGTTCGAGGCAAAGGGGCTCGCAAATGGAGACGCCCATGCAGAGACACCAGGCCGTGTCGTGGGTGACGAAGTCGAAGATCTCGCGCGGAACGGTCACGGCTCTCGGACGCGAAGTTCGGTCCCGTCCGGCTTCACAATAGTTAGCCCGATTTCCTCGATCAGGTCCTGAAGGGGGATTTCCGCGCCCCCTTCCTTGATGTCGTAGGTTCGACCGGAAGGCAGTCGCACTCGCGCCCCGTCCAGCCGCCTCGACGCCTCCTTCGTTTTACGATCGACGATGCTCATCCGCACGAGCGCCTTCTCCTTCATGTGGCATACCACATCCAATTCCTCTCCTTCGACCTGGAGCCGGTGAACAACGGGACCTATGTCGTGCTCCAGGGACGGGTCTGAGGCGGCCATGCGAACTAGACGGTCTCTGTAGTCGGTCAATTTGGCCTGAAGGCCCGGGATCGCCGGAGCCTTGACTATGCCCAGGATGCGGTCATCGATCCCTTTCCAAAATTCTTGCGTCGGCTCCGGCATGAGGGCTTGGTTGATGGTCACCCAGTCTGTGGCTAGATCCGGTGCCGCCGCCTGACAGAGGGCACAGGTCTGCAAGTGGCTGCGGACCTGCCCGAGGGGGATCTCCGGGATGCCCCCAGCCAACACGGCGAATATGGCGTCTTGAATCTTGGCGCAGTCCATCTGCTTGCCCGTCACCTACCCATACCTGCCTCTCCCTCGTTTTGCTGTTCTTTTCGGATTCGTTGGCGAATGCACTGCTTGATCCGCGCGACGTAGCTACCCACTGTGCTCTGCCCCACTCCGAGTGTTTCGGCGATCTCCTTGTTCCGCATCGGTTTCATGCGAAGCCGGAAGATCTTTCGGCCTAGTTCATCCGAACAGAATGCGAGGTGTTTGAGGACCGCGTCTTTGAGCGGGTTGACCTCGAGTGGAGGCTGTTGGGTGATGGCGGCGTCCAGAATTGCCTCGTCTACGGGCGCGCCGAGCTGCCGTAACCGGTTCGCGAGGAAGTCCCTGACGACATTCCTGGCAATCGCGGTGATATACCCCTTGAGGCCACCGAATTCGGGATTGTACCTGACCAAAGACCGGTGAAACCGCAGGAAGGTCTCTTGGATGACATCTTGGGCGTCCTCCATTGAGCCTAATGGCGGGTAGGCGATCGTGTAGACCAACTTTCGATAGGCCTCGTAGATCCGGCCCCACGCAGTCTGGTCCCCTGCCAGGATCCGGCGAATAGTCTCTGCTTCGTCTTCTGAAGGTTCAAGCACGGTGCGCTCCCTACCCAAGCAGTATACGGCCATCATGTGCCAGGATAAGTCACATGCGTCGGCATTACGCGCGCAAGCCGCGCAAGCCGCGCAAGCCTGCAGATGCGGCAGATATGGACAGCAGCGATGGATCAGCCGGGCCGACTGCCGATTGCGTGCGTTGGGTTCGCCAGTTCACCCAGCATTCATCGCCTTCGGCTGGTATTGGGGTTAACGATGCGCGAAGGACTCATGAGTGGAAACGGCGGAGGAAGCATGATCGACCGCGAGACCCTGTGCCTCCAGAGCGATGCTTGGCCCGGTCAGTTGGCGAACCGTGCGCTTCTGAGTTCCTTGGAAGGCTTCGCTCCGCGATCCTGCGCGTCGGAAGGGATCGCTCTCGATCCGGAGGCGACCATCCAGAAGGTCGTTTCCCTCTTCGAGGGCTATGAGCTCGTTTGGGCGGACCGCGGCAAATGGCACGAGAACCTGGTACTTCGTAAGGAGGACCACCTTTTATTCGCCGAGGTCAGGCGCGGCCATGCAGAGCTTCAGATCTTTGCGCGCTCGGAAGAATCACGGAAGATCCTCGAGTCGCTCCTGTCGCAGCTCCAAACCTATAAGTTCCAGAATAAGGAGGAGGACGGCGTGTGGGCCGAGTTTTTCCACATGTCGAAGCGCAACGGCGTCGTCCGCACCACGCACTTCCTCCGCTGCCCCTCGTGGGAGGAGATTCGCGGCAACTATCCGACTTGCGTGCGGGAGGGACTCCAGCGCCTGTTCACGATGTCGCAGCCGTGGACCCATGGGAGGCTAATCATCTGGCATGGTCCGCCTGGCACGGGGAAGACTTACGCGATCCGCTCGCTCATGATGCAGTGGCGGGACGGATTCGATTACATTGTCGTAAACGACCCGGAGCGTCTGGCCGGCGACCCGGGGTACTACTACGAAGTCGCCAGTGAATCCGGGGATCTCCCCAGGAGATTCCGGAGGCTTGCAACTCGCCACCTTGACAATCTCCAGGAGGGCGAGGACGACGACGATGACGGGGAGAAGAGGCGCCGCGTGTTCATTCTTGAGGACACCGCCGACCTGATCATCCAGGAGAGCCGCTCAACCCACTTCGACAAGATCGGTAAGCTCCTCAACATGACCGACGGCCTGTTCGGCCAAGGACGCGAGGATATCTTCCTGCTCACGTTCAACGAAGAGGTGGACAGAATCGATCCGGCCTTTCTACGTCCAGGGAGGTGCATCGCAAAGGTCGAGTTCGGAAGGTTTCAGCCCGAGGAAGCCTTCGATTGGTTCCGGGCTCACAAGGTCCACCCCAGCAACGCTGCAGGCGAGATGACCTTGGCGGAGATGTACGCCCGGCGCTTGGGCCGCGAAGAGGAGGGCATGAGCCACGGCAGCGCTCTCCGAAGCCGGGGATTCTCCAGGAGGAAGTGATGTGTTCGGATCGCCTTGAATCCTGGTGTTTCGATGAAGCAGCGAGATCGATGCATAGGCCCTTCCGGGTCTGATGGCGAAAAGGTCGCGGACACTACCTCGCTCGATTCCAGGCAAGAGCGCATTCTCCGCACGATACGGTCCCTTGCCAAAGGTCACAAGAAGGTGACGTTCGGTCTGATTCGACGGCAGCGTGGGTGCTCGCCGAACACCCTGAAGGCCGCCTTTGGCGAGGCCGCCCGAGCGGCAGGCATGCGGGTCTATCAGTACATCTGGCGACTTGCTGGGTTGGATTACGACGTGAATACAGGCAGGAAAAGGGATGACTACTGGAAAGACGAGGCCACCCAGATTGCGGCGATAAGGGAGGTTGCGAAAAGAAAAGCTCGCGATCTAGGCATCAGCGAAGAAGAAGCTGCTCTTCGACTGTCCGTCGGCGACTTTGATTCTGCGGGCTATCGAGTTCTGCTCGCCTATTACTTCAAAGGCTCGCCCGAATTGGCGCGAAGGAAGGTCTACGGTCATGCGGCGCGCGCGGTGCGAGGAGAGTTCGGCGATTGGGGAAAAACAATCGCTCACCTGAAAGAACACCTGGGCTGCATTGACCTGACCAACATCACTGAAAACCAGTTCCTCGAAACAGTTCCCGGCGGCTATGCGATCATAAAAAGATGGGGGCCTTCTCTCACGGACATTCTGGATCGCTCGGGCGTCCGTCCCTTCGACGCGTTTCGTCACGCAGTACCACGAGGCTACTGGCAGGTTCGGGAGAATCGCGTTCGTTGGGTCAGGCAACTTGCGCAGGTTGTCCGCGATGAGCGCTTCGATCCGGCTGCGCTACCAACGTACTCCGACTTCGAGAAACGGCTCAACGGCCTTCTCGCTTCCGTCAATCTCTCATATCGGGAATTGCTGGAGGAGGCAGGTTTCCAACCGCCCGTTCAAGTAGTTTGGTCCGATCCGGCCGCTCGGGTCCGAAAAGTGTGGGAGATCGTTGAAGGCTGCGGTGGGCTGCCCAGCGTCCGAATCGCTCACATCGCCGAGCTCGCGCCCGGCCT
>Ga0187892_10003922_pt1 | contig 26116 bp, 19 predicted proteins | sample MA1701073metaG_FD_139345 | JGI IMG/M metagenome (GOLD analysis project Ga0187892, IMG submission 139345) | Bio-ooze microbial communities from a basaltic lava cave in the Kipuka Kanohina Cave System on the Island of Hawaii, USA - MA170107-3 metaG ... | reverse complement strand
TGGCCATGCTGGTGATGCTGCCCTGCCTCGTGATCTGGGCGGACCTGGTGGCGCTGGGCGTGGAGAAGGCGCTGGCGCCGGCCGGCTCGCAGAAACGAGGTCGGTCGTGAGTGTCGCGCGCGGGTGGATCCTTGCGCTGGCGGAGCGCGTGTACGCGGCGGCGCAGCGCGTGCTGCCGGTGGATTTTCAGATGAAGCACGGGTCGGACATGCGAACCACGTTTCGCGCGCAGGTCGAAGCGGCGTGGATCCGGCGAGGTTTTGCGGGCGCAGTACTGCGGTTGTTGCGCGAGCTGGCGGATCTGGTTGGGGCGGCGGTGCGGTTGCGGCGCGGCCGGGCGCACGCGGATACGCCGGCGTCCGGGGGCGGTCGCCGGCTGGAGTGGAGGCCGGGTCTGCGGCAGGCGGTTCGCGTGTGGCTGCGGCGGCCGGGGCTGACGGTGGTGGCGCTGCTGGTCATTGCGCTGGGGATCGGTGCGACGTCGGCGGTCTTCACGGTAGTGGACACGGTATTGTTCCGTCCGCTGCCGCATCGCGAGCCGGAGCGCCTGGTCCTGGTGTCACAGACGCTGGCTTCGTTTGGCGGAAGGCGGATTCCGGCGTCGTACCCGAACCTTCGCGACTGGCGAGCCGACGCGTCGAGCGGATTCGAAGACATGGCGGGTTACGGGATCCCGTTCACGCGTACGGTGGCATTGCGTGGCGATCCGGAACCGCTTCTGGTGACGTCGCTCACGGGCAATCTGTTGAGCGTGCTGGGCAATGAGGCGCGAGTGGGCCGGACGATCACGCCGGCGGATGAGGCGGCGGGTGCGCGTGTAGCGCTGATCAGCCACGGGCTGTGGCAGAGTCGATACGGCGGAGTGCACGCCGTGCTGGGTGAGTCTGTGCGTATCGATGGGCAGTCGTACGAGATCATCGGTGTGCTTCCGCGGGAGTTCGCGTTTCCGCGGCCCTCCGATCTGTGGGTGCCATTCTCGCCGGCTGCGGGCGCCCGCGAGCGCGACACGCGTTTCCTTCAGGTGGTCGGCCGGCTGGCGCCGGACATCGCGCAGGAAGCGGCCGCGCAGCGCATGTCGCTCATCATGGCACGGCTGGTCGCCGCCTATCCGGCGGAGAACGAGGGCGTGGGCGTGCAGCTGACGGAGCTGCGCAGGGTGATCGTCGGCGACGCGCGCGCGGCGATGCGGGTGCTGCTCGGCGCGGTGGTGGTCCTGCTGGTGCTTGGTTGCGCGACTGTGGCGAATCTGCTGCTTGCGCGCATGTCCGTACGTGACGGTGAGCTGGCGGTGCGCGGCGCGTTGGGCGCGAGTCGCGGGCGGCTGGTGCAGCAGCTGCTCGTGGAGAGCCTCGTGCTGGCTGCGATCGGCGGTCTTCTCGGTCTCGCCGTTGCCTGGCTCGGCACGCGGCTCCTGGCCGATCTCGCGCCCGCCTCACTTCCTCTCCGCCACGCGATCCGGCTCGATCTGCGTGGCGTCGCGTTCACTGCGCTGACGACGCTCTCGAGCGGAGTGCTGTTTGGCGTGGCGCCCGCGCTTCGCGCGTTACGGCGCGACCGCGCGCATGGGCTGCGCCCCTCGAGCCAGGGAACCTCCGCGAACACGGGCCGGCGCGTGCTGCGCGGGCTCGTGGTGATCCAGCTGGCGGCCGCCGTTGTGCTGCTCGTGGGCGGCGGCCTGCTGCTCCGCAGTTTCGTGCGGCTCGCCTCCGTGGATCCCGGTTTTCATGCGGATGGCGTGTTCTCGATGCGCGTTTCGCTGCCCGATCGCTATGACTCGCCCGAGCGCGTGAGCGGTTTCTTCCGCGAGCTGATCGCGCGCGCAGCCACGCTGCCGGGCGTCGAGCACGCCAGTGGCACGTGGGCCGTGCCGTTCGGTGGCGACTGGGCTTCCGGTCGCGTCACGGTCGAGGGGCGCCCGCTGCCCGATGGCCAGGAACCGCAGCTCGGCATGATTCCGATCGAAGGTGACTTCTTCGAAACCCTCGGACTGCGGTTCATCGCGGGCCGCGATTTCAGCGCAGCGGAACGCACGGGCCCGGCGCAGGTCGTGGTGCTGAACGAGAGCGCGGCCCGCTTGCTGTTTCCCGACGGCAACGCGATTGGCCGGCGCTTCAAGACGGGCTCTGCGGTCGAGGATGAGCCGTACGCGACGGTCATCGGCGTAGTAGAGGACGTGAGGCGCTTCAACCTGGCCGACGCACCCGAGCCGGAAGGCTACTGGCCGCACCACCTGCAGGCCGGCTGGGCCCGGGCCATGAACGTCATCGTGCGCACGGCGGATGATCCACTTCAGGTGGCCGCGCCTCTGCGCGCGCTGCTCCGCAAGCAGGATCCCGAGCTGGCCATGACGCAGCCCGGCCGGCTCGTCGATTTCATTTCGGCGACGGTCGCCGAGCCGCGCTTCCGCACCGTGCTGCTCGGGGTCTTCGCCGCAGCCGCGCTGATTCTGGCGCTCGCCGGCATCTACGGCGTCATGGCCTTCGCCGTGTCGGAACAGACGCGCGAAATCGGCGTCCGCCTGGCGCTCGGCGCGGACCGCGCCGCCGTGCTTCGCCGGATCCTCGGCCAGGGAGGAACCCTCACGGCCGCCGGCCTCCTCGCCGGTCTCGGCCTCGCCGCACTCGCCGCGCGCACCCTCGAGTCGCTGCTCTTCGGCGTTCAGGTTTCCGACGCAGCCACCTGGATCGCAGTAATCGTATTGTTAGCCATCACGGCCACGGCTGCCTGCGCCATCCCCGCGGCCCGTGCGAGCCGCGTACCGCCCGTGATCGCCATGCGCGAATAGAGTTCCTGCAGCGTCCGCGGCGGCATCAGCCTGGAAAGAACGGCTCGAGCGCATGCCGCGGTGGCGGCCGCGTCACCAGACTGACTCCGATCATGAGCGCAAGAGAAACGAGGAACCCGGGCAGCACCGGGTCCAGGGCGGGCGAACCGTAGAGCTTCCATGAGAAGGTCGCGATCATGCCGCCCAGCATCGACGCGATCGCGCCTTCCTTCGTACCACGCCGCCAGTACACGCCGAGCACCACGGGCACGAAGAAGCTGGCCGCCATGAGCCCTGTGAACAGGAGGACGATGAACTGCACCAGCTCGCCCTGGCCCACACCGCCGAGCAGCAGGAGCACGGGGATGCATCCGACGACTGCGGTTCCGGCGCGGCCCAGCCACATCCGCCGCTCCTGAGACGCGGCCGGTCCGAGCAGCGTGTGACCGATATCGAAGCTGAGCGCCGACCCCGCCACGATCAGCAGCGAGCTCACCGTCGACATCATGGCGGCGGCAATGGCGGCGAGCATGATCGCGCCCAGGAACGCGGGCAGCACGGCGTGCGTGATCATGGGCATGGCAAGGTCGCCCGTGGGCAGCGCGGGAAACATCACGATCGCAACCAGCGCCAGCATGAACACGATCAGATTGATGACCAGGATGGCCACAATGTTCAACAGCACGCCTCGCCGGATCGTACGCATGTCCTTCATGACATAGAGCCGCGTGAGCTTCTCCGGTGACGCCACGGACCCGAGCATGAACGCAAGGCCCATGGTGATCAGCAACGAGGGCGGCAGGCTCTCCCACGTGAAGACGCGCGGGTTCGCGGCCTGCACGAGCGTCATCAGCTCGTCGAAGCCACCCACCTGCCGGATCGCGATCGGCAGCGCCGCCAGCACGCCGATCCCCATGACGGCCAGCTGGAAATAGTCGGTCCAGACGACGGCGATCATGCCGCCGATCGATGTATATGCGAGCAGGATCACGGTGAAGCCGATCATGCCCCAGATCGCCGGAATACCGAATGTGACGTTCGCGATCAGTCCGCCGGCCACGATCTGCGCCTGGATGAATACGATGTAGGCGACCAGGATGATGACGGCGGCGAGCGCGCGCACGCGCGAGCTGTAGTAGCGGTCTTCCATGAACGCGGGCAGCGTGAGCTTGCGCACGCGCGTGAACCGGGGCGCGAGTACGGCGGCCATGAACCAGTAGCCCAGCGGAATCGAGAGCAGCAGCCAGCCGAACGACCAGCCGGCGCCGTAGATGACACCGATCGTGCCGATGTACGTGCCTGCGCTGATGTGCGTGGCGGCGAGGGTTGCACCGCCCACCAGCCAGCCGAGCCGGCCGCCCGCGATCCAGAAGTCCTTCTCATCGCGCGTCGCGCGCAGTCCGAGCCAGCCGATGCCGAATACGATCGCGCAATAGATGACGAACACGACGATCGAGACGATCACCGTTCCACCCACCACATCCAGAGGACGTAGGCCAGCAGCGTGGCGGCCGCAGCGAGGAACAGACCCCAGAAGACGAAGCCGGGATTCATGCAGTCGGCTGCGCCCGGAACTGGCGCCAGAGCATTGCGCAGAACAGGATGGTCAGCAGAACGACGAGCAGATCGAGGGTCCGCGTGAAGGTGAGTGCCGGCGCGTCCGCCGCCACATCGAAGCTGACGACCGCAGGCAGAACGGGCAGCGAGAACGTATACGTTCGAGCGTCTCCCTGAACCCCGCGCGCGCGGAGTGTCGCGGGGAACGCGTTGTACGCTTCCTGCTGGCCGGCCAGCAGCACTTCGCCGGTGAACAGGCCGGGCCGTGCCTGTGCGGGCGGCCACATCACGGCGACCACAGGCAGTGTGACCCGGCGGCCCGCCGTGCTGCGAATCGCGTATTCGATCTCGAGCGTGACGCGCTGCGGCGCCGGATCGCCCAGAGGCACGCTGCCGCGCAGCCGCCCGCCGCGCTCTGCCGCGAGCACGAGCGGCTGCGCCGCGCCGGCGTCCACGCGAACACGGATCGAGTCCACGATGCTGCCGCGGAACGCGAGGAGCGAGAGCGGCACGGCATCCGCCGCGTCGCGCGCGACCTCGTAGCGCAGCCGGATCTGCGCGGCGGCGCGATCGTAACGCGCGTGAAACTCACCCGCGTGCAGCCGCCCCTGTCGTGCCGCGGCCGGGCCGCGGCCGAACGCCAGTGCCAGAACGGACAGGAGAACGACGCGGCCTACCACACCTGCTCCAGAAGACGCATCGCATTGCCGCCGATCACGCGCGCAATATCGTCGTCTGAATAGCCATGGCGGACCAGCCAGCGCAGGATGTTGCGCGAACCTTCGGTGGGATTCTCGATGCCGCGCACGTACTCGACTTCCTCGAAGTCGTGATCGCCGGCACCGGCGGACGCCGGCCTCGGGCCCGCAGTCTGACCGCCGCCGCGCGATTCGCGAATGGACAGGTTGGCCGCGTACACGTGATGCAGGCCGACGTGATCGCCGTACAGCGTGTCCGGGCCAAAGCCGACATGGTCGATACCGACCCGGCGGACGATGTACTCGAAGTGTTCCATGTACGCCTCGAGATCGTGCCGCCGGTGTTTGTGCGTGAGCGTCGTGTGAGGTGCCGCCTCCACGCCGATCACGCCGCCTTTGCGCGCGCAGGCCTCGAGCACCTCATCGGGCGCGAGCCGATTCGATGCCCAGAGCGCGCGTGCGCCGATGTGGCTCAGCAGGATCGGCTGCTCGCTCGCTTCGATCACGTCCAGCGTGGTCTGATCGCCGCAGTGCGAGCAGTCGATGAGCATGCCCAGCTTGTTCATGCGCTCGACGGCGCGCCGGCCAAAGGCCGTGAGTCCGCCATCGCGCGTTTCCTTCAGACCGGAGCCGAGCGCGTTGGACTCGCTATAGGTGATGCCGAGTGCGCGCACACCAAAACCGTAGAGCAGGTCGATCCGGTCCAGCTCGTTCTCGATCATGGCCGCGCCTTCCATCGACGCGATCCAGGCAAGCCGGCCGTGTGCGTGCGCTTCGCGGATGTCCTTCACGGAACGGGCATGCATGACCATCGATTGATGCGCCAGGTCACAGAGGCGCATGCCCAGGTCGTGCAGCACGTCGTTCCATTTCCAGCCGCTCTTCGACTCGATCGTGCAGATGCCATCGAGCAGATTGTCGAAGACCGCGTCCCACCAGCACTGCGTCAGGCCTTCGAACGCGGTAGCAACGCGGCCTTCGCGAACGTACGCCGGCGTCTCCTCGACCCGGGCCGGGAACGTGCCGAGATGCTCGTGCAGCGAAACCATCAGGCAGCGGTCAGCGAGCGTTTCGACCCGTCGCTCCTGCGCTTCGTCGAGCGGTAGCGGCGCGGCCGGCACGCGATCGACTTCCGGCGCCAGCGCGAAGGCGCGGAAGTCGCGCCCTGGCTCCAGGTACGAATACGAGCGGTAGCCCGTGTCCTTGCGTACGCGGCTCATGGCACACGATTCCTGTGAGTTCCCACGCCTGATCCCGTGGATGCGGTAAGGTCGGCGGCACCCGACACAGAAACAAGACGGCCGCGCTGTGAGCGCAGCCGGTTGCTTTTGCGCGGGGCCCGGTGCCGCGATGGTACGGCTATGGGTGAGGCTGGGGCAGGCTGCCTTCAACTGGGCAGCGAGGCGGTTGGATCAGTGTTCGCGCAAGTGTGCCGTTTCGCCATCAGGTCAGGGGGCCGATTACCGCGGCCCGGGCCCGTTCACGCACGGTCGCGCTGCGACCGCATTGGGCAGCGCTGAACCCTGCATTGATAGTGGCGCAAAGGCCGGGCGGAACCGGCCACGTCCGATCGCCGGCCCTGCGCCTCAGGCGCGCTGCAGGCCGGGACGCCCGTCCAGGACTGTGAAGCTCGCGCGCGTCGTGATGGGCGAGCCCGGCCGCGTGACGAAGTCGACCACGCGATAGTCGGCCTGCCACTCGCGCGGCGTGACCACGCAGCGCACGTAGCCTCGCTGGTTGTTGAAGAATCTGAGGTCCGGGTTTGCGTCGAGGAAACGCTGCCCGAAATCCGCCATGTCCTGGCCGTCACCGCCGGAGCTGAGCGACGTCCCGATGAACTCGACGCCGACAACGGGCGATGCCGGGTTGCCGAACTCCGGTCTCAGCTCGCCCGCCAGGCTGAAGTGCGTGTCGCCGGTGATCACGATCGGCGGGTTCGGCCGGCGCGCCCGCAGGCGCTGCAGCAACCTCGATCGTGCCGCAACGTACCCATCCCAGCGGTCCATCGAATAGCTCGCATTCTCGCCCGGTTCATTGTCGATCTGCGAGAGCGGCACCTGATTCGCGATCGCGTTCCAGCGCGCATTCGACTGGCCGAGTCCCTGCTCGAGCCACGCTTCCTGCGCGCGGCCCAGCAGCGTCGCGCGTGCGTCAAACGCATCGGCGCAGCGTGGTTTCCGGCCATCGCCGCACGGCTGGTCCGTGCGGTACTGCCGGCCATCGAGCACGTGCAGGTCGAGCAGCCGGCCAAACCGCAGGCGGCGGTAGAGCCGCGCATTCGGTCCATCGGGCCGCGCGCCGCGGCGCACGGGCATGTGCTCGTAGTAGGCCTGATAGGCCGCGGCCCGCCGGCGCAGAAACTCCGGCGGTGGCGTGCCATTCTCGTCGCGGTCGCCCGCATAATTGTTGTCGACTTCGTGATCATCCCACGTGACGATCCAGGGCAGCGCCGCGTGTGCGGCCTGCAGATCCGCGTCCAGCTTGTAAAGCGCATAACGCTGGCGATACTCGTCCAACGTCATGATTTCGTCGCCCTCATGCCGGCGTGGCCGGTCCGGCGTGGCTCCGCTCTCGTAGATGTAGTCGCCCAGGTGCACCACAAAGCGAATGTCCTCCGCCGCGAGATGCCGCAGCGCCGTGAAGAAGCCCTGCTCGTAGTGCTGGCAGGATGCGAACGCAAAGCGGAGCGCCTCCGGCAGATCCGTCCCCAGCGGAGCGGTGCGCGTCCGTCCTGCCGGACTGGATTCGTCGCCGGCAATGAAGCGATACCAGTATTCGCGATCCGGCTGCAGTCCATTGACCTCGACGTGCACGGCGTGAGCGAGCGACGGAACCGCGGTGACATCGCCGCGCAGCAGACCGCGCGAGAACCGCTCATCCTGCGCGATTTCCCAGCGCACGGTTACGTTCTGTGGCAGCATGCCGCCGGAGGGTGTGAGCGGCTCGGGCGCAAGCCGCGTCCAGAGCACGAGCCCCTGTGGCGCGGGATCGCCGGAAGCCACGCCGAGTGTGAACGGATACGCGCGGAATCGAACGCTGCGGCCACGCCCGCGCTTCACGCCAACCAGCGTCGCGCCGCCCAGCGCCGCACAACGCGTCAGAAACTCGCGCCGATCGGGTCCCCGTGCGAAGTTCAGGTCAGCCATGATGATGGTGTGCCGTCAAACGCGTTACGCCGCGACCAGGATTGCAGGCCAGCGCGCCGCTGTCAAACTGCGCGCGCCATGCCGCTGCAGACCTGTGCAGTCGTTACCACGCAACCGGAGGATTGTGACATGGAGAGCGTCTACGATATGGTGCCCGCGGGCCCGAGGCCCATTTACCTCATGGTGCCCGTCATCCTGCTGCTGATCGCTGCGTTCGTCATCCTCACGTTGACAGTGGTGGGTTCACAGCGGGCTACGTTCACCGTCACGCAGGCTTCGCTCGTCCTTCGTGGCGATCTCTACAGCCGCACGCTGCCGCTCGAGCGGCTCACGCCCGGCGCCGGGCGCATCGTCGATCTCCGCGCGGAACCGGACCTCAGCCCACGCCGCCGCACGGCGGGAACCGGGCTCCCGGGCTATCAGGCGGGTTGGTTCCGTTTGCAGAACGGCGAAAAGGCGTTGCTCTACCTGACGCGGCGCGAGCGCGCTCTATATATCCCGACGCGTGATGGCTATTCGCTGCTGCTCAGTCCCGCCCGCCCCGAGGAGTTGCTGAACGAGCTGCGCGCGCGCCGTCCGACGTGAACGTCGGCCACTGCCGGCGAGGCATCGTGAAACGCCTCGCCCGCGGCCGCGATCCTGGTTTTGCGATCAGCTCCGCAGCGCTCGCACCAGACGCGAGCCCAGTGCGCTCACCACGCCCTGCGTCAGCGTATAGCCCACCCACAGCACGGCGTCTTCGCGCGAGAGATCCAGCTCTTCCGAAATCAGGTGCACGACGCCAACGCCGGCCGCGATGCCGACCGCGGCGCCAACGAATGCGCCGAGCGCCGACGGCTGCGTGTGGCTCGCCCGGCCGAGCACCACCGTACCGAGGCCCGAACCCCCTGCACTGATCGCCAGCGCCGCACCCACTTTCTGGAGCGTGCAGCCCAGGTCGTCGCTCGGGCAATCGCCCGGATTCGTGATGAGGAAGCCGAGACCCAGGCCGGCCGCTGAACCGAGCACGCCGCCCGCAGCCTCGATCCCGAACGCGGCCACACCCCGCACAGGCCCTCGCTGGGCCGACGCCGGCGCCGCCACGCAGCCCACGACAGTGGCCGTAAGCAACAATGAAATTAGATAGTTAGACCTCATTGACCGCATCGGCCGCCTCCCCGGTGCGCCGTCTTTCACACCCGGGACCAGCGTGGCGTTCCGCTCCGCCGCGACGGCTGGACAGGCGAAAACCTCTTTTGTAGAATCCGGCGCGCCGGTCCGGACAGGGCCGGCCAGACAGATTCAGGCAAATGCTCGCCGCGCCGGGTCGCTCTGATCCGTCCCTCTGAGCACGGAGCCGCGTCGAGCAGGATCTGCCCGGCGCGTTTTTTTCGCGCCATTGGGCGCGCGTTCGGGCGCCAGTTCGGAGACGGTCATGATCTCGGTGGAAGGCGTAACCAAACGATTTGGCGAACTGACCGCGGTGAGCGATCTGAGTTTTCAGGTCGATCGCGGCGAGGTCGTCGGGTTTCTGGGACCCAACGGTGCCGGCAAGACCACGACGATGCGCATGCTGACCGGCACGCTCCAGCCGGATGGTGGCCGCGTGCTCTACGACGGCAAGCCGATCGGCGACGATCTGGCGGCGGCCAAACGCCGCGTTGGCTATCTGCCGGAGTCGAATCCGCTCTACGAGGACATGCTGGTCTGCGAGTATCTCGAGTTCACGGGCCGGCTGCGCGATCTCGAGAGAGAGCGGCTGCGCGGCGCCGTCCGCAGGGCCGCGGACCGCACGGGTCTGAAAGAAGTGTTCTACCGTCCGATCAGCGAAGCCTCGAAAGGTTTCCGCCAGCGCATTGGCCTGGCGGCAGCGATTCTGCACGAGCCCGAGATTCTCGTATTGGACGAGCCCACGGAAGGCCTCGACCCGAACCAGCGCGTCGAGATCCGCCGCCTCATCAATGAGCTGGGCCGGGAGCGCACTGTGCTGCTGAGCACGCACGTGATGCAGGAAGTGGAAGCGACGTGCAGCCGGCTTCTGATCATCAGCCAAGGCAGGCTGGTTGCCGCCGGCACGGTGAGCGAGCTGCTGGCAGGCGAGCGCGACGTCTCGAAGTACACAGTGGAGGCGGAAGGGCAGGGCGTGGCCGCCGCCCTGGCAGCGCTGCCCGGCGTGGATTCGCACGAGAGCGAAGCCGTCGAGGGTCGCGTGCGCGTCCGCCTGACCGTGCGCGGCAGCGAGGAGATGCGCCCGCGCATCTTCCAGCTCGCGCGCGAACGCAACTGGACGCTCTGGGAGCTGCACCGCGAGAGAGCAAGCCTCGAAGATGTGTTCCGCGACCTCACCATGGAATCGGCCGCTCCGGCAACGGCCGAGTCGCAGCCGACGGAGGCGCAGCCATGAAGAACCTCTGGACCGTCGCGCGGCGCGAGCTTCGCAGCTACTTCGACCATCCGACCGCGTACATCCTGGTCATCGCGTTCATCGCACTCGGCCTGTTCCTCACGTTCCGCACGCTCTACGCCCAGCGCATTGCCACGCTGCGGCCGTTCTTCGATCTGCTGCCCTGGCTGTTTGCGGTGTTCGTTCCCGCCATCACGATGCGAAGCCTGGCAGAAGAACGACGAGGCCGGACCCTCGAATGGCTGATGGCGCAGCCGCTGACGGAACGCGAGATCGTCGTCGGCAAGTTCCTGGGTGACTGGCTGTTCGTGCTCATCGCGCTCGGTGTCACACTCCCCACCGCGCTCGGCATCCGGCTCGCGTCCGAGGCGGACGCCGGCATCATGGTCGCGCAGTACCTGGGCGCCGCGCTGCTCGCCGCTGAAATGGTCGCGATCGGGCTCTGGGCCTCCAGTGTGACGCGCAACCAGATCACCGCATTCATTCTCGGTGCCGCCGTCAGCTTCACCCTGCTGCTCATCGGGCTGCCCGTGGTTGCCGTCGGCCTGCCGCCGGTCATTTCGGGCGCATTTGCGCGGCTCTCCGTGATGAGCCACTTCGACAACGTGGCCCGCGGCGTGATCGACCTGCGCGACGTCATCTACTTCGTGTCCGTCAGCGCACTGTTCCTCACACTTGCCGGCGCGTCCGTCAATCGCGTGCGGCTGAGCCGCAACCGCGGCGCCTGGCGCCGCCTCCGCCTCGGCACCGTCGCCGTCGCACTGCTCGTGCTCATCCTCAATCTCGTGGGCGGCAACATCCGCGGTCGGCTCGACCTGACAGCCGGACGCCTCTACACGCTCGCGCCCGGCAGCCGCCAGATCATGGGCGACCTCGATGATATCGTGAACCTCGAGCTCTTCGTGTCGAATCAGCTGCCGCCTGAGGTGCAGCTCACGTCCCGCGATGTGCGCGACCTGATCGCCGACTTGCGCCGTGCCTCCAACGGTAACCTGCGCGTGTCGGAGATCGATCCGGACGACGATCCCGAAGCCGCATCCGAAGCGCAAACGCTCGGGATCCGGCCCATCGAGTTCAATGTGCTCCGCGATGACGAGTTCCAGGTCCGCCGTGGCTGGTTCGGTCTCGCACTCACGTATGCCGACAAGAGCGAGGTCATGCCCATCATCGATCGCACCGATGACCTCGAGTACCGGCTCGTCTCGGCGATCGCGACCATGACCGCCGACCGCAAGCCCGCCATCGGCGTCGTCAGCGGCTTCGGCATGCGCAGCGCCTATGAGTTCCAGGCCTTCCAGCAGGTCATCGCCGATCGCTTCGACGTGAGAACCGTCGCGCTCGAGGATTCGTCGCTCTCGTCGATCTCGCCCGACTCCATCGACATGATCTTCATTGCGTCACCGCAGCAGCCGCTCAGCGCCGAAGCCGTGCAGAAGCTCCAGGATTACACCGATGCCGGCGGATCCGCCTTCGTGCTCGTCGAAACGACCATGATCAATCCGCAGTATCCCGTGGCCACGGGCGTGCAGAGCGGCCTCGAACCGTTCCTCGAGCACAACGGCGTCCGGCTCAAGAGCGGAATGCTCTTTGACGCGCAGTCTCACGCAAACGTCAGTGTCGGACGGACCGGCATCTTCAGCCTGGTCCGTGGCTATCCGCTCTGGCCCATCGCGCTCCGTACCGATGAGCACACCATCACGCGAGGCCTGGAAAACATCAGCCTCGGCTGGGCGGGCGCTCTCGAAATCGTCGACTCCGCGAATGTCCACGCTCTCTTCGCTTCCACCGATCAGGCGGGCCTGCAGTCGTCGGATTCGCCCATCGATCCCGCCAGCGCCGGTGCGTTCCGGCCCGACTCGCTCAGCCGCCAGATCGTCGCCGCCGCCGTCGATCCTGCCGCGGACTCCGCCGCCGGGCGCGGACGCGGCCGCGTCGTCGTCATCGCCGATGCCAATTTCCTCGAAGATCAGTTCGTCGGCGCCAACACGCAGAACCTGATCTTCGCCGCCAATGCCATCGACTGGCTCGCCCAGGACGAAGCATTGATTCGCATCCGCTCCAAACATCGCGCTCCGCCGCCGCTCACGTTCGCGTCCGACTTCGGCAGCAACTTCCTCAAGTGGGGCAGCCTCATCGGCCTGCCCGCATTGCTCGCGATCTTCGCTGTCCTGCGCATCGGCGGCCGCCGCCGCCGCGCCATGCGCTGGTGGGGCGAATCGGCACCGGCCAATGCGGCTTCAACTTCCTGATCGCGTCGACCGGAGAACCCGCGTATGAGCGAAACCACCCTCAAGCGCATCCTCGTCGTCCTCGCCGGACTCGCAGTCCTCTATGCGCTGATCCGCGTCCTCGACCGGTTCACCGGCCGGTCCACCGACTCGGGGCCTCTCGCCACCGTGATCACCGCGCTTCAGAACGATACCGCCGATGCGTTCCTCATCCGCCAGCCCGGCAGCGAGCCGCTCCTCCTCGCTCGCACCAGCGGCGCATGGTCCGTCAACGGCGTTGCCGCTGACTCCGGCGGCATCACTCGACTGATCGACGCGATCCGTAACGCGCGCGTTAATGACGTCGTCTCTACCAACGCGCAGAATCATGACCGCCTGGGCGTCAGCGCCGACAGCGCCGTCCAGCTCACCGTGCGGCACGGCGCCGACAGCACCGTGCTCCTGCTCGGCAGGAACAGCCCGCGCGGCGCCGGCAACTACATCAGACTTCCCGATCAGCCCGAAACCTGGGAAGTCGCCGGCGACCTCCGCAGCGCCGCCGCGCGCTCCCTCAACGACTGGCGCGACAAGGTCATGGTCCGCGTCGATACCGCTCGCGTCGCCGCCATTCTCGTGCACCGCGACACGCAGCAGTTCACGCTCCGCCGCACTGCGGGCGTCTGGCGCGTCTACAACCTGCGCGCCCGCGCCGATACCGCCGGCGCGCCCGCCGATTCCCTCGCCGCCGCGAACATCCTGGCCGAGCTGCTCCGCTTTGAGGCCACCGCCTTCGCCCCCGACACCGCCACCTTCGCCGGCTCCGATCAGCGTTCCGTCATCGCCACTTCCGCCGCCGGCGACACCCTCGCCCACCTCGAGTTCGCCGGCCGCGAATACATCTGGCGCGCCCGCCGCTTCGGTGACTCCACCCTCATGGACGCGCCAAGCTACCGCATCGACCGGATCGCCCCCCGTCTCGACGAGGTCACCAGACGCTGAATCCGCGTCCGCCGGCCAGCTGAAGGGCCGCCCCGAGACCAGCGCGGGCCGGATCACCGGACCGGACCGGCATCGGCGCCTTGTACCAACAGCCTTGTCACAACCCGCTCTTTCTTGTACTCTGGTTCCTGGTACAAGAAGGGAGGCCACCATGGAGTACAATTTCACGGAGGATGTGCGCCGAGTCCTGCAGCAGTCGCGGGATGAAGCCGTTGCAATGCGGCATGACTACATCGGGACGGAGCACATTCTGCTGGGATTGACGCACTTTTCGGAGACGCCTGCAGCCAGGATTCTGACGGCGATCGGGATTCGGTCGGAGCGGATTCGAGAGCTGATCGCGGACACCGTTCGACTGGGCAAGGGTGTCCAGTTTCGGGAGAAGCTGCCGTACACGTCGAGGGCGAAGAAGGTGCTGGAGTACGCGATGTCATCGGCGCGGGAGATGCGGGATCCGTATGTGGGAAGCGAGCATCTGCTGCTTGGACTGGTCCGAGAGGAGAAGGGGATTGCGGCCCAGATTCTCGGGAGTCTGGGCGCCACGCGGGCGGTGCTCGAGCGCGCGACACAGAAGCTGCGTGATGGCATTGCAGCGGGTCCGCGAGTTACGCACCCGAAGCACGCGCCCGCGGATGGTGTCTGGTTCGTGGAGATCGATTCTGCGGCAGGCGTCCCGATCTATGAGCAGATCATCGCACGCATCGAAGAGGCGGTAGCGACAGGTCGGTTGGTGGCGGGGGAGCGACTGCCACCGGTGCGGGAGCTGGCGGACGAGCTGGGCGTAGCGCCCGGCACGGTGGCACGAGCGTACAGCGCATTGGAGCGGAAGGGTGTGCTGGAGACGGGCGGCTCGCGCGGCACGCACGTCGCCGATCGCGCGCCGTCGAATGACGGCCCGGATGCGGAAGCGCTGGAAGCCATGCTGCGTCCGATCGTAGTCGCGGCGTTCCACATGGGCGCGGACGCGGCGCGGCTGCGCGAAGCACTCGAGCACGCAATGCGCGGGATCTACCCGGAAGCCTCGCCAACGTGAATCACCGGATGCGCCGCCGCGGCGCTTCGACCCCCCGGTGTGACCCGGCGCCTCGACTCGTCATCCGCCGAGCCGCGAATTGACGGCTCCACGCAGGACGGGAGCGCGAACACGGATAGCCGGATCGATGCCGGGATTACGCCGCGAGATCTTTAGTGTGCCGGACCGGCCTACCTCGCGACGCGAAATCCCCACAGGCGTGGCCGCAATCGACGCGTGGGGATTTGACCGCAATAGGGACATCCACTTCCGCACTCGCGTTCGCGCGCAGACATCCTGTGGGGATTCATGTGTTGCTGAAGCACACGAATCCCCAAACGCCTCGCGACCGGCCCTCGCGTGGGGAATCGGTGACGCGGCCGCCCGCGGACAGCGCCCCGTGTGTCGCGAGAGAGGGCATGAACCCCGCCCGGGGCGATCCTGGCGCGTAGGCCGCCTGTCGAAACAGGCCATGAACCCCGCTAGCGCGATCCCTGGCGCGTAAGCCGCTCGTCAAAACAAGGCGCGATCCGTAAGCCGCCCGTCGAAACAAGGCAGGAGTCGCGCCGGCACGATCCGGGCGCGTAAGCCGCCCGTCGAAACAAGGCATGAGCCCCGGTGGCGCGATCCCAAGTCGTGAGCGGCACGGGCGGAACACGGCACGAATGCGCTGGGGATGCGTTACGCGGGAAGAACGACACGGTGCGCCGTTGGATTGGCGCCGGATGGTTTCGGCGTCCCTCTGCCGGCCGGAGCCGGCAGAGGGGCATGCGGGACGCGTCTGCGATATCTACCAGGGCTGCGAGCAATACCAGCCGATGTACCAGAGCGGCGGCTGCCCGATGGGTGCTCCGGGCGGCGCCACCAGGTTGGGTGGCGCGGTGACGGCCGGACCGGGGCGCGACAGCGAGCGTTCGATGTCCCTGGCGAGGAGTGCGAAGTGGGCGGCATCGGCTTCGCCGGCGCGGGCGACTGCGCTGCGCAGCTCGCCGGCTCGCCGTTCGAGCCGGTAGGCGGCGACGGCACGGACCTGCGGCATCTGCGCGTTGTTGGCGAGCGATGCGAGCTGCTCGACCAGCACGCGCTGCACGGCGCGCGCGATCTCCTGCTGATACGGGTTTGCGGCCGGCGCGTTGAACGTGGCATCGACCAGGCGGTCGATGACGTTCTCGAGGCCGGGCAGTGATGGATCGACGACGTGCTGCTGGACGACGCGGGCGGCGCGCTCGGCGTCCAGGATCTGCGAGAGCGTGTGCTGCGCGGCGACGACGGCCGGCGTGATGCCGTCGAAGGTGTCGCCGGTGTAGCGGGGAAAGAGCTCGCGGTGCGCGCCAAAGCCGGACGGCCGCGGCGGGATCCGTCGCAGCACGGCGTCCGGCATTGCGAGTGCGGCCGGGCGCAGTGCAGCGATGAGCGCATCGAGCGCGGCGTTCTGTTCGGCGGCGCTGGCCATGCGCGTCGGTTCGCGACCATCGCCTCGCAGCGCGTAGATGTAGTGCTGTCCTCCGATCACGGAGGCGGCCGCATCGATCTGATAGCGGTGATGGAGGTAGAGCGGCACGAGCACTTCCTCCATGAGCGCCAGCGGCTGCCCGCGCCGGATCGCCGTTTCGCCGAAGCGGGACAGCGCGACGCGGCGGACCTCCATCATGCGGCTGAGTTCTGCGGCGGCGTCGGTGCCGTTCGACCACTGGTCGACGCGCGGATTCGCGGCCATGTCCTGGTTCGTCATGTAGATGACATCGCGGGCCCACGCATCGTCCAGGATCTTGCGCAGTGCGGCCTCCTCGTTGGTGCCATCCGGGAAGTGCTGGTAGCCGTATGCGACGGCGACGGAATCCCATTCGCCGATGCCGACCTCGTAGACCTGCGAGTAGTCGAGGGAGCCGTCATTGCGCAACGTGACGAGCGGGTGCGGATAATCGAGGACGGAAATGCGGCCGAGCCGGCTGTCGTAGTAGTTGTGGCCGAGCCCGAGCGTGTGGCCAACTTCATGCGCGGCCAGCTGCCGGATTCGCGCGAGCGCCCAGTCGACCAGCTCGCGTGGCGTTTCATCGCCCGTGCGATACGGCGAGAGCAGACCTTCAGCGATCAGGTAGTCCTGCCGGTCGCGAAGGGAGCCCAGCTCGACCACGCCCTTGATGATCTCGCCGGTGCGCGGATCCGCCACACTCGCGCCCGTGCTCCAGCCGCGCGTCGAGCGGTGCACCCAGTTGATCACGTTGTAGCGCGCATCCAGCGGGCTGATCGTGTCCGGCAGCAGCTCCACGCGAAACGCGTTGCGATAGCCCGCCGCCTCGAACGCCTGGTTCCACCAACGCGCTCCCTCCAGCAGCGCCGACCGGATCGGCTCCGGCGCGCCCGGATCGAGATAATAGATGATGGGCTTCACCGGATCGCTCACGCGCGCCGACGGATTCACCTTCTGCAGACGGTGCCGCCGGATGAACTGCTTCGCGAGCGGCTCCGTGAACGGCGCCGCGAAATCGTCGAACGACATGGCGCCGTAGCCGGACCGCGGATCGAACCTGCGCGGGCGGTACTGATTGTCCGGCAGCTCCACAATCGAGTGATGCACGCGCAGGCTGGCCGCTTCCGCCGATGCCGCCACGCTGCCCACGCCCTCGAAGAAGCCCGCACCACCGCCGCGGCCGCCGCCGCCCGCGCCCGCCTGCGGCACGAACGTCAGCTCGGTCTCGATCTCCGTGTTCTTCGGGAACGCGCGCGTCATCGCCATGTACACCGAGCTGCGGCTCGGCTCCAGCCGATAGCTGCCCGGCTGCAGCCGCGGGGCGATATTCGTACCGTCCCGGATCAGGAACTCCGTGAGATCGACCAGCACGCGCCCGCCGCTCTCCGCCGCGACCGTGAATCCCCAGAGCACCGACCGCGCAAACGCGTCACGCACAGCCTTCACTTCCTGCGGATTCGTGCTGGTCGCGCGGTATTGATAGTTCGGCTGCACCATCAGCACACGCGGCCCCACGCGCTCGAAGAAGATGATGCGCGAGCCCGACAGCGCACCCCGGTCCAGGCCGATGTCGTTCGAGCCGAGTCCCGAAGCGTGCCCGGTGAAGTAGAGCACTTCCGTGTTGAAGCGCGGGATCTCCATCCACAAACGGCCCGCGCTTTCTTCCCAGTACAGCGGAAAGAAGCCATCCAGCTTGCGCATGCCGGCCGTCCGCTCTTCGACCGTCTGCGTACGCTGCGCGCCGCCCTGCGACGCAACCAGCGGCAGCGGCCACGACCACAGCACCGCAAGAGCGATGGCCACCGATACGACGTCGAGCGGGAACGTCCGCCGCGTCCCTGAACTGCTGCGGCTCGCGTGCATGGAAAGCCTCCGTCGATGGGGATGGGGAATGTCGGATGAAGGCAAAGCCGGCGCCGCGCAGCGGCGGCGCCGGCCATGGACTCAGCGTACCGCCGGCTCCAGCACACGCACCGGCGTCAGCCAGCTGTGCGTGTCCGCCGTTTGGCCGTGAACGATCTGCAGGAAGCGATGCTGCAGCCGCCGCGTGATCGGCCCCATCTTGCCCGTGCCCACCGGAAGATGGTCCACGCTCCGGATCGGCGTCAGCTCCGCCGCCGTACCCGTGAAGAACAGCTCATCGGCAACGTACAGCATCTCGCGCTGGATCCGCTGCTCCCGTGCCGGGATCCCGAGGTCCTTCGCGATCTGCAGAATGCTGTCCCGCGTGATTCCGGCCAGCAGCGTGCCATCGAGCGCCGGCGTGATCAGCACACCGTCCCGCACCATGAACACGTTCTGCCCGCTGCCCTCGGAAACCATGCCATCCGGACCCAGCGCAATCGCTTCCGCAAAGCCGTTCAGCACGGCCTCCATCTTGATCAGCTGCGCGTTGTTGTAGTGCCCCGCACCTTTCGCCAGCGATGGAAACGTGTTCGGCGCCGGTCGATGCCAGCTCGATACGCACGTGTCCACGCCCGCCTCCAGCGCACCCTCACCCAGGTACGTGCCCCACGGAAACGCGCAGATGTACGTCTCCACACTCGTGCCCACCGGATTCATGCCGGCCGAGCCGTACCCGCGCATCACCATCGGCCGCAGATAGCAGGCTTCCAGATTGTTCCGCTGGACCAGCTCGCAGCACGCGCTCACCAGCTCTTCCGTGCTGTGACCCGGATCCATCTTGTAGATGCGACACGAACCTGCCAGACGCCGTAGATGATCCTGCAGCCGGAATATCGCCGGACCCGAAGGCGTCGTATAACAGCGAATGCCCTCGAACACCGAGGAGCCGAACTGCACCGCAAGGCTCAGAATGTGTACGCGCGCTTCGCCCCACGGGATGTACTCCCCGTCTCTCCAGATCCATTCCGTTTCCACCAGACGCGTCGACATGACTCCTCGCTCCACGATGGTTCACCGGGGTGGCCCGCGGGCCGTTTTCGCATGATGCGCCGAAAACCGCTCGCGGGAAAGACCCCACGCACCGGATCCGCCCGTCGCCCGTCCGCCATGCCCCCGGCGCGCCCGCAAGCTCACGACGGCGGGCCGCGCTTCCGGCCGCCCGTCGCGGCCGCCTTCCGCTTCGAACCGCGACCCCGCAGCCGCCGAAGCAAACGGACCTGACCCGCGTGATACACATCGTGCAACGCGATCCCCACCAGGTTCTGCTCCCGCGTGTACTGCTGACCCGACGGCGCCTCCCCCAGCGAACCGGCTTCCAGCGACGCCAGCGCTTCGAGCAGCCGCCGATGGACTTCATCGAGCAGCTTTACATCCGCCTTCCAGGCCGCCGCATCGCGCCGCGACGGCAGGGGCGGAAAGTTGCTGCCCGTTCGCGGAAACGGCGTCCGCGTACCCGTCACCCGTCCGATCACCTGGTGCTTCCACCACGCGCAGTGCAGCACCAGCTCCCAAATGCAGTGCCGCCCAGGCGCCGGCCGCCACAGCGCCGACTCCACATCCAGACCCCGCACCGCGGACCGCAGATTCGGGCCGTGCCACGCCCGCTCGTTGTACGCCTGACCCACCCACACCGCGATCTCCCGCTTCTCCATCCGCGCCTCGCCTCTCTCGCGTCGTTCGTCCGACTGGCCGCTTCCGGCCAGGCCGCCAGTATGCGCCCGTGGTGCATAACCTGTCAACGGCATTATACTGGTTACGAATCCCCCCTCGGAGGGACCATGGCAGGTGCGAACGGGCCGCTGGCCATCGAGCTGACGCGCACGCGCGGGTGGCAGGCCCGGGACCGTAGCGACGACGAGCTGGAGGACTGGGCGGATGTGGTGCGCTGGGCGAAGCGCGTAGGTGCGATCGAGCCTGCGGCGGCACGTGCCGCGGTGCTCGCGGGCCTGCGGCGGCCGGCGGTATCCCGTCGTGCGCTGCAGCGACTGCGTCGCTTTCGCGTAGCGACGTATCGCGTGCTGGTTGCGCAGGCGGGCGGCCATGCGGCGGAGCGGTCGGATGTTGCGCAGGTGAACGACGTGTGGCGGTCGTTGTCTCCCTGGCGCCAGTTGCGCCAGCGCGCGGGCGAGTACGCGTGGGAGTGGTCCACCGGCGCGGCGCGGCAGGCGGACTACGTGCTGTGGCAGTGCGCGCTGTCGCTGGGGGCGCTGCTAACGGGCGAGTCAGCGCGGCGGATCCGTCTGTGCTCGTCGCATGACTGCGGCTGGCTGTTCCTGGACGAGAGCCGGAACGGCAGCCGGCGGTGGTGCTCGATGGAGGGGTGTGGCAACGTGGAGAAAGCGAGGCGCTACCGGCGCCGCGCGCGAGACGCGTGAGTGGGTCGCCCGGCGCGCGGCGCGCGGTTCAGCGGGCGGCGAAGGGCGTGCGAGCCTGCGGGTCCCATCGCCATGGGGACTCGCTGCCGTGCAGCTGGACGCCGCCGATCCAGCGGTCGATGCCATTCAGGCGAATGGCATCGGCTCCGTCGAGTACGGCGGTGCCGGCGTCGGTGATCGAAGCGGTGCCGCGCGGGAACGGGCGATCGGAGTCGTGGATGACGAGATCGAGCAGGGGCGTCCTGGCGCGGGCGAGGTCGCGCAAGCGGAGGAAGAACGAGGTATCGCCCATGAAGACGCGCTCCTCGAGCTTCTGGCAGGCGACGAACAGGTCACCCAGCGGGAGCGGTGCGGAGCGCAGTGAAGCGAGGATCTGGAGTTCGGAGCGAGACAGACCGTTGGTGGTGTAAGGGAGTTCCTGGTGCAGTCGATCGATGGCGCCGGGCAGAAAGGGCAGGGCAGTGGCCGCGGTCTCGCGAAGCGCCGCGAGGTTGCGCGGGTCGGGGCCGGTGAAGGCGCGCCAGGCGATGCGCCCCAGCTCGAGCTGGCGCGTCGTGACGCGCTGGCGGGTGCCGAGCAGGGATGCGAGCTGATCGGGATTCAGCTGGCCGAGGCCGTGGAACGGTTCGATGCCCGGGTATTTGCCGATGCAGATGAGAGCGAGGCGCGTGGCCAGCGGCGCCCGGGCGGCGAACCAGTCGAGATGACGGATGAGCAGGAGCTGATCGAACAGGTCGTGCTCGAGCCAGATGACGACTTCATCGAACTCCTGGTAGCTGTCGAGGGCGCGGTCCCAACCTTCGTAGATCTGGCGTGCTTCGGCCTCGGTGGCCCAGCCACCGGCGGCAATGAAGCGCGCTCGCTCGCGGCGCCACTCGGGCGTTCCGGAATCCGGGCGCACGGGTCCATCGTGCAGCACATCCGCCCACACGGTCACGGTCCCGGGCACGCCGGATTGCCGGAGCGGCTCCGCTGTAGAATCGCCGTTGACGACGTGCAGCAGACGAGCGGGCGCGCGCTGCTCTCGGAACAGGTCAGGCTCAGCGGCCGTGTCGGCGTGCGCGGGCTGGAGCGACGCGAGCAGCGGGCCCAATCGGCGGCGCGCGCGCGTGACGAGAGACCGGGCCGTGCCCGCGGATACGCCGAGCGCGGCTGCGACCTTGTCGAAGCTCAGTCCATCGAGATGGTACATGGTGAGCGGCGCGCGATAGCGTGGCGGCAGCTCCTGCACGGCGTCACGCACACGCTCCCGCAGCTCGATGCGCAGCAGCTGCTCGAGTGGCCCGGGCTCACGGGCGGCCACATCCTCGAGCCGAAGCGCACGGCCATTGCCACGATAGAGTTCCGGCCGGAACGAGCGCAGCCAGTCGATGCAGGTCCCGAACGCGATGCGACGGATCCATCCGGCGAACCGCGCGGGATCGGCGAGCATGTCCAGGTTGCGCAGCGCGCGAACAAACGTTTCCTGCGCCAGATCCTCGGCTTCCGCGGCGTCGCCGAGCAGCGACCACGCCACGGCGACGACGGCGGCCTGATGCCTGCGCACGAGTTCGCCGAAAGCGTCGCCGTCGCCGTTTCGTGCCTGTTCGACCAGCCTCGCATCCTCGACCAAGTTCGTTCCCCCGAGGAGTCCGATCATCAGTCGAGATCGCCGCACGAAACGCTGCAGTACGCGGCGTTCCGACCGTTCGCGCGAGAGCGCCGATGGAGAGCGGCTACGCGGCCGGCCGCAGCGCTGCGCCCGGACATGCGTCCTGGCAGCGTGCCCGCAGCAGGACGTCGAGCACTTCGAGGAATTGCGAGTGCGAGACGCTCCGGTTCTCCGGATTCGGCCGCGTCTTGTGCGTCACGACCATGTCCAGCTTCGGCAGGACGAGAATGTGCTGGCCCACGGCGCCCAGCCCCGTGTAGGCACCATCGAAGACGGGATCCTGACCGGGGCGATCGAAGACCCACCACAGGTAGCCATAGCCGAACGGTCCGTTTCGGCGCTGCGGCGGGTTCATTTCGTGCACGCGCGTGTGCGCGCGTGTGCTCTCCCGCACCCACGCGCGCGGAACCAGCTGGCGGCCGGCCCAGCTCCCCTCGCGCAGCATGAGATACCCGATCCGTGCCATGTCGCGCGTCGAAAGATTCATGTGGTACGCGAGGTGTATCGAGGCCTGCGGGTTGCCCGACTTGCGGTGAGTCGACCGGTCGAACTCCTGCATGCCGAGCGGCCGGGCAAGGTGCTCCTCCAGCGCATCGTAGATGTCCTTGCCGGTCTTCTTCTCGAAGATGGTGCCCAGCGCGTTGAAGTCCCAGTTGCTGTACAGGTAGTATTCGCCGGGCCGCTGCGACCCGCGTGGCGGCGCGCTCGCCAGGTCGTCCCCGCCGTTCGATGCCTCGTGGTACACGCCGGACCGGGCCATCAGCAGATGCCGGACCGTCGCCTGCTTCTCCTGGTCCGAGAGTCCGCCATGATCGTCGATCCCGATCTGCGCCAGCGTCTCGTCCAGCCGGATGCGGCCGCGATCGACGTAGATGCCGTAGAGCATCGAAAGCACGCTCTTGCGCACGGAGGCGAGGTAGCTGATGGCCTGCACATCGCCATGGTCCATCAGTACACGCCCGCCGACCACGACCATGAAGCCGGTCGTGGCCATGCCGGCGAGCTTCTGGCGGACCGCATCGAGCCCATCGGCGGAGAATCCTGCACACTCGGGTCGCGCGATGCGGTCCCATTCGGCGGTCGGGAAAACGCGATCGAGCCGCGGACAGCCGGCGAGCGCGGCCGCTGCCGGCGCGCTCGAAGTGGATGCGCCGGCGCAGCCCGTGGCGAGCAGCGCCAGGAGCCACGCGGCCATGCGCAGCTTCGCGGTTTCCGCGCGCACCGGCTGCGCGCCCTGCGCACCCGGGCCGCGCCTTCGTGAAGGTCGTTCGCGTCGAGCCGCTGCATCCGCGCGGAGGATGCGCATCACGGTGGCCTCGCCTTGCGCGCGCGTCAGCATTTCCGCGGTCCGCTCGGGGTCAGTCGCCGGACGCGAACGCACTCTCGACGTAACCGGCCTCGTGTGTGACCGGTGCCTTGCGCCGGCTGATGACCAGGTACCACTCGCGCATCGATGCGATGACGACGAGCGCCACCACCGTCATGAACAGCAGTGCAACCACTGTATTGAGCCGGTCGTTGAAAATGAGGCGCGCGGCGTTCGCATCGGCGGACCCGATGAGCGAGTTGGCGTGCGCGAGGAAGCCAAGACGCGGATCGGAGGAAAACACCTTCTGCACGCCGGCACTCATGGTCACGGTGATGAGCCAGGCCAGCGGCGCGGCCGTAACCCAGGCGTATCTGGCCTTGCCCATCTTGATGAGGATGGTCGTGCCGACACAGAGCGCGACGGCCGCGAGCAGCTGGTTCGAGATGCCGAACAGCGGCCAGAGCGAGTTGATGCCGCCCAGCGGGTCGACCACACCCTGGTACAGGAAGTAGCCCCAGCCGAGCGTGATGAGCGCGCTCGAGATCACGATGCTCGGATACCACGACGTTTCGCCGAACTTCGGCCAGACGTGGCCGAGGATTTCCTGCAGCATGAACCGGCCGACGCGCGTGCCGGTGTCGATCGTCGTGAGGATGAACAACGCCTCGAACATGATCGCGAAATGGTACCAGAGCGCAGTGAACGCCTGGCCGCCCAGCACACTGGTTACGCCGGAGAAGATCTGCGCCATGCCGACGGCCAGCGAGGGCGCGCCGCCGGTCCGGCCAACCAGCGTCTGCTCACCCATCTGGGACGCGAGCAGCTGCATCTGCTCGGGCGTCACGGCAAAGCCCGCCGTATTGATGATGTCGGAAACCTGCGCCAGTGCGACGGGTGTCGTGTTCATCGAGAAATAGACGCCGGGATCCAGCGTGCAGGCCGCGATCATCGCCATGATGCCGACGAACGATTCCATCAGCATGCCGCCGTAGCCGATCATGCGGGCGTCGGTCTCGCGCGCGAGCATCTTGGGCGTCGTGCCGGACGAGACCAGCGCATGGAACCCCGAGATGGCGCCGCACGCGATCGTGATGAACGCGAAGGGGAACAGCTTGCCGGCGAACACCGGACCTTCGCCCGAGGCGAACGGCGTCAGCGATGGCATGCGCAGCGGCGGCAGCAACAGCAGAATTGCGGCGCCCAGCGCGACGACGGTAGTGATCTTGAGGAACGTCGACAGGTAGTCGCGCGGGCAGAGCAGCATCCACACCGGCAGCACGGATGCAATGAAGCCGTAACTCATGAGCATCCAGCTGATGTCCGTGCCGCTGTGCGTGAACATCGGTCCGAGCGTCGGGTGCTCGGCCACCCAGCCGCCGGCAACGAGCGCCACGATCAGGAGCAACGCACCGACGATCGAGGCTTCGGCGACCCTGCCCGGCCGCCACACCTTCATCCACCACCCCATCATCAGCGCGATCGGCACCGTGCAGGCGATGGTGAACAGACCCCAGGGCGACGAACGCAAAGCGTTGACCACGATCAGGGCGAGGACCGCCAGCAGGATGATCATGATGAAGAGAATCGCGATCATGCCTGCGGCGCCGGCCACCTTGTTGACTTCCTCCTTCGCCATCTGCCCGAGCGACTTGCCATCGCGGCGCACCGAAAGGAAGAGCACGGTAAAGTCCTGAACCGCGCCCGCGAGCACTACTCCGATCACCAGCCAGAGTGTGCCGGGCAGGTAGCCGAACTGCGCAGCGAGGACGGGCCCGACCAGAGGGCCGGCGCCGGCGATTGCCGCGAAGTGATGGCCGAAGAGGACGTAACGGTTGGTCGGCACGAAGTCCCGCATGTTGTTGTGCCGTTCCGCGGGCGTCGCTCTGCGCGCATCCAGCCCGAAGACCTTCTGCGCCAGGAACTTCGAGTAGAAGCGGTAGCCCACGACGTAGGTGCAGACCGCGGCGGTGAGCAGCCAGGCCGCGTTCACGGTCTCGCCTCTCGAGAGCGCGAGCACCCCGAACGCGACGGCGCCCAGCGCCGAGATCACAACCCACAGCACTCCTGTGAGAACGCGTCTCATGCGACACTCCGTCCGATGGTCGGGCTGACTGAGGACGGGCGTATTTTAGTGATCCGCCCCCGAAGTTCCAGTGGCATTCGGCCGCGGGCGCCAACCGCCCGACGGCGTTGCTCCTCCTCGAAATAGCGCTGCTATTCCTTCGTCGTCGCGCCTTGCCGGACGGCTGTCGTCACGGCCTCGATGCGCACTGGAATTCGGAGACGGGTCACTAGAAGCTGAAGACCACCTCGAAAAGCGCGGCGACGGCGCGGCCCGCCGCATCGCGCGCAGGGCGGAACAACCACTGCCTGGCCGTTTCCCGCAACTTCTTGTCGAAATCGCCGTTACCGCTGCCCGGCGAAAGCTCGACTTGCTGCACCACGCCCGCCGAATCCACGGAAAGCCGCACCGTCACGCTCTTGCCACGCAGGCTGGATGGCGCCTGCGGCGGCAGCATCAGCGCGCGCGGCGACGGTGGCCACGCGCGTCCCCCCGTGCCCGGGCCCGTGCCCGAACCGATCCCGCTGCCGTCGCCGCCGCCCGAGCCCGTGCCGGAGCCGCCTCCTGAGCCCGAACC
>Ga0187892_10003920_pt1 | contig 26137 bp, 21 predicted proteins | sample MA1701073metaG_FD_139345 | JGI IMG/M metagenome (GOLD analysis project Ga0187892, IMG submission 139345) | Bio-ooze microbial communities from a basaltic lava cave in the Kipuka Kanohina Cave System on the Island of Hawaii, USA - MA170107-3 metaG ... | reverse complement strand
GAGGCCGGCGACGGCCGCGGCGAGCGCCGGGTTCCGCTCCGTCCAGCGCCGGAGCCGGAGCAGCGGCCCCGCGGCGCGCGCGCGCACGGGCTCGTGGCGCAGCCAGCGCCGCAGGTCCTCGACCAGCTCGGCGGCCGTGGCGTAGCGGTCCTCCGGACGGCGGGCCAGGGCCTTGAGCACGACCGTCTCCAGGTCCCGCGGCACCGACGGATCGAGCCGCCGCGGGGGCTCGGGCGCGCGCGCGAGGATCTGGCCGACCACCTCCTCCGGCGTCTTCCCGTCGAACACCGGCCGGCGGGTCAGGGCCTCGTAGAGCGTCGCGCCCAGGCTGTAGAGGTCCGTGCGGTGGTCCACCACGGCGCCCCCGACCGCCTGCTCCGGGCTCATGTAGCGCGGCGTTCCGACCAGCGCGCCGCTCCGCGTGAGCCCGGGGTCGTCGGCCCGGCGCGCCAGGCCGAAGTCGGCGATCCACACGACGCCCTGACCGTCGAGGATCAGGTTCGAGGGCTTGATGTCCCGGTGCACGACGCCGCGCCGGTGCGCGTAGGCCAGCGCCTCGCCCACCTGGACGCCGAGCTCGGCCACCCACCGGACGTGGTCCGCGGCCGGCGCGCACGGGCCCTCCGGCGGCTCGCGCAGCACGCGGTCGAGCGCGCGCCCCTCGATGCACTCCATCGCGTAGTAGGGCGTGCGGCCGACGCGGCCGACGTCGAACACGGGGACGATGTTCGAGTGGTGGAGCGCCGCTCCGGTCCGCGCCTCGCGCAGGAAGCGCTCCACCCTGCCCCCATCGTCGGGGTCGAGCGCGGTCAGGACCTTGAGCGCCACCGGCTTCCCGAGCGGCAGGTGGACGGCGCGGTAGACGATCCCCATCCCGCCGCGGCCGATCTCCGCCTCGATGCGGTACCGGCCGAAGACGCAGCCGGGCTCGAGGCCGGAGGTCGCCGCCGGCGGGCCGGCGTCCGAGACGCCTTCGAGGAGCGCCAGCGTGGGGAAGAGCTCGCGGATCTCCGCGGCGAGCGAGGGATGGCGGCCGGCGTACTCCTCCAGGATGCGGGCGGGCTCTCCGGCCCGGAGCCGCTCGGTGAAGTCCTCGGCCAGCTCGGCGAGCAGCGCTTCTTCGGACATGGCGTCACCCCGAGGCGGAGACGCCGAGCGCCGCGAGCGCCTTCCGGAGCCGCTCGAGCGCGCGGAGCGTCCGCTGCCGGATCGCGGCCTCCGTCGTGCGGAGGAGGCGCGCGACGTCGCGGCTGGGGAGCCGGTCGAAGTGGCGCCAGAGGATCAGCTCTCGTTCGTCCCCGTCCAGCTGCTGGAGCGCCTGCCGCAGGCGCTCGGCCATCTCCTGCGTGGCGGCGGCCTGGCTCGGCGAGGGAGCGCGGCCCGTGAGCGAGCGGACCAGGTCGACCGAGGAATCCGCCGGGAGGAGCGGGACCTCGCAGCCGGCCGACCGCCGGGCCGCGCCGAGGTGGCGGCGGTGGAGCGCGGCGACCTTCTCCCGCGCGATCCAGCGGAGCCAAAGCGCGAACGGGAGGTCCGGCTCCTGGAGGCTTGCCGGGAGCCGGCGGACGGCCTCGAGGCAGGTCTCCTGGAGCACGTCCGACACGTCCACGCGGCCGGCGACGCGGCGGTCCAGACGCCAGGCGATCGTCTGGCGCAGGCGTTCCCGATGGCGCTCGAACAGCTCCTCGAAGGCGGGCCGCTCGCCGCGGCGGGCCCTCTCGAGCAGCTCCCGGGTCTCCGGGGGGTCCTCGTCCATGGGGCCTCCTTCGGCGAGGCCCATTCTGGACGAACCGGCCCCGCGGCGCCACAGGGCGGAAGCGGGCCGGGCCCCGACCGGGCCCGGCCCGTTCCCGCTCAGACGCCGCAGATCGTGGCCTTGAGGTAGTTGGTAGCGACCCATCCCAGCGGCACTCCGGGGCAGGCGGAGATGAACTGGAAGTAGACCGAGACCCCGATGGCCGGCGCCAGCGCCGGCCCGATGGGCACCCCGACGGAAGCGACTCCGCCGGCCGGAACGGCGCCTCCGCCCCAGAGGTAGAAGGGAGGCGCGAGATAGAGCAGGCCGCCCCCTCCGGGGAGCGGGAGACCGGCGGGGATCGCGGCCAGGCTGAAGTACAGGAACCACCCGGTTCCCGCAGGGCGGCCCGAGAGCGTGATCGTGAACATCAGGTTGGGGACCACCGGCCAGCCGCCGGAGGATCCGATCGACCCGGTCCCGCCTCCCGGGCAGGGAGTCGGAGCGCCCAGTTTCAGGGGCTCCGCGTCCATGCCGACGCCGACCAGCGGAAGGACGGTCGCCGTGGGGACGGGGGGGGGCGACGGCGGCCCGAGTGGCAACGCGAGCGTGTAGAGCCCCCCCGCGGCATCGACCACGCGGAGTTGACCGAAGGGGAGGACCGACGTGTCGAACCCGATGCCCTGGTAGCCCGCGCCCATGGGCAGGAGCACGCCCGCGGGGACCACGAGGTCGACGGAGCCGTAAGGCGGGGCGTCCATCATCAGGGACCCGGACAGGCAGACGATGTAGAGCGCCCCCGTGGGGGCCGGCCCGGCCGGGCCGGAGCCCATCGTGGCGTAGGCGATCCCCGTCCCCGGGACGACCGGGCCCGCGATCGGGAACGTTGCGCTGAGCGGCGCTCCCGCCGTGGAGACGTTGCAGTAGCCGGTAGTGCTGTTCACCCACAGCGTCTCGGGCGGACCGGGGTTCACCGTCAGGCCCGTGCACGGCGACCCCGCGAGGACCGGAGGCGCGGGGAAGGGGGGAGGCGCGATCGGGACCCCGGCCGCGCTGTAGTGGGCGACGAGCGTGCCGTCGCAGCTCCAGAGCGTGGCCGTGGCGCGGTTCACGTCGTCGCCCCCGAGCGGCAGGGCCCAGCCCGCGGCCAACGGGGGCGAGGCGTCGAAGCTGCCGGGCACCGCGGCGCCCGTGAACGAGTAGTGGTTCATGGTGGCGACCCCGGCGCCCGGAGCGGGGCTCTGGCTCCACAACGATTGAGCGGGAGCGCGGGCGACGAACAGGACGAGAACGACCGGAGCGATTCGATGGGTGAGCATGACGCCCTCCTTTCAAGGCACGCGGTGCCGGCGCCGGACGCGGCTGGGGGAGGTACTGCAGGAAGGGAGGGCGCGTGACGCGAAAAGGGGGTCGGGACCCGCGGCGGGTCCTGACCCCGTTCGCGTCAGTTGACGTTGATGACGGCCTTGAGGCCGAGGGGGGGCGCGTTCCATGTGCCCGGCGCGAGCAGGCAGGGTGGGCGGCTCAATCCCCCCGGCGGAGCTCCTCGAGCAGCTCCAGGAACGGACACGCCCGGACGTCGCCCGCGAGGACCTGGGCCCTCGGTCCGGTGAAGGCGATCCGCTTCTCGATCGGCTTGTACCCGCGGACGACCTCCTCCAGGGAGTGGAGACCCCGGGCGTCCCTTGGCCCGACGTTGGCGCCCGCCTTGACCTCGATCCCCAGGACGTCGTCGTCCCGTTCCACGACGAGGTCCACTTCGGCCCCCGATTCCGTCCGGTAGGACGAGGTCGTCCAACCCTTGTGGAGGGCGCGGTTCAGGTAGAGCACCTGGAGGACGAACCACTGCTCGAAGGCGGAGCCTCGCTGGTCGCGAGTGAGCGGGCGGCGGTGGAGGTCGAGGAGTGCGTTGCGGACGCCCACGTCGAAGAAGAGAACCCGGTCGCGCTGGGTCACCCGCCGCGACATCCTCCGCTTGGGTTGGAACGAGGGGAGACGGAAGACCAGCAGCGTGTCCTCGAGGAGGGTCAGGAAGCGCCGGACGGTCTCCTTGGGAATCTCCGTGTCGGACGCGACCTTCGAGTAGTTCAGCCATTGCCCGCTGAGTAGCGCCATCACGTCCAGGAAACGGGCATAGCCGCCGAGGTTCTTCGTCAGCGCCTCGGCGCGGATCTCCTCGCGCAAATAGACCTCGGCGTAGGTCCCGAGCACGTCCGCCGCGTCGTCCTCCCCGAGATGGATGCCCGGGAGCATGCCGATCCGGAGCGCCCGATCGAGGTCGAGCGGTTCTCCCAGCTCGCACCAGAGGAGCGGATCGAGATGCTCGAGGAGCACCCGCCCGGGCAGCAGGTTGGCGCCACCGCGACGGAGCTTGCGTGCGCTCGACCCGGTCAGCAGGAACCGCGCCTTCCTCCCCGAGGTGTCCAGGAAGGCCTGCACCGTGTTGAGGAGCGATGGGACCCGCTGGATCTCGTCGATCAGGACGAGGCCCTCTGCGCGCAGGGTGGCCATTTCCCTCACGAGCCGGTCCGGTTCCTTGGAGTAGCGGAGGTACTCGGCCTCGTCCGCCAGGTTCACGCTGAAATCCGGGCTCAGCGACCGGCACAGCGTGGTCTTGCCCACCTGCCGGGGACCCAGGAGGAGCACGCTGCGCCTGGACTTCTCCAGCCGCTGGCGGATCAGCCGGTCACGCACGCGGGCAATATACGTCGTAAATGACCCACATGAAAGACGGCCGACACCGTGCAGTTCGATCCGGTCCAGTTCTACGGCCTTCTGCGGCTCCCGCTGGGGCGGGGTCTCACGGCGAAGCTCGGCAAGTACGCGACCGGGCGCCGCGGTGACGTCCGACGTCTTTAGGCGCTCCTTGTGTCAACGGCGGCGGTCTTGATGGCTCCCGTATCGCGCGCCCGCGCCGGGCGGGCGATGCTGAAGTAGCGGAGGTGGATCATGGGTGACCTGACGTACCTGGGCCTCGGCGCGCTGTGCCTGGGCGCGACGTTCCTGCTGCTCCGGCTCGTGATCCGACTGGTCCCCGAGGTCTACGGCTGAAGCCGGAGTGGTTCCAATGAGCGGAGCGGATCTCCTCCAACTCGTCCTCTATCTCGTCGTGCTGCTCGGGCTCTCGTGGCCCCTCGGCCTCTTCATGGCCCGCGTCTACCAGGGCCGCCCGTGCGGGCTGGACCGCGCGCTGGGTCCGGTCGAGCGCCTCGTCTATCGGGTCGCCCGCGTGCGGCCCGACGAGGAGCACGACTGGAAGCAGTACGCGGTCGCCGTGCTCGTCTTCAGCGGGATTGGCGTGGCCTTCGTCTACGCACTCCAGCGTCTCCAGCAGCTGCTGCCGCTGAACCCCCAGGGCCTCGGCCCGGTCACGCCCGACTCGTCGTTCAACACGGCGGTCTCATTCGTGACCAACACCAACTGGCAAGGCTACGGCGGCGAGACCACGATGTCCTACCTGACCCAGATGCTGGGACTCGCCGTCCAGAACTTCGTCTCGGCCGCGACGGCGATGGCCGTGATGGTCGCGCTCATCCGGGGCCTGATGCGCAAGCAGACGGATCGGATCGGCAACTTCTGGGTGGACCTCACGCGGAGCACGCTCTACATCCTCCTGCCGCTCTCGGTGGTCCTCGCGCTCGTGCTCGTGTCCCAGGGCGTGGTCCAGACCTTCGCCTCCTGTGCGACCGTGAAGACGCTGCAGACCGGAGCGGAGGCGGCGCTCCCGCCCGGGCCGGCCGCCTCGCAGATCGCGATCAAGCAGATCGGGACGAACGGCGGCGGGTTCTTCAACGTGAACTCGGCGCACCCGTTCGAGAATCCGACCCCGCTCTCGAACTTCCTCGAGACGCTCGCGATCCTGCTGGTCCCCGCCGCGCTCTGCTGGACCTTCGGCGAGATGGTCGGCGACCGGCGGCAGGGACGCGCGATCCTCGCCGCGATGACCGCGATCTTCCTCGCCCTGCTGATCCCCTGCGCGCTGCTCGAGCAGGCGGGGAACCCGCGCCTCGCCCTGCCCGACGTCGACGCGTCGGCGGGGCCCGACCGGCCGGGCGGGAACATGGAGGGCAAGGAGGCGCGCTTCGGCATCGGGCCGTCGGCGCTCTGGGCCACGGCCACGACGGCCGCGTCCAACGGGTCCGTGAACAGCATGCCCGACTCCTACACGCCGCTCGGCGGCCTCGTCCCGCTCGGGCTCATGCAGCTCGGCGAGGTGGTCTACGGCGGCGTCGGTTGCGGTCTCTACGGAATGCTGGGGCGTCTTGCATGTTCCTGGCCCGGTTCTGGATCGTCGTCCCGGTGCTGGGGATCGCCGGCTCGCTCGCGCGGAAGAACCTGGTCCCCCTCTCGTCGGGGACGCTGCCGACCCACGGGCCGCTGTTCGTGGCCCTCCTGATCTCCGTGGTCGTGGTCGTGGGCGCGCTCACGTTCGTCCCCGAGCTCGCGCTGGGCCCCGTGGTCGAGCACCTCCAGCTCGGGACGGGAAGGAGAGGAATCCATGGCGCGTCTTCACCAACGTCCGCTCTTCGATCCGCCGCTCGTGCGGCAGGCGCTCCGGGACGCCGTGCACAAGCTCGACCCGCGCGACCGGCACGATCACGCTCGGGAACCGGCAGGCCAGCGCGTTCCTCCCGGCGCCCGGCGTGCGGCTCGAGGAGCTGGCCGACGCGGCGCAGCTCGCCTCGCTCGCGGACGAGACGCCCGAGGGACGCAGCATCGTGGTGCTCGCGAAGAAGCACGGGCTCCGCGAGCGCGACCTGGCGAGGCTCGGCGCGAAGTTCGTTCCGTTCTCGGCCCAGACGCGGATGAGCGGCGTGCAGCTCGACGGCCGCGAGATCCGGAAGGGCGCCGCCGACGCCCTCGAGGCGTGGTTCGGCCGCCAGGCCGCGCGCGTACCCGCCGAGGTGCTCCGCGCGGTGGAGGACGTGGCCCGGAAGGGCTCGACCCCGCTCGTGGTCGCCGAGGCTCCCGGCCGCGTGCTCGGGGTGGTCGAGCTCAAGGACATCGTCAAGGGCGGGATCGCCGAGCGGTTCGCCGCGCTCCGGCGGATGGGGATCAAGACCGTGATGATCACGGGGGACAACGTGATCACCGCGACCGCGATCGCGGCCGAGGCCGGCGTGGACGACACGACCCGACCCATCTGGTCAACTTCGCGGTGATGCTGATCACCGGGCTGGTGGTCGGCACGCTCACCGCGCGGGCGCGCGCGCAGACCGAGCTGGCGCGGGAGCGGGAGCGGAGCACCTCGGCGCTCTATGCGATGGCCCGCGAGCTGTCCGCCGCACGCGACCGGGACGACGTGGTGACGGCCGCGACGCGGCACGTCGGCGTCACCTTCGCCGGCGACGCGGCCGTGCTGCTCCCGCGCAGCCGCGCTTCCTGCTCACCGAGCCGGGCGTGGGCTACCGGCTGGTGGCGCCGGAGTGAGGGGGTCAGGACCCTCTTCCGCCGCGGAAAAGGGTCCTGACCCCTTTTCTCGTATTTGTTCGGAGCGATCATTCGAACCGCTCGTGCAGGTTCCGGGGAGGGTGGCGTGACCGTGAACCCGGCCGGGCCGGAACGGACCAACGACCCGCGGCGCCCGTTCCCGCCGCTCCGCGTGCAGAAAGGCGGCTCGTTCCTCTGCCACGACAGCTGCTGCTCGCGCTACCGGCCGAGCGCGCGGCACGGCTGCAGCCCCGACACCGGCAGGTCGCACGTCGGCTTCCGCTGCGCGAGACCGAAGACGCCCTGAGAGCAGACCTCCAGGAACAAGGCGAAAACCATGAGCCACGGCCGATACCATGTCGCCGACTGTCCCCCAGGGGGGGCGGGCAGGATGAAAACCAAGGAGGAATCCGTGGCACGAACCAGGGTCCGATTCACAGGTCCTGCGGCGCTGCTTGCGTTCGGGCTCGCCTGGCCTGGATGCGCGTCCAAGGGTCCGGAGCAGATCGAATCTGCGGTCGAGAGCATGCGCACGATGCGCGCGAGCCTCGGCCAGAGCAGGAACCAGATCGGGACCACCGTCACCGCGCTCAACACGATGGTCCGCGAACCGCAGCCCGACCTCAAGCCGCAGTACGCCCGCTTCGGCGAGCAGTTGGATCTGCTCGACTCGCAGGGCCAGGCGATCCAGAAGCGGGCCTCGAGCATGCGACAGAAGCGCGACGCCTACCTCGCGGCCTGGGACAAGGAGCTGGCTTCGGTGCAGTCGCCGGATCTCAAGGAGAAGGGGCAGGAGCGGCGGGAAGAGGTCCGGAAGACCGTGACCAAGATGGAAGAGGCCACCGGCAAGACCCGCGAGGACTACGATGCCCTCATGCGGGACCTCAAGGACATCCGGAAGTACCTGAGCCTCGACCTGAACCCGACGGGCCTGGACTCCGTGAAGAGGCAGGCCCAGTCCGCGACCGAGAAGTCGGAGAAGGTCCAGAAGATGCTGGACGACCTGATCGCCCAGCTCGACGACCTGGCCAACCGGCTCGCGCCCTCGAAGCGGATGGGCGGATAGCCGGAGAAGAGGATCGGGCCGCGCCGGCTGGTCCGGTCGCGGCCCGACCGGGGCGACGCGCGGCCGGGTCGGACCGGAGCGAGGCTTGGCGGCAAGGAAGATCCGGCACGTTGGAGGATGGGGTGTGCCGGCGGAGACGTGTGGCGTTTGGTGCGCCTCGCCGCGCGGTCCGGCCCGGGCGCGTGATTTCCCTTCGTTCACCGCCCCGGCCTTCCTGCCGGGCGCGTTGACCCTGGATACTCCGCGGCGCGGATGCGGAAACCTGTCACCGTTGACAGGCTGGCGGAACTGACAGGGGGGGCCGGCGGTCAGCCGATGATGTCGTGCTTGAGGCTCCTCGCTTCCCGCGACCCGCGACGGGACGAACGTGCCACCGGCCCTCGCCTTCTCCAGCGCCCGGACCAGGTCGGAGGCTGCCGGCGCTCTTGACCACGTAGCCGAAGGCGCCCTGGCGCAGCGCCTCCGCGGCGATGTCCGGATCCTCGTTCATGGTGAGGTAGATCACCTTCACCCCCGGCAGGAGGGCGCGGACCTTTGAACCGGCCTCGAGCCCGCCCAGCTCCGGCATCGAGAGGTCCAGGACGATCACGTCGGGCCGGACCTTCGGCGCTGCCTCGAGCAGCTCGCGTCCATTGCGCGCGATCCCCACGACCTCGCAGGCGGGCTCCAGGAACTTTCGAAGCGTGTCGCTGAGGAGCGTGTCGTGCAGCCACTCGAGGTTGGGCCCGATCATGACCCTCGGGTAGGGGAGGACTCCGGGCACCGCGTATGAGCGCAGGCTGAAGAGCACGCTCTCGTCCTCGGAGAACTCGCTCAGGGTGGAGCGGTCTACGCCGATGCGTCTCCACGATCGCGCGCAGGGTCTCCTCGACGGCGTCCTCGACCTCGCCCACCGGCAGGCGGGAGAGGGTCGCCGACACCTCCTCGACGAGCGCCTCGAAGGAGCCCAGCGCCTGGGCGTGCGATCCAGAGGAGGAGCTCAAGCGAGGCCGATGCCTCCTTCGATGTCGGGCCCCCGCTCAGAACGAGAGGCCCACGCTTGCGAGGTACTTCACGTTCTGGCGTTCGGCGTCGGCCGCCGGGGTCGAGTCCCAGTCCCAGACCACTTTCAGCTCGGCGAAGAGCGCCATGGTGAGCGCCGACCGGATGCCCCACTGAGCGGTGATGAAGTGGTCCTGCGCGTCCTCGACGCTCGGATACCACTCGAGGTCGTGGAAGAGCTTCACCGCGTCGTTCACCTTGCCGTCGAGGTGATAGGCGAAGCGCATCGAGATGTGGTCGTCCCGAGGGGTGTCGTCCGTGTAGTTCTCGTTGAACCAGGAGACGCCGCCCTCGGTGGAGAAGTTGAACGTCTCCGACTCGGCCCACTGGTAGCCCACTCCGGCGCCGGCGACGAAGCGGAGCGCGAGCTCGGCCAGCGCGTCCTTCTCCGCGCGGGCGTTGGCGTAGCCGTAGAACTTCTTCGTGAAGAAGTAGTCGTACTGGAGCTTCCCGAAGAGGTAGCGCTCGGTCGTGTTCTCCTCGCCGGTGTCGCGGTCGGTCTGCTTGGCCGTGCGGTAGCCGGCGCCGAAGGTGATCCGGTCGTCGTCGCTCCGGCGGACCGCGTTGATCTCGGTGTTGAAGCTCTGGGTCTCGGTGTTCCCCCGGGTGATCGCGAGGCCCGCGGTGAGGTCGCCGGTCCACTTCACCGGCGGCGGGTTGATCTTCGTGATCTCGGAGAGGGGGAGGCTCTGCGGGTCCATGACCCCGGTCTTCTCGATGCGGACGGTCCCCTCGTCGCCCGTGTGGATCTGCTGGCTCAGGACCGTGCCGTCCTTGAAGTGCACGGGCACGGCCTTGCTCGTCGAGAAGGTCTTCACCTTGTCGAAGTCGACCTTAACTTCGCCGAAGGAAACCGACTTGATGGTCAGCTTCCCGCCGTCGAGCGACTCGATGGTCCCGATGACCCGCTCGCCGTTCTTGAGCAGCACCTCGTCCGCGGCGGCCCAGGAAGCGACCACCAGCACCAGCCCGGCCGCACGACCTGCCTTCGGTGGCATGGAACGTCTCCCTTGTTTGAGTGGGGCGGGATTCTAAGGGAGGCGCCCCGAACGAAAAAGCGGGCCGCGCCGGTCGTCCCGGTCGCGGCCCGCCCGAGGGATTCCCCTCGGTATCGCAGGGTCCCGGAGGAGAAGGCCTTGAGGGTCAGTACCTCCTCCGGGGTACCCTGCGAGTCCCTCAGTTGACGTTCAAGACGATCCTCAGCCCCCCGGTGAGCGCCAGTCCGGCGTAGTTCGGGAGATCAGGGCGCGGCCGGCGCCCGGCAGCGTGAACAGGAAGCCGTTCGTCGGGATTCCGACGCCGAGACCCGGGTTGAGGTCCCACACCATCCACGTGCCGGCCATGGTCCCGTCCGTGCGCCAGACCTCCGGGCCGTGCGGGCCGTCGTTCGCGATGAACAGGAGCGCCCCGTTCAGCGCGATCGGGTTCCGCGGGGACGAGCCGGCCGTGCCCGGGTTCAGGTCCAGGACCTGCATCGTCCCGGCCATCGAGCCGTCGCTCTTCCACAGCTCGTTGCCGCTTGCGACGTCCGTCGCCGCGAAGTAGAGCGTGCCGTTCAGGTCGAAGAGGCTGGTCGGGCTCGAGGAAGCCGTGCCGGCGTTGATGTCGCGGACCAGGACCGTCCCGGCCGCGGTGCCGTCCGAGCGCCACGGCTCGGGGCCGTTCGCGCCGTCGTTGGCCGAGAACCAGAGCCAGCCGTTCCAGGCCACCATCTCGGCCGGGTTGGAGCCGGAGGTCCCGGGGAACAGGTCGGCGACCATCGTGGTGCCGGCCGTCGTGCCGTCGGTCCGCCACAGCTCGCTGCCGTTGATCCCGTCGTTGGCCGTGAAGTACACGATGCCGCCCACGGTGGTCAGGCCCGCGGGGTTCGACCCCGTCGCGCCCGGGTTGATGTCCTTGACGAGCATCGTGTTGGCGGCCGTCCCGTCGGTCCGCCACAGCTCGGTCCCGGATCCGACCTCCGAGGCGGCGAAGCAGGTCACGCCGCCGATGATGGCGGGCGCGAGCTGCGGGCTGGAGCCGGTGCTCACGGACGAGGGGTTGATGTTCCGCACCATCTGGGCCGGGCCCTGCGCGAAGAGCGGTCCCGCCAGCACCAGGGCCGCGAGCGCCGCCCGCTTCCGCGTCGAGGGCCACCAGTTCTGGAGTGCGTTGCAGGTCTTCATGGGTCCTCCGTTGGTTTCAAGAGTCCTTGGTCCGGGAGAGGCCGGGCTCTCCATCTCGCGCACACACACGAGTGCTCTACGCCGCGGTGAGCGACGCACGACCTGTCAGAGACGACAGGCTGTCAACAGGGACAGGAGGGCGGCGGCGGGCAGGGACAGGAGGCGCGGGAACGCGGCCCGTCGGAGCCATGAGCTCCGGGCACGGGATCGAGCCCGCCGCCGCTCCAGGGGAATCACAGGGAGGAACTGAGTCAGACCCCTCCCCAAGACAGGGGACATTGGCAACCACAGGCAACTGGACTCATTGCGCGGGGCCCGCCGCGGCGCCTGCCCTGCGCGACCGGGGAGAGATACGCGGGCGGCGCGGGGCCAGAACCTGTCAGCGTTGACAGCCTGTCGAAAGTGCCAGAGGGGGGGCTTAGAATCACCGGCGCGTGCCCAGTTCCGCGGCCCATTGGTCGGCGTCGCGATCCGGTTCTGAGGAGCTCGGATGGCTTCCCCATGCGCTCCCTGAGCCTGCCTCCGCTGGCGCTCCTCCTCGCCTCGTGCAGCTACAGCGGAAGCGGGGAGGGAGGGGTCCCGCCGTCCTCGAACCGGTTCGAGATGGCATCGCGACGGTCCGGCAACGTCGTCGCGGCGTTGTCCAACGGCGACGTGCTGGTGGCCGGAGGGCGCGACGAGAGGGGCGCCGTGCTCGCCTCGGCCGAGGTCTTCGACCAGTCGCGCCGCTCCAACGAAGTCTCCGGCGACGAGATGGTGCTCACGGGGCCGATGGCCGGCGGACGGGAGTCCTTCACCGCGACCACGCTCGGGAGCGGCCAGGTCCTCGTCGCCGGAGGAACGGCGGACCCGCGCGCCGAACGCTACGTCCCCGACCTCGCCGAGCCGGCGGGCGGGCGCTTCGAGATCACAGCGGGCGGACTCCTCATCCCGAGGCGACGCCACGCGGCGGCGCTGCTCGCGGACGGGCGCGTGCTGGTGGCGGGCGGTGACGACGCGCAGACGGGCGCTCCGCTGGCGTCGGCGGAGCTCTACGATCCGGCCTCCGACGGCTTCATCGCCACCGGGCCGCTGAACGTGGCTCGCGCCGAATTCACGCTCACGCGGCTCCCCGACGGCCGCGTGCTCGCCGCGGGGGGACGCGTGGGATCGGGCGACCCGACCGACACGGCCGAGGTCTGGGACCCTCTCTCCGGGGCGTGGACCCGGGTGAACGTGCTCAACGGCGGCCAGCCGGAGCTGGGCTTCGGGCGCTTCGCCCACGCGGCGGTGCTCATGACCAACGGCACCGCCATTCCAGGGGACGACCGGGTCGCGTTCTTCGGCGGAACCGGGATCGCGGGCGGCCCGATCCGCGAGGTCGAGCTGTTCGATCCCGGGACGCTCCGCTTCTCGGTCGCGGGGGACGTGGACATGCCGGCGTCCTCCGATCTCGCGGCGGTCGAGATGGCCGACGGCTCGGTGGTGGTCTTGGGGGGCTTCACGCGCCGGAAGGGCGGCGGACCCACGGCCCCCACCCGCGAGACCGCGGTGGTCCGCCTGGCGCCCACGGCCGCGACCGCCGGGGCTCAGGACCTGACGGTCCGTGTGGGCGGGATGGCGGCGGTGGGCATCGCCCGGTCTGGGACCCACACGGGCACCGAGGTCTTCTACGCCGGAGGCGTGGGGGACGATGGGCTCCCGCGGCCCTATGCCTACCTCTTCGATCCCTTCACGCTCGACGAGGCGGTTGAGAACACGCTCGACGACGAGGAGATGCTGATCGCGGCCGTGATCGCCTCGATCTTCGGATACCTGAACGATTTCGCGTACGGCACTTCCCAGGTGGAGCTGGAGGTCGAAGAGGACCCGGTGGAGGGCGTGGTGGTGCACGGCGACGCTCCGCGCGTCGATCTGGAGTTCGATGCCGGTTCGATGGAGGGGGAGGCGGCGAGCGAGAGCTTCGAGATGGGGATCTTTGGGACGCGGGTGGAGGCCGACGACCTGGAGTTCACGATCGGCTCAGACAGCGTGAGCGGCTCCATGCAGCTCGACGAGCTCGATTTCAAGATCGACGCGGACCGGAGCTCGGACGAGGTCAAAGGGGTCGTGTTCGGGCTCAACAACTCCGCGTTCTGCCGCTTCCGGATCAAGTTCTCGGGGCGGGGCACCGACCCCGGGAACTCCTGGATCAAGATCTACTACTGAGGTCGGAAGCCGTCGGCGCGATGAAGGTCCCGGCGTCCCGCTGGCTCCGCCGCGTCGCCGTCCTCGCGGGCGTGCTCCTGGTGGCGGGAGTCACGGGCTGGGGCGCGTTGGCCCTGTACTTCGCCGGGCCGGGTCCGATCGGCGAGCGGGCCGGGCTGGCCGGGGTCTGGGGGGCGATCGGCCTGATCGCCCTCTATTCGCTGGCGCGCCGGCGGGTCCGCAAGCGCAACCTGGCCGTCTTCGCGGTGGCCGGGGCGGTGCTCGCCGGCTGGTGGCGCACGATCGAGCCCTCGAACGTCCAGGACTGGCGGCCCGAGGTGGCGGTGCTGGCTCATGCCACGTTCCACGGCGACCTCGTCACGGTGCACGACGTCCGGAACTTCGACTACCGCACCGACACGGACTTCACGCGGGCGTACTACGACCGGACCTTCGATCTCCGGCGGCTCGACGCGGTGGACCTGATCGCCTGCTACTGGATGGGGCCGGCCATCGCCCACATCTTCCTGAGCTTCGGCTTCGGCGACGAGCACCTCGCGATCTCGATCGAGGCCCGCAAGGAGCGGCGCGAGGGCTATTCCACGCTCGGGGGGCTGTTCAAGCAGTACGAGCTGATCTACGTGGTGGGCGACGAGCGGGATCTGATCCGGCTCCGCACGAACTACCGGAAGGACCCGCCCGAGGACGTGTACCTGTATCGTCTACGGGGAGCGCTGGACGGGGCGCGGCGCCTGTTCGTCGAGTACCTGAAGACGGTCAACCAGCTCCGGGAGCGGCCGGCCTTCTACGACACGATCAGCGCCAACTGCACGAACACGATCCTCCTCCACGCGCGGGTGAACCCGGGATCGCTTCCCTTCTCGTGGAAGATCCTGTTGAGCGGCTACACGCCGGAGTACGCCTGGGAGGGGGGACGGCTGGACCGCGGCGTGCCCTTCGAGGAGCTGAAGAGCCGCTCGCGGATCAACGACGCGGCCCGGGCCGCGGACCGGTCGCCGGACTTCTCGCGGCGGATCCGCGCCCACCTGGAGACCAGGGCGCCGCGGTGAGGCAGCACCCTTTTCCGCGGCGGACAAGGGTGCTGCCCCCTTTCGCGGACGGACGAGGCTACGGCTGGATCGTGAGGGAGTGCGCGTTGCTGATGTGGCGGATGCCTGAGGGCGCCGCCGGATCGAGCGAGACCCAGGCCACGAAGAACGTCAACCCGACGAGGTTCGGGTCGCCGGGGACGTTCACCTGGGCGAGCGCGTCGCCCGTGGCGTTGAGCGCCCCCTGGAAGTTGCCGAAGAGGGCCGGGGTGGTCAGCGAGAGGAGCAAGAGCGCGTCCACGTTCAGCGGGATCACGCGGCTGTCCGGGAGCGCGATGCCCGGCACGCTTCCGAACGAGGCACCCATCACATAGTTGAGGCCCGCGTCGCTCCGGAGGCGCAGGCCGAGCCGGACCGTGGTCCCCACCACGGGGAGTCCGTGCTGGATCGGGAGCGGACGGAGCGGCGTCGAGTCGGCCCGCATCGGGTTGGTCCCGGCCACGAACTCGGCCAGGTTCGCGAAGGTGTCGTTGTCGAAGTCCCCGGCCGGGAGGAGGTTCGCCGCGAGGTGCATACCGGCCGCGTCCCCCGAGTAGGCCGAGTGTCCGGCCGGGATGGTGACCGACGTCAGGATCGTGCCGTCCACCTGCCAGAGCTTGAGGGCGCGGCCGGTCGAGGTCGTCGTGAACGCGAAGACCCACGGATCGCCGAAGCCGTCGATCGCGCAGGTCGTGAACGAGAGCGATGGCGTGTTGGGCGGCGGCGGGATCGAGGCCACGATGGTCCCGTTCTGGTCCATCTTCACCGCGCGGCCTGCGAAGCCCTGGATGGCCAGCCAGGTGAAGTTCAGGCTGTCGTGCTGGCTCCCGCGTCCGGCGGTCGAGCCGAGCGGGGTCTCGTTGATCAGGCCTCCAGCGGAGTTGAGCTGGAGGACCGACGCGCGGGCCTGGTTCACCACCCAGATGTCGTTGTTGAGGTCCACCGACGGATAGTTGAACCCGAAGGTGGGCGTCGCGTTGGGGCCGAACGGGAAGGTCCCGATGATCGTGCCCGTCGGGTCGAGCTTGAACATCGAGTGGGTGGTGCTGGTCGAGAGCCCGAACTCGGAGGCCCAGACGTTCCCCTGCTGGTCCACGATGATCCCTATGGGGATCGCGCCGCCGGGGAGCGGGGTGGTCGTGAGGACGTTCCCGGCGCCGTCCATCTTCTGCACCGAGAGGCCCGTCCGGCACGCGAGCCAGAGGTTGCCGGAGGCGTCGCCGGCGACGCTCTGCGGCCAGGCCGCGCAGGTGAAGGTGCCGGTCACGTTGCCCAGCACGTCCACGCGGGCCACCCTCGTGCTGGCCGCGGTGCCGCTCCCGAACCACCCGTTGCCGAACGCGTCGGTGGCCACGCCGAAGGGGCTGAAGCTCGGGATCACGAAGCTCGTGATCAGGCGGCCCGCCGGATCGACCTTGTTGATCGCCAGGGAGATGGCGTTGGCGCCGCTGGGCGCCCAGAGCGCGCCGTCGGGCTGGGCCGAGGCCGGCGTTGCCGCCGCCAGGAGGATCACCGCCGTCAGGGCCGAGCGTGTGCGAGTCATGCCCGCCTCCTTTCGTGTCCCGCCGGTCCGCCCCGATTCGAAGCCGGCGGGAAATGTAAGGCGGATCAAGAAAGAAAAAAGGGGGTCAGGTCCCCCGGGGGGGGGACCCGACCCCCCTTCGCTCCTACCGGCAGAAGACGCAGGGGGGCGACGGGGTGCCGATCGTCACGCGGAGCGGGACCGCGATCGACTGGATCGAGCCGCCGTTCACGGTCACGAAGGAGGTCTCGAAGCCGACCCCGATGAGCCGGAAGTCGTTCGGAAAGCGCACCTCGGCCGGGGCGTTCCCCGAGCTGTCCAGCACGCCGCAGTAGCCCACGAAGATCGGACCGCTCGAGCACAGCGAGATCAGGAGGAGGCCGTCGAGCGCCAGCGGGACCTCCCGGCAGGCGCTGAGCACGATGGGCGGCGCGGTCGAGAGCGCGGAGGCCGCCACGTAGGCGAGCCCCGCCGAGAGCGGCGAGTGGAAGGTGAGCTGGGCCGAGCAACTGATCGGGACCGTGGTCCGGTTCGCGCAGATCGAGACGAAGGCGTCCGTGATCTCGAAGCAGGTGCGGATCGGCGGCTGCGGGTTCATCTGCGCGTCGAGCCAGTGGACCTCCCAAAGGTAGAGCCCGGGCGGGACGGGCTGCCCTCCCGAGTTCCTTCCGTCCCACTGGAAGGTGCGGCAGAGGCCGTTCCCGAGCTGCTGCACGACCGGCAGGCCGATCGGACCGAACACGAGACCTCCGGCCTGGTCGCGGATGGTCCAGGGCGCGGAGGAGGGGAAGAAGATGGTTCCCCCGGTGTTGTTGCAGAACCCGTTCGAGAACGGGTTCCCGGTCAGGCCCGGTCGCGGCCCGACGGTGGACGTGATCCCCTGGGCGTGCGCGAGCGCGCAGGAAAGCGCCAGGACGGCAAGCGTGGTTTTCAGCATGGCTGCTCCTCCTTGGTTGAAGGCCCGGGGTCGGGATTGTAATCACGAAAAGGGGTCAGGAGCCCTTTCCGGCCCGGAAAAGGTGCCTGACCCCTTTTCGGTCCGGAACTTCGACGACGGTGGACCGGTTCGATGGTGTCAGACCCCTCTCCGAGGCGTCCATGATCGCCCTGCTCCTCGCCGGCTCCGTTCTCGCGCAGACCTGCCAGCCTCCGTTGCTCGGCCTCCAGTACGGGACGTACCAGCAGGGGGGCTCGCCGGTGCCGCTCCTCCTCGACCTCTACCGCCCCGCGAACGCGCCTGCGCCCACCCCCGTGATCGTGTGGGTCCACGGCGGCGCCTGGCTGGGGGGCACGCGCGCGGTGCCGGCGAACGTCCAGCAGGTGTGCGCGCGCGGCTACGCGGTCGCCGGCATCGACTACCGCCTGAGCAGCACCGCGATCTGGCCGGCGCAGATCCACGACTGCAAGGGCGCGATCCGCTGGCTCCGCGCGAACGCGGCGGCCCACAACCTCGATCCGGACCGCATCGGGGTCTGGGGCAGCTCGGCGGGCGGGCACCTGGTGGCGTTCCTGGGAACATCCGGAGGCGTCGGCCCGGTCTCGATCGGGAGCGTGACGATGGACCTGGAGGGGACGACCGGCGGGAACCTCGCGTTCTCGAGCCGCGTGCAGGCCGTGGTGGACTGGTTCGGGCCGACCACCTTCCAGCGGATGGACGACTTCCCCTCGGGCATCCCGCACGACGCGCCGAACTCGCCCGAGTCCCTCCTGATCGGAGGCGCCATCCAGGCGAACCCGGAGCGCTGCGACTCGGCCGACCCGATCCACTTTCTCACGCCCGACGACGCGCCGCTCCTGATCCAGCACGGGACCGACGACACCACCGTCCCCTTCAACCAGAGCGAGCTCCTGCTCGACGCCGCGCGGCTCGGCGCCGGAGTGGACGCGACCTTCGCGCCGGTGCCGGGCGCCGGCCACGGCGGCTTCCCGCAGAGCGCGACCGACCTGGCGCGCGCGTTCCTCGACGCGCGGCTGCTGAACCTCCCGAGCGTGACCGTGAGCGTGACCGCGCCGGACCCCTCCGCCTCCGAGGCGGGCCTCGACCCGGGGATCTTCGTGGTCGCGCGGACCGGGAGCACCGCCCAGGCCCTCACGGTCCGCCTCGCCGTCTCCGGCTCGGCGGCGGCGGGAGCGGACTTCGACCCGCTGCCTCCGGCGTTGACGATCCCGCCCGGCGCCTCCAGCGCGCCGCTCGCCGTGCTGCCCCGCGCCGACGCGCTGGTGGAGGGGGACGAGACCGTCGTGCTGACGCTGGGGCACTCGACCGCGTATCGCATCGAGGCGGCGCGCGCGAGCGCGACGGTGACGCTGGCGGACGACGACGGGGCGCCCGGGCTCCCGATCGTGACCGTAACCGCCACCGACCGGAACGCCTCCGAGACCGGCCCGGACCCGGGCGTCTTCACGGTCGCGCGCGCCGGGAGCACGGCCGGACCGCTCACCGTGCGCTATCGCCTGGGTGGGACCGCCCGCTCCGGCGCCGACTTCGCTGCGCTCCCGGGCGAGGTCGTGATCCCCCCGGGCGCCGCCACCGCGCCCGTCGTCGTCGCGCCCGTGAACGATGCGGAGCTCGAACGCGGGGAGAGCGTGATCCTGACGCTCGAACCCGGGACCGACCACGCGCCCGGCGCGGCGCGGACCGCGAGCGTCGTGATCGCGGACGACGACCTCGCGCCGGGGCGGCCGATCGTCTCGGTCTCGCTGACGGACCTCAGCGCCGGCGAGGCGGGGACGGACTCCGGGACCTTCAGCCTTTCGCGCACCGGTCCCACGACCGCGCCCTTGACCGTGGCCTTCTCGCTGGAAGGGACCGCGACTCCCGGCGCCGACTATGCGCTGCCGCCGAGCCCGGTCACGATCCCGATCGGCGCCTCGTGGATCCGCCTCGCCGCCGTCCCGGTGCAGGACGGCGCGGCCGAGGGGACCGAGACCGCGGTCCTCGCGGTTACGCCAGGCGCGGCCTGGCTGCTCGGCGCGCAGAGCCGCATCGCGCTCGCGATCGCGGACGACGACGCGCCGCCCGCACCGCCCCCGCCCGCGGAGCTCCACGTGGCGCCGCTGGAGCCGGGGCGGCTCCTCGTCGCGGGCCTCGCGGGCGGTCCCCCCGGGGCCGTTTATGGCCTCTGGCTGTCGCTCGCCCCGGCCTTCCTCCCTGCGCCGCCGCTCGGCCACGTGCTGATCGATCCGCTGCTCGGCTTCGAGTTCGCGGCGGGCGTGCTCGATTCCTCCGGAACGGGGATGGGCTCGCTGGCGGTACCGGACGTGCCGGAGCTCCACGGGCTCTCGGTCCATTTCCAGGGCTGGGCGCTCCCCGCGCCGCCCCCCTCCGGCGGGCTCACCGTCCTGGTCACGCGCCGGATCGGAGGCTGACCTGCGCGTTGCACGGCTGATCCGGGGGTGGGAGGATCGTGCGCGACCATGTGGCGGAGCCTCATCGTCCTCCTGGCGCTCGCGGGCGCGCCCCCCGACGAGGAAGCGAAGGCGCTCCTGGAGAAGGGGCGGGACCTCAACGCGCGGGGCCAGTACGCGGAAGCCCAACACGTGCTCCGCGACCTCGCCCGCCGCTTCCCGGACGGGCCCGAGGGGGCGGCGGCGCGGGACCTGACCACGCCCAACCGGTTCCTGCGGGTCAAGACGCTCCAGCGGAGCGGCCCCTCGGCGAACCGCGTGGACGTCTTCATCCTCGCGGAGGGATTCCGCCACGACCGCCAGGGCGTCTTCGACGACTCCGCGCGCTTCGTGCTCCGCCGCCTGCTCCAGTCGGACGTCTTCGAGGCCTACAAGACCTACCTCAACGTCCACCAGATGAACATCGCGTCCGCCGAGGATCAGGTCTCGACCCCCAAGGAACGCCACGACACCGCGCTCGAGGCCTACCTGGTGAACACCATTCATCGTCAGGTGGCGGTGAACCGCCAGCGCGTGCTTGAGTTCCTGGGACGCGCCCCCGAGGCGGAGGGACTGGCCTTCGCGGTCGTGAAGAACGGGCAGCTCGGGACCGGGGGGGGCGGGATCGCGACCGTCGGAGGGAAGAGCGAGAGCACCGTGCTCCACGAGTGGGGGCACGCCTTCGCGGGGCTGGCGGACGAATACAACTCCGACCTCGGAGAGTCGGGGCCGGGTGAGTCTTCCGGGCCCGGGCCGAACGTGGCCTTCACGCGCGACCCCAAGCTCGTCCCCTGGCGGCACTGGCTCGAGGCGGGCGCCGGATCGGTCGGGGTCTTCGTGGGCGCGGCGGGCCGGGCGACCGGCGCGTGGAAGGCGGTCGGCGGCGGCTGCATCATGGACAACGGCGCCGACTTCTGCCTCGTCTGCCGCGAGGCGGTCGTGCTCGCGCTCTACCGTCGCGTCCGGCCGATCGACGAGAGCGCGCCGGTCGAGCCGGTGACGCTGCGCCGGGACGGCGTCCGGAGCTTCTGGGTCACGCCGCTCCGTCCGGCCTCGCACGCGCTCAAGGTGGAGTGGTTCCTCCATCGCCGCGATCCGAAGGTCCAGGAGGGCGGGCTCAGCGCCCCGCGCGCGGCGCCCGGCAGGCGCCGGCCGCTCCCGGTCCGCGGCGACCCGATCTTCTGGGACTGGGGCGCGGGGGAGGAGTCGAAGCGCGCGATCGTGACGCTTCGCGGCCGCGAGCTGCCCGTGGGCTCCTACGTGCTCACGGTGCGCGTCTTCGATCCGACCCCGACCGACAACGGCTTCCCCTGGGTGCTCTCCGATCCCGAGCGCCTCTTGGAAGCCCGCGTGGAGTGGCCGGTCGAGGTGACGCGGTAGCGGATGCGGCTCGCCGCGATCGCCGAGGCCTCCCGCGCGGTCGCCGCGACGCCGGCGCGGCTGGAGAAGGTGCGCCGGCTCGCGGAAGCGCTCCGGCGGCTGGCGCCGGCGGAGGTGGCCGTGGGGGTCGCGTGGCTCTCGGGCGACCTCCCGCAGGGCCGGCTCGGGGTGGGACCGGCGCTCGTCCGCGACGCGCTCGACGCGAGCCCGGCCGCGGGCGAGGCCGCGCTCGACCTCCTTGAGGTGGACGCCGCGCTCTCGGCGCTGAAGCAGGACTCGGGTGAGGGGTCCGCCGAGCGGCGCCGCGGGCGGCTCTACGCGCTGTTCGCCCGCGCCACGGAGCCGGAGCGGGACTTCCTCGCGCGTCTCCTCCTGGGCGGTCTCCGCCAGGGCGCGCTCGAGGGCGTGCTGGTGGACGCCGTGGCCTCCGCGCACGGCGCCGGGCCGGCCGACGTCCGCCGCGCGGTCATGCTCGCGGGCGCGCTCGCGCCGGTGGCCGCGGCGTTTGCGGAGGCGGGGCCGACCGGGCTCGCGCGGTTCGCGCTCCGGCTCTTCCAGCCGGTCCAGCCGATGCTGGCCCAGCCGGCCGCGGACCTGGAGGAGGCCTTCGCGCGAATGCGCCCCGCGGGCCTCGAGTACAAGCTCGACGGCGCCCGCGTGCAGGTGCACCGGGAGGGGGACCGGGTCGAGGTCTGGAGCCGCCGGCTCAACGTCGTGACCGCGGCGGTCCCCGAGATCGTGGAGCGCGTGCGGGCGTATCCGGCGCGCGCGCTCGTGCTCGACGGCGAGGCGCTGGCGCTCTCGAGCGGGGGGCGGCCGCTCCCGTTCCAGGAGACCATGAGCCGGTTCGGCCGCCGCCTCGAGGTGGAGCGCCGGCGGGCCGAGCGGCCGCTGGAGGTGGCCTTCTTCGACTGCCTGCGACTGGAGGGCGAGACGCTGATCGATCAGCCGCTCTCCCGGCGCTGGGAGGCGCTGGCGCAGGCGACCGGCGGGCGGGACCTCGTGCCGCGCCGGGTGACCGCCGACGCCGCGGAGGCGGAGGCCTTTGTCGCGGAGGCGCTCGCGGCCGGCCACGAGGGGGTCATGGCGAAGGCGCTGGAGTCGCCCTACGCGGCGGGGCGGCGCGGCCAGGAGTGGCTGAAGCTGAAGGCGGCGCACACGCTCGACCTCGTGGTGCTCGCGGCCGAGTGGGGGAGCGGGCGGCGGGAGGGCTGGCTCTCGAACCTGCACCTGGGCGCGCGGGACCCGGAGGGCGGCGGCTTCGTGATGCTCGGGAAGACCTTCAAGGGGATGACCGACGAGACGCTGCGCCGCCAGACGGAGGCGCTGCTCGCGCGCGAGCTCGGGCGCGAGGGGCACGTCGTGCACGTGCGCCCGGAGCTGGTGGTGGAGGTCGCCTTCAACGACGTGCAGCGGAGCCCGCACTATCCGGGCGGGGTCGCGCTCCGCTTCGCGCGGCTCAAGCGCTACCGTCCCGACAAGCGGCCCGAGGAGGCCGACACGATCGCGGCCGTCCGCGCGCTGCTCCCGCGGGAGCGGTGAGGCCCGGATGGACCAGCCGCCCGGTCCCTACGGCGGCCAGGTCCGGTAGGACATCCACGCGGCGGCCCGGTCGCCCCCCCGACTTGACCCCGATCCGTTCTGGCATATGGTAATGGCATATGGAAACGATCATTACCATCGATGGAGCTGGCCGTCTGGTACTCCCAAAGCCGCTGCGCGAGAAGATGCACCTGCGCAAGGGGACCCGCTTGAGGGTCCTGGATGAAGGGAACCATCTGGTCTTGCAGCCACTGAATGAAGCGCCGCGCCTGATCCGTTCCGGCGGCCTCCTGGTCGTGGAAGGGCGCCTCGTCGGACCACCATCGGATCACCGGGAGATCCGTGAGGCTCGGATCCGACGACTGGCGGGAGAAGGGTCTTGAAGGTCGCGCTGGACACTTCCGTGCTCGTCGCGGCCCTGGTGCGCGCCCATCAGCATCACGAGCGGGCCCAGTGGTGGTTCGGGCAGCCCGCCAGTCGCATCCAACGGACTGCCGCCTGGCACGCGTATGCCGAGACCTGGTCGACCCTGACGTCGTTGCCGCTGGAGCCTTCCATTCCCGGTGAGACGGCCCGAGCGTCGATCGGATCATTGCGGGAACGGTTGCGGTGGATCACGAGCGGCGCCGCGGTCTACCAGGCGGCGGTGGACCGCTGCGCACAGCTCGGACTCCATTCGGGAGCCGTCTACGACGCGCTTCATCTCGTGACCGCGGAGAAGGAGGAGATGGACCTCTTCCTGACGTTCAACGTGCGGGATTTCGAACGGTTGGCGGCGGATCGGAGTCCGCGCATCGCGGCACCCCCGGATCCGCCGGGTCTCCCGTAGCCCGACCACGCTACATCGACCCCGTCCTGGCTGCGTCTCAGAGGATGCCGCCGCCGCGGCCGCCGCGGTGACGTCCGCCGGAGCGCGACCGGCGGCGGGGCCCGTAGGCCACCAGGATCAGGAAGACGATCAAGAGCGCCAGCGTCGTGACGAGGTATTCCACGGCCGCCCCCTCCCAGGTGCAATCCGCCTTGCCTGGACCATGACGTCTCTTCCTATTCTCGGCGGGACTGTAGACGGCTTGAGGGGAGCGGGTGTCAGGAGGAGCGGCGGACCCACTCCTCGGCGATCCGGCGGAGGTCGGGGGCGTCCCCGTTGGTCTCGGCGAAGTAGTGGGTCTCGATGGCCGCGATCGCGCCGGCCAGCTCCCGCCGGCCGGCGTCGCCCAGCGCATTGTGCCGCTCGATCTCGCGCAGGAGGCCGAGCACGGTGAAAGGCGTGATCGACGCGGGCACCTGGAGACCGGCCGGCCCGCGCGGGCGCCGGCGGCCGCGACGGACCCCGACGAAGAGCCCGGCCAGGAGCGCCAGCGAGGCGGCGCCGGCCGCCACCCAGCGCCAGGGGAAGCCGCGCCGGCCCCAGCTCTCGACGAGCGAGACCTCGCTCGACGCCGTCACGAGGTCCGCGTCGGCGTAGCGCTGGAAGACCATCTTCGCGCCCCCGCCGCGCGCGGCGGCGAACCGGAAACGGGTGGGGGGACGCTCGAGCCCCGGACGCGCGCGGAGCTGGAAGGTCCAGAGACGCTCCGAGACCACGCCCTCCTGGTCGTCCGCGAACCGCGAGACCGAGACCCCCTGGTCGCTCCGCTTGACGATCTCGAACTCCGCCGGCTCCAGCACCAGCAGCTCCTCGAAGGCCGGCACCAGCCCGCGCGCGGTCGCCTTCACCTCGAGCCCGAGCTGCCCCTGCGGCGCGCGGCGCTCGTCCAGGACCTGCGTGATCTCCAGGTCCGCGTGGGGACGCGGGCCTTCGGGCGGCTTCGAGGCGTCGATCGGCACCGCGGGCGACTCGATCGGCAGCACCGCGTAGCCCGACGTGTCCAGGAAATCGAGGTCGAACCTGAGCGGCGGGATCCGGTCCACCTGCGGTCCCTTGGCCTGGAGCAGCAGCCAGGCGTACGGGGTCACCCGCCAGCCGTACTCGGAACCGGCCTTGGAACGGACGTCCTCGCCGTTGAAGGTGACCGAGCGGAGCTCGAAGTGCTCGGCGAGCGCCTGGCTGGCCGCCTCCTGGAACTTGTCGCGGTAGTTCTCGAGCGGCCGCCCATAGTTCCAGGCGAACCGGACGTTCATCTGGTTCTGCAGGTACTTGGAGAACCCGCCGCTCTCGCGCTCGATCTCGCGCGTGTGCCGGAGGCTCACCCGCACGCCGAACGGCTCGGTCCCGACCTGGGCGCTCCCGTCCACCTCGGCGACCAGCCGGATCTCGGTCACGAGGTCCTTGTAGTAGTCGAAGACCTTGCGCGCCTCGTAGGCCTGCGGGTGGTCCCCGACGATCTCGAACCCGGCCTTCAGGTAGCGGTGCTTGGCCACCGGCTTGACCGCGCTCATGCGGGTGAAGAGCGTGTTCGCGAACTGGGCCCGGTGCCGCTCGCCGCACTCGCCCGGGAGCCGTTCGAGCGCCGCGCGGATCAACGGGGCCTGGCCCGGCGCGAGCTGGGTCAGCTCGTCGATCGCGGCCAGGTCGCAGGCGCCCAGCGACGCATAGAACCACGTCTCGAAGGCCTGGGTGGTCTCGTCCTCGACCGGCTGGCCCGGCGCGATCGCCGCGTACCGGTCGGCGGCCGCCGCCAGCGCCCGGAGCGCCTCCTGGCGCCGCCCGGCGAACTCGGAGCTCTTCTCCACCTCCTGGCGGAAGTTGTTCTCGTCGTGCTGGAGCGCGGCCCGCGCGACCAGGAGCGCCCAGTGCTCGGGATGCCGCTCGAGCGCGCTCGTCACGGTGGCCTTCGCCACCTCGTAACCGGCCAGCACCTCGCGCTCGATGTCCTTCTGCTTGCGCTTCGTCTTCTGCTGTTCCTGCACGTCCGGGCGCCGCCACACGGTCGCGAGGTTCGTGCGCATCTTCTGGGCCAGCTCGGCGAGCGTCCGCGGCTTGAGCCGGTCCATCGGGCCGAAGACCTTCTCGATGGTCTCGAGCCGGTAGACCTCGGCGGTCGAGTGGCTGGTGGTGAAGGCGTTGAGCAGGAGCTGCTCGTCCAGCGTGCCGATGGGGAGCGCGCGCAGCTTCTCCAGCCAGACCGCGAGCTCGGCGAGGTTGCGCTCCTGCTTGGAGCGGGTGAGCGGGATGCCGCTCGCCCGCTGCTCGAAGCCGTACATGAACATGTACACGTTCGTGCGGCTGCGTTCGGAGTTCGGGTCGTGGTTCCGGGTCCAGACGGTCAGGAACTCCTGGGCCAGCTCCTTCGCCTTGGGCGCATTCGCGCCCGCGAGCGCCTCGATGAACGGGAAGGCCTTGGTCTCCTCGTTCACCTTGAGGTAGAGCTGGGCCACGACCGCCTGGTAGCGGGGGCGGAGGCTCGCCTCGAGGTGCTCGGACCACACGCCCTCGGGGCGCACCTCGAGCAGCTTTCCCGGCTCGATGGGGGCGATGCGCTGCTGGGCCTGCGCCAGCCGGGGATCGCCCGGGCCGCCCTCGTAGTAGTAGTTGCCATAGACGTCGCGGCGGAGTCCGGCGCGCAGCGAGGTGGCCGCCGCGTTCGTGTAGGAGTACGCCGCTTCGCCGATCCAGTTGCCGGCGAGGAGGTCGAGCGTCGCGCGCCAGGCGGCGGCGCGCTCGGGCGCGGTGCG
>Ga0187892_10003919_pt1 | contig 26143 bp, 14 predicted proteins | sample MA1701073metaG_FD_139345 | JGI IMG/M metagenome (GOLD analysis project Ga0187892, IMG submission 139345) | Bio-ooze microbial communities from a basaltic lava cave in the Kipuka Kanohina Cave System on the Island of Hawaii, USA - MA170107-3 metaG ... | reverse complement strand
GGCGACGCGCTGCCGTCGCTGCCCATTTTTCTCAACGCCGGATACTACGTCCCGGCTCCGCTCGAGGAGACGTACCAAGCGACTTGGACCGCCTGCCCGCAAGTGCTGCGCGAGTGGGTCGAACGCGGGCACGATTAGTTGCAACCCCGCGCGACGTTCGGAGCGAACTGGGCGATCTGCGTCGATCAATCGGCGCGGCCTTGAAATGGCTCGCACGACGCGTTAAACTCCTGCTTGCCAATCTGCTGATTGAAGTCGGCACGGGTTCGCACTGGTGTCAGCCGCGTGACCGTTGGGGCGCGGCGTCGCTTACCAATGCGGGGTGCGGAAAGGCAACTGCAAGTGCGTGAGGACTCACGCGGCGGCGGCGTCCCGATTGCACACAACTTGACACAGGAGCACGAGCATGAGGCGACCCATCGATACTGGTACCCGGCCGATCCTCACGCTGACACTCACGATGGCCGCGGCCACGCTCGCGCCGGCGCAGACCGTTCACTTCGTGAACGGAGCGGCTGCTCCGGGCGGAAACGGGCTGAGCTGGCCGACGGCCTACCGTCATTTGACGCAGGCTCTTCAAGCGGCGCAGACCGGCGACCAGATCTGGGTCGCGATGGGGACGTATCGGCCGGACGAGTCTTCTCTCAGCCCGAATGGCACGGGTGACCGAGCGGCGAGCTTTCAGCTCGTCTCCGCAGTTGCGGTGTATGGTGGGTTTGCCGGGACTGAAACGCAACTCGAGCAGCGCGATCCGGCGGTCAACGTCACCATCCTCAGCGGCGACCTGAACGGCGACGACGGACCGAACTTCGCCAACTACGGCGACAACAGCTACCACGTCTTGACGGCCAGTGGCGTGAACGCCACGGCGATACTCGACGGCTTCACCGTTCTCGGTGGAAATGCTGATTTGCCCAGCTCCGCCACAGATTCGTCCGGCGGCGGTCTGATTTGCCTTTCCGGCAGCCCAACGGTCCGCGGCTGCATCTTTCGAGACAATGTTGCCGGCGTGTCCGGGGAGTTCGGCGCCAAGGGCGGCGGCGCCCTGCGCGTTGACGAGGGCAGCGCGCCCATCGTCTCGCGCTGTTTGTTCCTTGAGAACGCGTCCCGTGGATCAGGCGGCGCGATCGATATGACTACGCCGACTCCGTTCGCGCCGTTGTTCACGAATTGCCTTTTCATCGGTAACACAGCATCTTTGTCTGCGCCTTACGGCGGTGGGGCCGTCGCCATGGGCGCGCCGCTGGCGCGTTTCGTGAACTGCACGTTCACAGGCAATGTTGCGCATGACGGCGGAGCAGTCCATATCGGCGGTGCGAGCGGGGGCCTGATCAACTGCACGCTCTCCAACAACAGCGCGTCAGGTTTGGGCGGAGCCGTGCTCACGGGCGCAGACACGGCGCCAGCCGTACTCCACAACAGCATCCTGTGGGGCAACGTCGCGGCCAGCGGCGGCATCGAGGCGCAGCAAATTTTTGTCCAGCTTGGCCCGGTCGACGTCCGACGCTGCGCGGTGCAGGGCCTGAGCGTGTTCGCCGGCAATGGGAATATCGCCAGCGACCCTCTCTTTCGCGATGACGATGGCCCCGACAACATCTCCGGCACAATCGACGACGACCTGCGACTGGCAAACGGCTCGCCCTGTATAGATGCCGGCGACAACACAGCCGTCCCGTCCGACACGGCCGATCTCGACAACGATGGCAATACCGCCGAACCAACGCCTTATGACGCCGGGAACAACGGACGATTCCGCGAGTTCTGGACAGTACCGGATACCGGCCTGGCTGATTCGGCCAACCCCACGCTGCCCATTGTCGATATGGGTGCGTACGAACACGTCGGCGGGCAGGTATTGGTCAGCCCGAACCCGGCCGAGACAGCATGGGTCGACGATACCGACAGCTTGCAGGCGGCACTGGAGTTCGCGCGCGGCTACCCTGACGAGGTGACCGAAATCTGGGTCGCGGCCGGCACGTACAAGCCCGACTACTGGCCCGGCGTCATCGCGCCCGGCGACCGCACCGCCAGCTTCGAGCTGGTCAGCGGCGTGGCCGTGTACGGCGGCTTCGCGGGCAACGAAACGGCGCTGGCGCAGCGCGACCCGGACGCAAACGTCACCATCCTCAGCGGCGACCTGGCCGGCGACGACGATCCTGATGTTTCCGCCTGGCAGCTTCCCGACGCAACGCGGGCCGAGAACAGCCACCATGTGGTCGTTGGCAGCGGGCGCACGCGCAGCGCCATTCTCGATGGCTTCACGATCACGGGCGGTCACGCTGACGGGCCCTCCGGCTTCAATGGCCCGTTCGACGGGTCAGGCGCCGGAGTACTGAATATTGCCGGCAGCCCGACCATACGAAACTGCGCCTTTGTGCTGAACGTCGCGGCGGGACCTGACGCGCAGGAGCAGGGTGGCGGTGCGATTTACAACCGGGACGGCTCCGAACCGCTCATTGTCGGAAGTCGCTTCGTTCGAAACCGGGCGCTGGCCACCGGTGGCGCCGCGTATCAGCGCCTAATCACGGGCGGGCCCAACGCCACCTTCGTGAACTGCACGTTCTCCGGAAACCTAGCCAGTCAGGGCGGCGGCGCGGTCTGGAACGTGGCCCCCGGAACCATGGCCAACTGCACGTTTGCAGGCAACGTCGCGCAAGGCAATGGCGGAGCCATCGACTGCGGCAGCGCCAGCCCCAACATCATCAACTGCACGCTCACGCAGAATGTCACCATTACGGGGAACGGCGGTGGTCTCTACACGTCGGCGGGCGGACCGGCCGTTCGGAACTGCATTCTGTGGCAGAACACGGCTCAGGACGGCGCTGTGACGGGCGAAGCGGCGCAGCTATTCGTTAATACAGGCGGCTGGATCCTCACCTCTACGTTGCTGGACGGCCTGAATCCGAGCGGCCCCTTCGCAGGCAACGGCAACATTGCCACGGATCCGCTGTTCAGGCGGGGCGCGGCGGCTGGCGACGACACCGAATGGGGAACTCCCGATGATGACTACGGGGATCTGCGCCTGGGGTTTGGTTCGCCCGCCATCGACGCGGGCGACAATGCGGCCGTCGCGCCGGACGCGGCCGACCTCGACGGCGACGGAAACACGGCCGAAGTCACTCCGCTTGACCTGGCGGGCGCCACGCGCGTGGTCGACGATCCCTGCACGACCGATACCGGCATCGGACCAGCGCCGGTCGTGGACATGGGCGCGTATGAGTATCCCGAACCGGCGCCGCCGCAGCCGGTCATCTACGTCAAAGCCGATGCTACCGGCGCCAACAATGGCACGACCTGGACCAACGCCTTCCGCAGCCTGGAAGCCGCATTGTGCGCCGCGTCGCTCAGCGGCGGCATCGTGGAGGAAATCTGGGTGGCGGCGGCGACCTACCGCCCGACCAAACGCTCTGTTCCGACCGACCCGCGCAGCGCAACATTTCAATTACTCAATGGCGTCGCGATCTACGGCGGCTTCGCCGGCGGAGAGCTGTTGTTGAGCGAGCGCGATCCGGCAGCCTACCCGACAGTCCTCACCGGCGACTCCGCGGGCAACGATGATGAACTGCCAACGAGCGGCGGCGCCCCGGCCACATGGAACGAAAACGTGTTTCACGTCGTCACGGCAACCGGCGCGGACGAGACCGCCGTGCTGGACGGCCTGATTATTACACACGGCCATGCATTCGGGGCACCCGACCAACGCGGAGCCGGCTTGTACATTCGTCCGGGCAGTCCCACAATTCTGAATTGCACGTTCACCGAGAGCGTCGCCAGCGGCGGAGGCGGTGCGGGCATCTTCGACGGCTCCAACCCGGTCTTCGAGCGCTGCCGATTCATCGACTGTCGCGCGCCGGCCGCTGGCGGCGACGGCGGAGGTGCCGCCGTCGTCAACAACGGCACAACCGCCTTTCGCGATTGCGAGTTCACCCGCTGCCAGGCATTCGACGCAGGCGGCGGACTCTACTTCGGCGCGGCGACCAACGTGGTCTCATCCTGCCGATTCGAGCGAAACAGCGCTAATCGCGGTGCCGGAATCGCCAGTCTGGGGTCCGCGCAGCTTCACATCACCGGCTGCGCGTTCGTCGGGAACGCGGCCTCGTTTCTTGGCGGCGGAACTGCCAACATCGGCACCGCGCCGACGATCGTCAATTGTTCCTTCTCCGGCAATACGGCTCTCGGTGGTCCGAGTAGCCAGGGTGGCGCGATCTTCAACAACGTGGGCAACTCGGTCATCGACAACTGTTCGTTGGCTTTCAATGTGTCGACCAACGGCGGCGGAATCTACACGGTTGGAGCTGCGCCCACCATCAGCAACTGCGTCTTGTGGCAGAATGCAAACGCCTCCGGAGTTATGACCGGCCAGCAGGTCCGCGTCGATTCTGCCAATCCGGGCAACGCCACAGTCAACTACAGTATCGTTCAGGGCGGCTGGAGCGGCGCAGGTGGAATCGGGATCATCAACTCCGATCCGCTGTTCACCACGCCGCCCGACCCGGGCTTGGATGGCGATTGGGATGGCGTCAATGACAACTATGGAGACCTGAGGCTCCTGGCGGGTTCGCCGGCGATCGACGCGGGCAGCAACGTGCTGGTCGCGGCCGATGCGGCCGATCTGGATTGCGATGGGAACAAGCTCGAGCGCACGCCGCTCGATCTGGACGGCGCGCCGCGCTTCGTCGATGACCCGGCCGCCAACGGCGGCGTGTCCGATCCGCCGGGCGCGCCGATCGTGGACATGGGGGCCTACGAACGCGGCCCGCTGGTCGGCTCGGCCGTCTTCGTCAAGGCCAACGCCACCGGCGCCAACGACGGCACAAGCTGGGCCAACGCCTATACGAACCTGCAAAGCGCGCTCGCCTATGCCCAGGGCGCCGGCTGCGGCGCGCTGGAAGTCTGGGTGGCGGCCGGCACCTATCGGCCCACGCAGCTCGCCGACCCGGCCGATCCGCGTTCCGCGACGTTCCAGCTTCTCGACGGCGTCGTCCTGTACGGCGGCTTCGCCGGCACCGAAACGGACCTCGCGCAGCGCAACCCGGCCGTCAACGTCACCATCCTCAGCGGCGACATCGGCGTGCTCGGCGATCCGGCCGACAACGCCTATCACGTCGTCACCGGCACGGGCAATAGCGCCGTCGCCATCCTGGATGGTTTCACCATCACTGGCGGCAACGCCGTGTGTGCAGGCGGGGACGCCTGCACCACCAGCGGCGGCGGACTTGTGACACTCGGCGGCGGTCCGACGCTGCGCAACTGCATCATCGAGGCCAATAACGGGGCTTGCGGCGGCGGCATCGCTTCGCTGGGCGGAAATGTCGCCCTGGCCAACGTCACGGTTCAGGACAACTCAGCCCCAACCGGCGGCCAGGTTACGCTGGCCCAGAGCCGCGTCGAGCTGGCCGGTCTGTGGTCGCTGCCGTCCGGACTCATGGAAGTGTTCGGCGCACAGGTGTCCGGCCCTGGCACGCTCGACCTCGGGAGCGGCGCGCTGTTAAACGTCCGCAGCACGCCCTCGTGCGGCGTCGAGTCGATCGCCAGCGTCGCCGGACCGCTGGGCCTGGAGATGGGCGAGGTCACGGTCTTCGCTCCGCAGATCAACACGCAGCCGCCGGTCCCGGCCCGCTGGGAGCTTCTCTCCGCGCCGATGAGTGATCTGATTGTCTCGGGCGCGGCCACGCACTGGGTCATTGCGCCGAGCGGGCAGTCGGCCCCGGCGCTGCTGAACTGGACGGGCAACTTCATCCAGACCGACCTGAGCGTGGGCGGGCTGGCCGAGGCCGTTTTCTTCGGCAACGGCACACTGACGCTGACCGGACGGATCTACGATGCCGGCGCTCTGCCGCCAACGCTGATCTACGACAGCAATCTGCCGGGCAACAGCCCGCTGCTGACTGCCACGGTCGAAGGTTTCCAGGTGCGCGAGATGCCACCGCCGGCCGAACCGGATCAGCTCGAGTTCGTGGTCCGGCCGCGGATCACACCCACTGGCGGATTCCTGGTTCAGAACGGCCTGGGCTTCGCACTGGGCGGCCGACAGCTTCTCGATCTGACGTTCTCGCCCGCTCAGCAGGATGGCGGCGCGCTGGTGGACTTCGATCCTGACTCCGCCATCGCACTGACCGGCGTGTCGACGCTGTCCATCGAGCCGGAGAGCCCGCCCAGCGTTATTCTCGAAACCCGCAGCGACATCCGCGGCACCGGTGACATCGAGATCGATCCCGGCGCCAGCCTGGTCCTGGCCGGCAGCGCCACGCTCAACCTGAGCGGGCTGCCCGACGACGTCTGCGGCGGTCAAGACGAGCCGGGCGCGCCCGAGGGCGGCACCGTCAGCGTCAATGGCACGCTGCTGGTGCAGGACAGCGCCCGCGTGCACAACACCAACGTCGAGGTCAACCTGCTGGGCCTGTCGGGCACGACGCAGATCGTGCACAACGACATTACGCTGCTCGAATCCAGCACCGGCTTCGGGGGCGAGTTCTTCGCCACCGGCAACGCCACCATAAGTTGCAACACCATCGTCTCCGAGGGCGACCGCTACCTCGATCTCGATCCCGACCCGGACGACGGCGTGCAACCGACGCTGATCAACAATCGCATCATTGTCATCATCAAGCAGGGCGTGACGGGCGAGCAGGGCGAGCTGCTCGAGCTGCGCTCGCCGGATGTCAACTACGGCGATGGGGCCTCGGGCGCCTATCAACTCGCCGCTAGCTCAGGTTACAGCGACACGTGGGCGCTGGAGAAGCTCGAAGTGCTGGCCGGCGCCAAGGTCAATCTCACCAACCGCCAGGGCTTCGACTTTACGCCCGGCAGCGGGTTGCCTGAGGCGCTCTACGTGAAGGAGCTGGTGCTGCACCCGGGCGCGGTCCTGAATACCGGTTTGCAACGGCTCTACTACCAGACGCTCACGATGGACGACACGGCCGAATTGACCGACGTGCCCGTGCTGGGCTTCTCGCTCAAAGTGATCGCCATGGAGGACGGCACGGAGTTCGCCGTGCGCGTCCGGCGGCGGCTGCGCGACGAACTTGACGTGCAGCCTGCGGCGCCGCCGTTTCTGGAGGGCAGCATCACACGCGCGGAGAACCTCGACCCGCTCGATCCCGTCAACGGCGTAATGGACATGCAGACGCTGACGGCCAGCTCGGTGGCGGCCAAGGGGGCGTTTGCCCGGGCTGGCGAAGCCGAGGTGGTCGTCGCGTTCCAGTATCGGTTTGTGGAGAATCCCGATGCCGAGCTCCGTGTGTATTTGAGCGACGATCCGGATGTGAGCGAGAACGTCGTGCCGATCGCCACCGTTTACCCGCCGGCATCCGGCCGGGCGGGCGCGATCGACAGCGATGAGTTCGCCACGTTCTACGGCCTGTTCCCGCGCGGTGAGCTGAACTTCCATCGCGGCACGTATGTCGAGCTGGAACTGACCGCTGGAACCGGAATCCCTTCCGGTTCCTCGCGACTCCTCATCGACGATTGGGACCCGCAAATCGAATGTCTGGCGTGTGCCGATCTGAACGGCAACGCGGGCGTCGAAGCGCACGACTACTTGCTGCTGCTGGCTTCGGCCGGCACCGACACGACCAGCCCCCCGGCCGGCCAGCAGAATGTGTTCTGCCTCGACAGCGTGCTGGGCGGCGACAAGTACGTCGACCTTGCTGACCTGCTCGGCTGGGACACGATCCTGAACCAGAACGATCCGCCGCCGCCCAACGCGTGCGGCCTAAATCTGCAGACTGGCGCTGCCGGCGCCGGCGCTTCGTTGCCGGCGAACACGCTGGTGTTGGCCGGCAAGCCCAACGTGGCCGGCCAGCAGGACGATGCGCTCTACCCAGTCACTGCGTCCGGAGCCTTGGCAGGCGCTGTGCAGGCGCCAGCCAGCGCCGCCGGGCCGGGCGGCCAGCAGCGCGGCAATGGCCGACTGGTCAAGGACGCTAGCGGCGGCTTGCATCAGCTCCATGCCGTGCAGGGCCTGATCCGATTGAGCGACGGGGCAGTCGTGGTGGCACCAAGCGAGCAGACGTTCGCCGGCAACACGGTCCGCATCGGCGTCATGCCGCTCAACGACGGGCTGGGCGGTTACGCCGGCCTGCCGATCGCCGATGCGGCGTTCGATGCGGCCAACGCCAACGTGGTGTACGTCGTACCCGTCGAGGTCACCCCTTCGGGCGGCGGATACTGCCAGACCAGTCGCGCAGCGGCACGGCTGCTGCTGACGCAGGGTGGCTACACGGTTGATGAACTGTACATGCCGCCGGCCGGCACGTCGGTGGTCGGCTGCGGGGCCATTCCGGAGCCGGCGTTGGGTGAGCTGCGCGAGATCGAGCTGAGTCCCGACGGCGCGACGCTGTTCGTCGCGTCTGCACAGGCGGTGAACGACAACGATTGGCTGCTGACGTTCTCGACCGGCGGCGCGTTGCAGGAGCTGGCGCTGCTTAGCGAGCTCGTGCCTTCCAGCATGTCGTTGAAGGCGCCGCAAGCGATGACGGTCGGGCAGGCCGATGGCGAAGCGTATCTCTACCTGACCGCCGGCGTGCCGGATGTGCCTGACGGCCGGGCGCGTGTGTTCCGCTTGAGCATCGAGCCCAGCCTGGCGTTCGCCGGCGCGCTCGACGTGGCCCAGCCGCCGTGCGGCGACCTCGGGCTGGGCTGCGAGGCGGCCGTCACGACCATGGCACACGACACGATCACCGGCGCGCTGTCGCTGGCCGGATTCACATTACCGCGCCTGGCCGTCGATCATCCGTTCAACGCGGCGCCGTTCATCGTCAATGGCGCCACAGGGCCGATCTTCACGACGCCAACGCTCGCGCAGATACTTGCCAGCGCCGGCTGGTCGATGACGCCACCGACGGCCGCGGCCGTCAACGCGACGGCGCTGGCCGCCGGCAACCTGGCGCTGCCGATCTCATTGGCGATCAACGGCGGCACGACCTGCGCCCCGTCGGGCGATGTCGATGCCGACGGCGACCGTGACCTGCGCGACGTGGCCGGGTTGCAAGCGTGCTTCACCGCGAGCGGCTCGTTCGTCATCAGCGGCGCCTGCTCCGTCTTTAACGCCAACTGCGACGCCGACGTCGACTTGCCCGACTTCGCTGCGGTCCTGCCACTGACGGGTCCGTAGCCACCGATTAACGGCACAGGCGGCGCCATAGATGAGACGAGCCACGGATCAACACGGATGAATGAGAACGAGCCACGGATGAACACCGATGAACACGGATGAGATAAGGATCAAAACCTCTATCCGTGTTCATCGGTGTTCATCCGTGGCTCGTCCTGTTCCGTGTCGCTTCGTGGCTGTCGCGGTTTGGGTTACAATCGCGGCGATGGCGCGGATCGTTGAGGTCAGCGGGCTGTCGAAGGACTATCACCTGGGCAGCGAGGTGGTGCACGCGCTGCGCGACGTCACCCTATCGGTTGAGCAGGGCGAGTTCGTGGCCATCATGGGGGCCAGCGGCTCAGGCAAGAGCACGCTGCTTCATTTGCTGGGCGGGCTCGACCTGCCGACGGTCGGAAAGATTGTGGTCGATGGCCATGAGCTGACGGCCATGAGCGATCGGGCACGCACGCTGTTTCGGCGGCGGCGGATCGGGATCATCTTTCAATCGTTCAACCTGCTGCCCACGCTCACCGCGCGTGAGAACGTGGCGTTGCCGTTGATGGTGGATGGGGCGAACGATCGCACCATCGGGCAGAAGGCCCGCGAGCTGCTCGACGTGGTCGACCTCTCGCATCGCACCGAGCATCGGCCGGGCGCCCTGTCGGGCGGTGAGCAGCAGCGCGTCGCCGTTGCCCGCTCGATGGTCAACGACCCGGCGTTGATCCTCGCCGACGAGCCGACCGGGAACCTCGATTCGCACCATGCCGAGGAAATATGGTGGCTGCTGCGCCGCCTCAGCGAGGAGCAGGCGCGCACCATCGTGTGTGTCACGCACGAAGCGGCCGGAGCGGCCTTTGCAGACCGGATTGTTGTGCTCCGCGATGGCGAGGTGACCGGGCAGATCCAACCTTCGAGTCGTCAAGATGTTGCGAACGTGGCGGCGCGGTACGCGGCGCTAGCCAAGTAGTTGTGTGGCATGCCCAAGCGAAGCGCGGGCATGACGGAGCATGACGCTTCATGGCCGCGCTTCGCTTGGCCATGCCACACCTGGCGTCCGGTAGACCTTACGGTACCCAGAAACGGTTCGCGGCCGCTGGTCGGCTCGCTGAAGCGAACCAACCGGCGACCGCGATGTTCGATCGCGGCAACGCCGCCGCGATGCGTGGGATCCTACTTATCGCCCCCAAGGCGTCAGTTATTCAGGAGGGAATGCAGGCCGGGCATGCCGTGCAGCAGGCCCGGCCTGCATCGTGGTTGTGCCGGTGCGTCGGTACCGGCTGTGGTCGTGTCTCGGTCATGCGTACCGCGCTCGATCCGCTCGTTCAGGTCGCGGATACGACCCTCGATACGCTCAATTTCATCCAGGGGTCGCTCGTACCACCAGGCGTCGGCCAGCAAGCGTCGCTGGCGGCGAAGTTCGTCAAGCAAATCAGCGTTCGATTCACCGCCGCTCCAGATCGAATGACGCATGGGTGAGCCGCTCCTCCACTCGTGGCCGCGTTCACTATGTATAGACGCGATAGCGGCCAGAATGTTGTCAGATAAATCGTCGGAACATGTAAGAATCCTTCCCCGGCCGCGTTTGGCGCGTGCGCGAGGGGTTGGATCAGGGTTTCTACTACGTCGGTAGTAGGGCGGCTTGTTCGCGAAACGCTATTTGACGGCACGAACGCCGGCCAGCAGGCGGTCCCAATCGAATGCCGGACCTGGATCGACCTTTGCGGCCGAGACGTGGAAGTGACCCAGCAGCCCTGAGAAATCGGCCAGCTCGTCGGGACGCAACAGCTCGGTTCGCAACTGGTCGTGCCGATCGCGCGGATAATCGACGCGGATCCGCGTCAGAACGCGGCAAAGGGCTGCCGTGAGCTTGATCAAGGCCTCGTACTGGGCGTCGGTGAAGTCGTACTGATGCAGACGCCGATTCTGGATCGTGCCTTCGATCAGCCCCGGGCGTGCCGGACGGGCCACAAAGTTGGGCGTCCGAATTCCGCCGTCGCCCAGCACCGGCGGAATGGCGACGCGCACCTGGCCATCGTCATCCACGGTGTACCAGTCCGACGCTTCGTCGGCATCCTCGTGGGCGCCGATGTTCGCAATCTCGATGCCGATCGACCGGCCATTGACGCTGCCGGCATGGCGAGCGCGCTCTTTGAGGTCCAGCGTCTGATAAATCGTGCCATCCAGGTCCAGCAGGAAGTGTACGCTCAGGCCGCGCTCGTCGTGCAGCACGCGGAAACACTCGCGGCTGACGCCCCCGGCGTCGTAGTGGATCACAAACAGGTCAACGGCCCGGGCCAGTGTGGCCACGTCCCAGCCGCGCTCCCGCACGCTTCGCGCGGTTGACTCGTCCAGGTTGTCGCGGATCGGGTCGTAGCGCGCCGGAGTCTTGCAGCCGGGGGCGGGTTTGCTGGGCAGCGTCTCTTCGGGGTTGGAACTGCGGTAGGGGCGGTAGGCGTCGTAGCCGCCCGGATCCATCCATAAGACCACCGGTGTGCCGGTGTGGAAGAACTGGCCGCAAACCACGATCTCGTCGCCGGTTCGATGTAGGCGCGAGCCGGGCGCGGCGGGGCCTTGAGGCAACTGGCGTGCACAGCCCGCCAGCGCGAGCCCGGCGATGACAGCCGGCGGCAGGCCTGAGCGCAGAACGAACATTCGAATCCACATGAGCTTACGTCTGCCCGCACTGCGCTTGGGCGCGCCGCCCGTCGCATATTCGCGGGCTGGCCAACAATATTGACACCATCGGCATGAACGCGGTTAAAACACCACCCCGGCGTCGATTCCCAGCCCCGGCCGATCCGGCGGCAGGACTCGCCCGGCCATCACGTCAAGCCCGGTGAACGGATCATCCGCGAGCAGCAGATGTCCGTCCAGATCAACATAGTCCACCAGCGAGGCGATCTGTGCCGCGGCCGAAATGCCAAGACTGGTCTCGACCATGCACCCCAGCATGATCGCCAATCCGGCGGACCGCGCGATCTGGATCATGCGCACGGCCTCGCGAATGCCCCCACACTTGCTGAGCTTGACGTTGATCCCGTCGACGATCCCGGCCAGCTTCATCACGTCGGCGGGCCGGAGCGAGTCTTCGTCGACAAAGATCGGCACGGGACTCTCCTCCCGCAGCGAGCGCAACGTCTCGATCTGCCCGGCCGGGATGGGTTGCTCGATCAGCTCGATGCCGAAGAAAGCCAGCTCGCGAATACGCCGAGGCGCAGACTCGGCGGACCAGCCGCAGTTGGCATCGAGCCGGAGCTTGGCGTCCGGGGCGGCCGCACGGATCGTTTCCAAGTTGGCCGCATCGTTCGGTGTGCCCACCTTGATCTTCAGGATGTCGAAGTCATGCGCTTCGGCCACGCGCTCGCGCAGGTACTGCGCCGGCGACTCCAGCGCGTCCGGCGGCAGGCCGATCGTCATCGATGTCACCGGTGTGGCACGCCGGTCGAGACCGAGCAGCCGCCACACGGGAACACTCAGCTTGCGACCGACCCAGTCGTGCAGCGCCTCATCGACGGCGGCGACCGAGGCGAGTTGATCTGCGAACGCGTGGGTCAGCCGTTCGACGATCGGTCCGAGCGCGAACGGATCGTCGCCCAGCGCCGGCGCTAGCTTCGCGAGCGTCGCCTCGACCGTGTCTGGCGTCTGACGGTAGTACAGACTCGGCGCGGACTCGCCGTACCCGACCACGCCATCATGCTCGATCGAGACGATCGTGCGGTGCACGTCGAAATCGCTGGCGCTGCTGCCGGGACGGGCAATCCGCCACGGGTTTCGCGTGTGAACGGTGATACGCGTCCAGGTCAGTTTCATGAGCGAAATCGCAAATCGGCGTGCGCGGTGCCTGGTCATGCGGGCAGGCAACGCACGCTGGGAGAAAGGGTGGCATGGGCAAGCGGCCGTTTGCTTGCCCGTGCCGACAGTGGGCGGTAGCTTCAGCAGCCACGGGCAAGCGCTCGTCGCCAAAGGCCGCGACGATCGCTTGCCCATGCCACCCGGTACGATGCCGATCGAATGGGCATGGCGGCCACGACGACTTCAACGCAGCGAGCCTCCGAACCAACTGCAAACGGGAGCATAGCCGAGAAGTGGTTGCGCGACTACCTCGGGCAGGTTCGAGCGCAGCGCGATCGCCTCAAGGCGATCGAGCGGCGCTGGTCCTGGGCCAGGTTGACCACGTTCTTCGCTGCCGCATCGATCTGGTATCCACTCTCGGCGTCGCCCTCGATTGCCGTGGGCGCCAGCGCCGTCTGCGCAGCACTGTTTGTCGTCGCGGTGATGCTGGACCGCCGTACGGCTGAGCGGCGCGAGCTGGCTGACGGACTCGTGCTCGTGGCTGAGGAGGCCTGCCGCCGCGCGGGCGGAAATGTCGTGCTGATCCGCTCGTGCCAGCGGCCGGCTCAATCGACGCACGCGACCCTCGCAACGGCCCCCATCCTCGACGACGGCCCGACATGGGCGCTGACCGGCCAGGAATGCGACGATCTCGACTTCTACAGCGGGCCGGTGGGCATCTTCGGCCTGCTCAATCGAACATCTACCGGTGCGGGTGCTGCCCGGCTGAGCGAGCTCATGGAGCATCCGTGCCTCTCGGCTGACCACATTCGGGCGCGTCAAGCCGCTGTCCGCTGCTTGTGCGATCACGCGGCTGAGCGCCTGCGCATCATGGCCGCCGTCACACGGCTGCGCGGCAAGGACGAATGGCTGACTGCGTTCGCCCGGGCCGTGCACGGGGCGACACCCATCGCGAGGCGCGGCACGTCTGTCGCTTTGCGCATCTGGTCGCTCATCACGGCCGCCTATCTGGCCTTCGCCATCGTGGCCTGGTGGAGTTACGGCGTGAACGAGTGGATCGCCTGGGCGCTGTGGCTCGTGTTGATCAATCCCTTTCTCTTCTACCGGGTCCGATCAGACGTGTCGCCGCGGGTGCGCGCCTGGCGCGACACGACTGCGGTGGCCAAGGCCTATCTCCGTATCGCCCGTGAGGCGGTCGCCGACCTTCCGACGGATCCGCAACTGGACAGACTGCGAGCGTGCTTCGCCGCTGTCATTGTGCCGGACGCCCTCCCCAGGCTCTACAAGAGCGTAGCCTGGGCCGACACCGAGGGGCCGATGCACGCGTTTTTCAACGCGCTGTTCTTCTACGATGTCCACGTGGCCGAAGCGATCCTGAAGCGGGCGGTCCCGCACCGTGACGCGCTGCTGGCCGGGTTGGCGGCACTCCGCGACTTCGAAGCACTGGCCAGCCTGGCGTGTTTCGCCCACGAGCAGCCGGTCCGCTGCTGGCCGGAGTTGGCTGCGGCGCCGGTCCTGACGATCCGCGGCGGCCGCCATCCGTTGATCGCGCCCGATCGGGCAGTCGCCAATGACGTCGAGCTGACGCCGCGCGTCCACGTCTGGGTCATCACCGGCTCGAACATGGCCGGCAAGAGCACGTTCCTGCGGATGCTCGGCCTGAACGCGCTGCTGGCGCAGTGGGGCACGACGGTCGTGGCCGAGCACATGAGTTTCGCGCCCACGCGGCTGATCAGCGACTTGCAGGTCCGAGACAATCTCTCGTCGGCGGAGAGTTACTTCCTGGCCGAAGTGCGGCACCTGCGGCGCATGGTCTGCCCACCACCCGGCGAAGCGCCCGTGCTCGGCCTCATGGACGAGCCGTTCCGTGGCACCAACTCGCTCGAGAAAGTCGCGGCCAGCGCCGCCGTCGTGCGGCAGGTGATGGGATCGGCCGGCTTCTTCGCGGTCGCCACGCACGAGCTGCGGCTCACCAGACTGGCGGCCGATGGCTCGCCCGCCGCCAACTATCATTTTCGCGAGGATCTGGCCAGCGACGGCCTGATCTTCGATTACGTGTTGCGGCCTGGTCCGGCGCCGACGCGGAATGCCTTACGCGTGCTGGAAAGAGAGAATTACCCCGCAGGCGTGCTTGAGGTGGCACGCCAATGGATGCGACAGACCGCAGAAGGCACGATAGACACGCGCGGTTCACCCGGCCAATGACACGACCACCAGAGAGTCGCCTGGGTCGCATGGGTGTCACGGGCGGCGTGGGTGTCGTGGGCACGCAATCGTCGCGGTACCGGGGCGCCGGCACGAGGATGGCGTACGCGCAGCTGTTGAGAGGTCTCGCAGATTCGGCACGGGCAAGCAAACGGCCGCTTGCCCATGCCACCCACGCTAACACCGCTCGTACCATGCTGCTCAGGAGAGGCACATGAGTCTGATCTGGTTCCTGCTCATCGGGCTTCTGGCCGGCTGGCTGGCTGGCAAGCTGACCAAGGGCCGCGGCTTCGGCTGGGTCGGCAATCTGGTGGTTGGCGTCATCGGGTCCGTGCTGGGCGGCCTGCTCTTCGGACTGGTCGGCCTGCGCGCCTATGCCCCGCTCGGCCAGCTCATTACGGCTGTTATCGGTGCGATGCTGCTCCTGTACCTGATCGATTGGCTCGGCCGCCGACGATGAACACACGCGAGGCGTAGTCGTGGTTCGGTGGCATGGGCAAGCGGTCGTATGCTTGGCGAACGGACGCGATCCCTCGCAAGCTGCACGGGCAAGCGATCGTCGCCAACGGCCGCGACGATCGCTTGCCCATTCAACCCATCCAAGCCATGCCACCCATCCAAGCCATGCCACCCAATTCAGCGGCCGGATACCTCCACCGTATCCGGGGCTGAACGGCGGCGCGCCGCGCGGTCTTCGAGCATCTGGACCTTGATCGGCATCTCCGAATCGAATGTGATCGTCCGCTGCGGGAACGGGATTTCGATTCCGGCGGCGCGGAAAGCCTCGACGATCTCATAGCGCATGTCGATCATCCCGAACCAGCGGTCGCCCGGCGTGGCGAACCAGCACACCAGCACGAAGTCCAGGCTGCTGTCACTGAACTCTCGGAACCAGACCGACGGCTCCGGCTCGGACAGCGCCTTGGGGTACTTGCGCCCGATGCTCAGCAGAATCTCCTTGACCTTGTTGGGATCGGCGCCGTAGCTCACACCCACGTTGATCTGCCCGCGAATGATGCCCATCGTCCAGTTGACGACGGTCTTGTTGATGAACTCGCCGTTCGGCACGACCAGGTGAATGCCGTCCGGCGTGCGCACGGTGGTCGAGCGCATGGACAACTTGGTCACTTCGCCCTGTTGGCTATCGATGATCACGGAGTCGCCCACCCGGACATGCCGCTCGAAGAGCATGAGCAGACCGCTGATGAAGTTGACCACGAGCGGCTGCAGACCGAGGCCGATGCCAAGACCGAGCCCGCCGAACACGACCAGCAGGGCTCCGAAGTCCACCTGAATGGCCCGCAGTCCGGCGTACACGCCCAGCAGGATCAGCGTGTAGTGGGCCAGCGTGTTGATGGCGACCTGCGCGCCGCGGTCGATCGTCGAGTACCGATCGTAGATCCGGCTGAGCAGCATGCGCCGCGCGGCGCGCGACACGACCACGGCCGCGATCACGATCAGAATCGCCAGGAAAACGCGCCACAGGACCACCTCGCCCCACAGCGGCGTCTGCAGAATGTCCACGGCCTGCCGGCGGCTGATGCCCCACGCGGCGGCGATCCAGACCACGACGCCAATGGCAATCGACCAGCGCAGCAACGCGCCCAGTGCGGCCACGATCACCGACCACTCGCGTGCGGCGGCTCCGCCGATCAGGCGGTCGACGTCTTCCTCGTCGCCCGACGTCGCGGCCGAGGACTGCGCCGCTTCTGCCCGCTTCTGCAGCCGTGCGGCCTGCTCCGAGATGATCCGGCCCGCCATCACGCCCAGCGCGATGGCCAGTCCGGTCAGCAGGGCGTTCAGCACCACGAACTGCGTCAGCGCCCCGTATCCGAGGACTTGCAGGACCAGCAGCGCCGCCAGCACGAGCCAGACCAGGGGGTACAGACTGACCACCGCCGCGTACAGCCGCCGGTGCCGGATGAACTCCGTCCGGCCGAAAACGCGCAGCACCAGGTCACGGCGCCGCGCGAACAGCAACAGCATGATGAACGCGACGCCCTTGCATGCCTCGAGCGCAAACGCCCGGGTCGAGGGCAGGACGCCGATGAACTCGGCCAGCCAGCACGCACCGATGGCCACCATGCTGAGCGTCAGGATGGCGATGCCCCAGCGCCGGAAGTGCGTGGCCACGACGTTCGAGCACATCACGATACGAAATCTGGCCTTGCCAGGTCCGAACAGGCGGCGCCAGATGCTCACGGCGAGCATGTAACCGCTGATGTACACCAGCGTAATGACCAGCAGGGTGCGCGGCTCGGCTTCCAACCCGAGCAGGAAGGCCACGCACAGGATGGCCGCCGACAGCGGCAGTACCCAGATGACCGCGTTCGCGGCCAGGCCAGTGAATTGTACGAGCAGGCGCATGGAGAGCGGTAGCGTGGCCGACTCGTCCTCAGCGGCTCGCGCCACGGCGGCCTCCTCGCTTCTGGCTCGTCTGGCTGCCAGCCGCCGGCGCAGCAGGAACCCGGCCCCCAGCGAGACGGCGATCAGGGCCAACGCAACCACGAACAGTCCCGGTGTGATGTCCTGGATTTGATTCGCAAACTCGGCGCGCAGCGAGCGCACAGGCTCGGGCACCCTCGCCCGGAATTCGCGGACTTCCGCACGGATGACGCCATAATCGGCCGTGAACCAGCCATGCGCCCGCGTGAGCAATGTGGACCAGTAAAGCGCGTCCCGCCAACCCGACAGGGACTCGACATACTCGGTCGAGAGCTTGACGGCGCTCTCCAGCCTGGCGATGAGCTGCTCTTCGTTCGTAATGACATTGCTCATCGTCTCCTGGGCGCGCGGGTAGTAGCGCCCGATCAGCTCGGCCTGAAGCTGGCTGGCTTTGCTGGCTGCCTTCAGGCCCGGCAACGCCTGCACAGCGGCGGTCAACTCAGTCAGGGCGGTTCGAGCGGCTGCCTCGTTCTTGCCGGCCGCGGCAGAGCCCAGCAGGGCGTCCTGCAGGCCGCGCGACGCGGCCCCCAGCCCGGTGCGCTCGGCGCCGTCCTGTGTAACCCCCAGGGCTGACGTGACTGCGTCGATCTTTGCCTGCAGGTTCGTGCGCGTGTTCGATGACTCGGGCAGCGTCGCAACCGCCCGCGTAAACTGCGAAAGGGCTTCGCGCAGCGCTTCTCGATCGCCCGATCCCTTGAGCCAGCGGTCGACCTGTCCAGTCAGCGCGGCATCAGCGCGTTCCAGATCGTCCTTGATGACCGACACGGCTTGCAGCTCATCGATGCCCGCCGCGATCCCTGACAGCTCGGTCTGGAACTCGTCGCGCCAGGTCTGCAGCTTGTCCAGTTCCGTGTAGGACCGATCCAGCATGGGACGCAGCTGCTCTTCGAGTTGCCGCCGCGTGCGAGCCAAGGCCGATTGCAGTGCCTCGTAGCGCTGCTGGCGGGCATCGCCTTCGAGCCGATCGATCGCCTCGACGGCTCGCTGGGCGGCGCTGCGCTCGCGCGCGATGCGCTGGGCGAGTTCCTGCTCGCGGTTGACCGGAAAGCGTGATCGCAGCCCGTCGTTGACCTTGTTGAAGCGCAGAATCTCGCGCACGATGGCTGCCCGGGCCCGCCAGTAGAGTCGCTCGGCTTCGTCAGGGGCAGATTCGAGACGGCGCTGAATGTTCTCGGCCTCCAGGTCAGCCGCGACGCTGCGCAGCCGGCCGAGCAACTCGCCCAGGTGTCCGACCAGGCTGGTCAGGACCGGAACGGTGGCCACGGCGGCGCGCTGCTCCTGGATCAGCCGGATGTTCTCGACCCGCAGCAGCTCTTCGCGCAGTTGCGCCAGACTGGCCCGCCACATCGCCGCCCGCTGCGCCGGCGTGGCGGCCGCAGCGTTACCCTCGGCAGGCCCGGTCGTTGGTGTCGCCGGCTGGGTCGTGGCGGCCTGGTTCGCCTGCTGCAGCGCCGCGACGGCGGCAGCCGTGGCTTCCTTGGCGCGCCTCTGATTCGCTTCAAACTCGGCCAGCCGCTTTTCGCGGGCGGTCTGCTGCGCCGTGGTCGCTTCCAGCTCTGGCGCAAGCTCGTTGTATTCCGCTTCGATCCGCTCAATGTCGCTGCCACGCGCGAAGTAGATGCTCCCATCCAGCCGTGCCTGGATTTCCTGATCGCGGTTCTTCAGCCCCTCGATGCGCCGCGAGCGCCGGTCGATCTCGGCCGGCGCTTCGAACGCCTCGCCTGCCTTCAGTTCGGCGGCCAACTTGTTGAGCGCATCGGAATACTCGGTCAGCGCCGCGAGCCAATCGGCGGCGGCGCCGATGTGCGGGCGCTCTTCGTCAGTCGGCTGCGACGCGGCCGGCTGCGTCGCAGCCCGCGCGGCGCCCTGGGCTTGTTCGATGCGAGCGCGAAGCGCCTCGATCGACGCAGCGTCTTTGGGAGGCGCGATCGGCTGCAATCCGGCGGGCGTCGCCTCCGACTCAGACGGCGTCTGGGCATGGACTGAAATCGCTGCGAACCCACTCGCCAGAGCAATGATGAGACACAAGACCCGCATGGTGACCCTCCCGATCACAAGATTGACGTCCGTGCTGTGAAGAGCGCTTGCTTGGATCGCGCCGTTGCGCTATATTGGTTCATAGGCGCGACATTGCAAGGGTGCAAGCGCGAGCGTACTTGCAGGCGACAAGGATGGTCGGGCCGCCATCCGACGTGCAACGAGCCGGTTCGCGAGGGCCGGAGCGACACTGAGGGTGGATTCCATGCCGACCGTTGAACTTCCACAAGCCCAAGCGTCGCCGCCGGGTGGCCGGCGCAAGTACATCGGAAACATCGACAAAATCACGCAAATTCCACCGGAAGTGCGCGCCGAGCTCAAGAAGGTGGCCGAGCGCTACGTCTTCCGGACGAACGATTACTACCTCGGCCTGATCGACTGGAACGACCCGAACGATCCGATCCGCCAGCTGATTATTCCGCGCGTCGAGGAGCTCAACGACTGGGGTCAGCTCGACGCCAGCAACGAGCAGGCCGTGACCGTCGCCCGCGGCGTGCAGCACAAGTATCCGCACACAGTCCTGCTGCTGTGTAACGAAGTGTGCGGGGCCTACTGCCGTTACTGCTTCCGCAAGCGGCTCTTCATGGACGAGAACGACGAGGTGACCAACGACGTCTCGGCCGGCATTCAGTACATCGCCGGCAACTCCAACGTCACCAACGTGCTCCTGACCGGCGGCGATCCGCTGCTGATGAGCACGCGCCGCCTGGTCGAGATCTTTGAAGCGCTTCGCGCCATTCCGCACGTGCAGATCATTCGCATCGGCTCGAAGATGCCGGCCTTCGACCCGTGGCGCGTGCTGTCGGACAAGGACCTGCAGGCGGCATTTTCGAAATACTCGACGCCGTATAAGCGCATCTACATGATGGCCCATTTCGATCATCCGCGCGAGCTGACCGATCCGGCCATTCAGGGGATCGATGCGCTGATTCGCTGCGGCGTGATCTGCGTGAATCAGTGCCCGCTCATCAAGGGCATCAACGACGATCCGGCCGTCCTGTCCGACATGTTTCGCAAGCTGTCGTTCATCGGCTGCCCGCCGTATTACCTGTTCCAGGGGCGTCCCACGGCCGGCAACGAGCCCTACGAAGTGCCCATCGTCCGCGGCTGGGAAATCTTCCGCGAGGCGCTGCGGCACGGGTCGGGGCTGGCCCGCCGGGCGCGCTTCGTCATGTCGCACGAGACCGGCAAGGTCGAAATCCTCGGCGTTGACGAACGCCACATCTATCTTCGCTACCATCGGGCCAAGGACGCCGCCCTGCGCGGCAAGTTCATGACCTACCTGCGCGACGACGACGCCTACTGGCTCGATCAGCTTAAGCCGGCGCCGCACAGCGGGTCGACCACGTTCGCCGAACCGGTCGTCGATGTGCTCGAAGGACCCGAATGATGCTCAATCAGCGCGTGATGCGTCGCCGACCGACGGGGTGGCATGTGGTGGCATGGGTGGCATGGGCAAGCGGCCGTTTGCTTGCCCGTGCAGCCAGGCGACATTCTCTCGGTACCACGGGCAAGCGATCGGGGCACCCCAACCGCAAAGAGACCGCGGTTGGGGACCCCTCGTCGCCAAAGGCCGCGACGATCGCTTGCCCATGCCACCCGATAGCGCATCGTCGCGCAGGGTGATTTAGGGAGCTGCAAACGTGGAACCGCATGAACGCATCTCGGCCAAGCTCGCCAAGTTTCGTCCGTCGCTCACGCTGGCGCTGAAGCGCCTGGTGGCCGAGCGGCACGCCCGCGGCCTGCCCGTTTTCGATTTTGGCCTGGGCGAGACGAAAGGCTCGCTCGACCCCACCATCCGCGAGGCGGGCGAACGGGCCTTCCGTGACGAGCACACCATGTACACCGATCCGGCAGGTATGCTGGAGCTGCGCGCGGCGGTGCTGCGCTGGCTCGGTGTCGGACCGCTCTACGGACCGGACAACGTGGTCATCACCGCCGGCGCCAAGCAGTCGCTGTTCAACATCTTCCTGGCGGTCTGCAATCCGGCCGATGCCGTACTCTTCGACGCCGCCCCGTGGGTCAGCTACCAGCCGCTGGCCACGGCCGCCTACGGGTTCCCGGTCATGGTTCTGCCCATGCGCGGCGAAGAGCGGCGCCTGAAAGTGACGGTCGATGACCTGCGCCGCAATCTCGACGCCCGCCCGCACGCCAAGATCTTCGTGCTCAACAGCCCGTGCAATCCGACTGGCCAGCTGTACGAGGCTGACGAGCTCAATGACCTGCTGAACCTGTGTGTCGAGCGGCACGTCTATTTCGTGCTCGACCGCTTGTACTGGCGCATCGTCTTCGACGGCGCCCGCTATCCCGAGCCGCGCATCGACGAGCAGACGCTCCCGTGGCTAATCCAGGTCGACGGCATGTCGAAGAACTTCCGTCGGACGGGCGGGCTGCGCATCGGCTGGTCGGTCGCTCCGAGCGACCTGTCGCGGGCCATGGCCAACCTGCAGAGTCACTACACGTCCGGTCCGGCCACGCCCACGCAGCGGGCGGCGCTCGGCGCCATTACCCAGCCGTACGACACGGGAATCGTCACCGAGCTGCAGGCCAAGCGCGACTTGCTGCGCCGCGAGGCGGCCGACATGCCGCGCGTGAAGGTGTGGCCCACGCCCGCGTCGTTCTATTCGTTCTGGGACGTTCGCGGGTGCTTTGGACTGACCACGCCCCAAGGCGCCGTGCTGCGCAACTCCGACGACATGGCGGCCTATCTCGTGCAGGCGGCCGGCGTGGTGACCGCATCCGGCCTGGGCTTCATGCAGAACGGCTACCTGCGGCTCAGCTTCGCCACGCCCGACGAGCACATCTCGGTCGGAATGCGTTCCGCTCGCCAGGCGCTGGCGGCCCTGCGATGATCAGGATCCCCAACCGTCACGGCGGGCCGGTATTTGCGGTTGCGGTTCCGTCAACCACAGCCGGCCAGCCGGAACGGAAACAGGAAGATGCGATTGAGCGAGCCGCTGAAGAAGCTGAACTCGAACGGGCCGGGCAGTTGGGCCATCGCCACGTCGGCGGCGGTCGCCAGTACGAGCACCGCAAGCGTGATTCGAAGCAGTCGTGTTCGCGCCTTCACGAGTGACTCCTTTCGTCAGGAGGCCGCCGGCACGCTGATCCTGGAACGGGCGGCTCTTGCACAGATCCTCCGCCACGCCCGCCATGCGTGGCCCGAGGAATGCTGCGGCATTGTGCTGGGCCGTGTGCACCGCGCCAAGCGCGAAGTCTCGCACATTGTGCGGGCGCCGAACGTGGCCGTCGGCGACCGCACGCGCCGCTACGAGCTCGATCCGAAGTGCCTGGCGGCAACGTTGACCGCAGCCCGCGGCGGTAGGGGGGCGGCGCTGATCGGCTTCTACCACTCGCATCCCGACGGCTCGTGCACGCCATCGGCGATCGACACACGCCTGGCCTGGCCGGACGTCTCCTACCTCATCCTGACCCTGCGCGACCGTCATTTCCGCATGTTGACGAGCTGGCGGCTCAACGGCGACGGATGGATGCCCGAGGCCGTACAGGTTGGGCGGCATCATAGGTTGCCGTACTGTTCTGGGCGGAATCAAGCCCTGAAAGGGCCAACTATGACAGCCCAGGGCAACGCCCTGGGGACCGGGCCGTGTCCAGGTTCAAGCCCTGAAGGGGCGGGCTCGTGGCGGGTTCTTGAAGCGCGACCTGCTGTAGCGCGCCCCTTCGGGGCTTGACTCATGCGCGGCGCGTCACCCAGGGCGTTTCCCTGGGCTGACGTAGCGCGCCCCTGCGGGGCTGTCGGGCTGCCCCCGGCTGCTTGAGATCGGTGCACGAATAGTTTAAACTTGCGACGAATCAGGCAGGAGTGTCCAACCGCTATCGGCTTACTAAGAGGAGCAACGCATGGCGCGTCTTTTCAACGACATCACCGAAACGATCGGTCGCACGCCGCTCGTGCGCATCAACCGCATCATCAAGGCCCCGGCCACCGTCTACGCCAAGCTCGAGTTCTTCAACCCGCTGTCGAGCGTCAAGGACCGCATCGGCGTCTCGATGATCGAGGCCGCCGAGCGCTCCGGAAAGCTCAACAAGGACACGCTGCTGGTCGAGCCGACTTCGGGCAACACCGGCATCGGCCTGGCGTTCGTGGCGGCGGCCAAGGGCTACAAGCTGACGCTGACCATGCCCGAGAGCATGTCGATGGAGCGCCGCTCGCTCTTGCGGGCCATGGGTTCCAATCTGGTGCTGACGCCCGCTGCGGAGGGGATGCCCGGCGCTATCCGCGCCGCCGAGAAGCTCGTGGCCGAGAACCCGAACGCACTGATGTTGCAGCAGTTCCGCAACCCGGCCAACGTCGAGATTCACCGCAAGACCACGGCAGAGGAAATCTGGAACGACACCGACGGCAAGGCCGACATCCTCGTCTCCGGAATCGGCACGGGCGGCACGATTTCCGGCGTCGGTGAGGTCATCAAGAAGCGCAAGCCGTCATTCCTGTGCTACGCCGTCGAGCCGGAAGATTCGCCCGTCATCACACAGACGCGCTCCGGCCAGCCCGCCAAACCTGGCCCTCATAAAATTCAGGGCATCGGGGCCGGTTTCATCCCCGAAATCCTGAACATGGACATGATCGATGATGTGATCCGCGTCCGAAACGAAGATGCGTTCGCCTGGGCCCGCCGGGCCAGCAAGGAAGAGGGCATCCTGTGCGGCATCTCCTCCGGCGCCGCGCTGCACGCCGCCAACCTGGTGGCCAACATGCCGCAACACAAGGGCAAGATGATCATCACCGTCCTGGCCAGCAGCGGCGAACGCTATCTGTCCACGCCGCTTTTCCAGGAGGGATGATCTCGGCTTGCGGCCAGGATCGAGTCTGCATTGGCGCGCTCGAATGCCGGTTGCGATCGTCATGCCCGTTGGATCCGTGGGCCGCAGCCGAAACAGGCTGCGAATCGGCGCCGCGCTGTCACTGCTGCTCACCCACCTCGGCGGCTGTAGCTCGGATCCGCTCGGAGTTACCAACACGACGTGCACCAGCTTTGCATTCATTCTGAGAGATTCCGGAACACTCGAGCCACTTGTCATGACCGACGTCGTCGTTGCGAGAGGCGAATGGGGCTTGCAGTCGCCGGAGGCGTTTGTTGCGATGCGCGGCAGCGAAACTGTGACGACGGACGAGGAAGGTCGAGTCGTCGTACAGGTTTGTGGGCCAAGCAAGATTCTCGATTTCGTACGGGTTGAGTTCAGGCCGAGCTATCGCTGCGTTGTTCTCGGAGTCGAGGACGCCGCGGGCGATGGCGGGCAAGCCGTCATTGTCGCAGAACTCGATCCCATTCGAGTCGGTCCAGGTGCCTACGCCGACGTGACCCGCGCCGCATGGGACGAAGTCGTTCCCGCGTCTCCGTTGGCGTTCTTTCCGCCGGAGGAGTTCCCGCTCGAGCACGATCCGGCGGCCTGTCGGTGATCGGGGCTGATAACGCACGCATCCGGGAGCGTTCGACCTCTTCAAGACGCGGGCGATTTGCCGAGGGGCCGCTCATATCTTAACTCACGGTTAGCCAATCGCCGGGATGCTGGAGTCCGGTCGTGGGGGCACGGCTGTGGACGCGGCAGTGGGGGGACTTGCGTGATACATGGCCCGGTTGTGGTCCGTCGCTGGGTGGTGCCGGTGCCGGGGTTGCCGGCTCAGGCAGACGGATTTCAGATTGCGCACATTTCGGACCTGCACCTGTACCGCTGGCATCGGGCGCTGCAGCATGCTCAGACGCTGCTGCTGGGCCTGCAGTATGACCTGCTCGTCGTAACCGGCGATCTGTGCGACCAACCGTACCGCTGGGAAGTGGCGGCCGCGCTGACGCAGCGGTTCTTCGGTCCGATACGGCCGCGGCTGGGGACGTTTGCCGTTCTGGGGAACCACGACTCGGTTCAGTTGGCCGACCAATCCGACCTGCCCGTGACGTTCCTTCGCAACGGCCACGTGACGCGGCCGATCAAGGGAGGTCGCCTCGTCCTGGCCGGCGTCGAGCAGGCCGGCGATGGCGAAAGCGATCTGACGGCTACGTTGGGAGCGATCCCAGCGCACCTGCCCACGATCCTCCTCGCCCACTTTCCATCCACGGCGTTCGAATTGAACCAGCGGGCTGTGCCGTTGGTTCTGTCTGGCCACACGCACGGCGGCCAGGTGCGGTTGCCTGTCGTTGGCTGCGTGTGGACGGCGGACCGGCTGCCATGCCGCATGGCCCGCGGCTTGCACGTCGTGAACGGCCGCTCGCTGCACGTCAGTGCGGGCTTGGGTGTCCCGCGGAAATTCCCGCTGCGCTTCATGTGCCCGCCGGAGATTACTATCCTCACGCTGGCAGCGGCCGGGCAGCCCTGCACGCCCAAGTTCACCGTGCCGCGGCCGCGCGCCGCGGATCGCACCCAGCTGGCCGAGCCCATCCCGGCCTGACCGGGCTTAAGGGTTCAGGGCTGGGGGTCCCCAATCCGGGACACGCGCGCTCCTGACAGCGTGTCCCGGATTGGGCTCCCCTTCAGGGTTCAGCACGAACGACGCGCTGAGCCTTCGGCTCACCAGCCAGCGAGCCGAAGGCTCGGACTGGAGTTTGGCACTTC
>Ga0187892_10003916_pt1 | contig 26151 bp, 26 predicted proteins | sample MA1701073metaG_FD_139345 | JGI IMG/M metagenome (GOLD analysis project Ga0187892, IMG submission 139345) | Bio-ooze microbial communities from a basaltic lava cave in the Kipuka Kanohina Cave System on the Island of Hawaii, USA - MA170107-3 metaG ... | reverse complement strand
GTCAGCTTCGCGTTAGGATGCTGCGACACTTGGGGGTTCTCCTCTCCGAGGGTTGAGGTCTTCGAACAACCCCAGTTCCTCAGAGAGCACCCTCAGGTGTCAACAACGTCCTTGGGACCCACAACTAGGTCCCGCAGCGCGCGAGGAAGCTGCGCGGCGAGACCACGCGCGCGCCGCGGTGGCGCGCGCGGTCGGCGAGCTGGCGGTCGGCGGTGACCACGACGACCTTCGCCGGGTCGTCCGTCGTGCGCACCGCTTCGAGCAGCCAGTCGTCGGCCGAGGGCGCGAACACCACCCGCGGCCGCAGCGAGGCGAGCTCGGCGTCGGCGCCCGGGCCCGGGCCGTCGAACACGACCCACAGCTCGGCCGCCGCGTCTTCGAAGCACGCCACGCGCTCGAGCAGGCGGGCGCGCGCCTCCTCGCGCCACCAGCCGCGGCGGTCGTTGCCGCGCAGCACGCCGGCGTGCAGCACGTTGAAGCCGTCCACGAGCCAGCGTTCGTCGCTCATCGGCTCGGGAGTGTACGCGGCGGCCCAGCCGAGCCCGAACGCGACCACGCCCGCCACCACGAGCCCCGTCTGCAGCGCGCCGTCCCAGAGGCTTTTCAGCACGTGACCTCCCTCGCTGCGAGGAGGCTCGCGCCGCGGCGTGACGGAAGCGGTCACGACGCCGGAACCCGGCGTGCCGACTCCGGATTCTTCCCTCGCTGGAGACGGCGGGATCGGCTATTCACTGCGCTTCCGGAGGAGCCCCCGTGGTCGATGTCGTACGCCATGACGTCGTGATCGTAGGCGGCGGCTGCGCGGGCCTGAGAGCCGCGATCGCCGCCGTCGAAGCCGATCCGAAGGTGAGCGTGGCGCTGGTCTCGAAGGTCTATCCGATGCGGAGCCACACGGTCTCGGCCGAGGGCGGCGCCGCCGCGGTGCCGCCGGGCGCCGTGGACGACTCGCTCGAGAAGCACGCCTACGACACGGTCAAGGGCTCGGACTTCCTCGGCGACCAGGACGTGATCCAGTACTTCGTCCAGGAGGCGCCGAAGGAGCTGACGCGGCTCGAGCACTGGGGCTGCCCGTGGAGCCGCAACGCCGACGGCAGCGTGGCGACGCGCCCCTTCGGCGGCATGCAGACGCCGCGCACGTGGTACGCCACCGACAAGGTCGGCTTCCACATGCTGCACTCGCTGTTCCAGCACTCGCTGCGCTTCGACCGCATCGTCCGCTACGACGAGTACTTCGTCAGCAAGCTCCTCGTCGAGGCTGGCCAGTGCCGCGGCGTGGCGGCGCTCGACGTGCGCACCGGCCAGGTGCGCGCCGTGCTCGGGCGCTCCGTGATCCTCACGACCGGCGGCGCCGGCAAGGTGTGGCCGTTCACCACGAACGGGAACATCAAGACCGGCGACGGCATGTCGCTCGCGTATCGCGAGGGCGTCGCGCTCAAGGACATGGAGTTCGTCCAGTACCACCCCACCGGCCTGCCGGGGACGGGCATCCTCATCACCGAGGCGTCGCGCGGCGAGGGCGGCTACCTGATCAACTCCGAGGGCGAGCGCTTCCTGATCTCGCGCGACTACGGCGTCGGCACCAAGGCCGAGCTCGGCCCGCGGGACATGATCTCGCGCGCGATCATCCAGGAGATCGAGGCCGGCCGCGGCATCACGCTGCCCGGGAAGATCGGGCAGTACGCTCACCTCGACCTGCGCCACCTCGGCAAGGCGAAGCTCGAGTCGCGGCTGCCGTTCGTCCTCGAGCTCTCGCGCACGTACGCGGGCGTCGATCCGGTGACGCAGCCGATCCCGATCCGCCCCGTGCTGCACTACATGATGGGCGGCGTGGACACGAACATCGACGGCGCCACGAACATCGGCGGCCTCTACGCCGCAGGCGAGACGGCGTGCGTGTCGCTCAACGGCGCCAATCGGCTCGGCTCGAACTCGCTCACCGAGTGCCTCGTGTTCGGTGCGCGCGCCGGCGCCCACGCCGTGCGCTACGCGAAGGGCGCCTCAGCCGGCAGCGAGCCCGCGCTGCTCGAGCAGACGAAGGCCGAGGGCGCGCGCCTCGACGGCATCCGCGGCCGCAAGCGCGGCGGCGAGACGCTCGCGAGCATCCGCGACGCTCTGAACGCGGCGATGGAGGCCGGCACCGGCGTCTACCGCGAGCAGGCGTCGATGCAGAAGGCGGTCGCGGACGTCGCGGCGCTCAAGCGCCGCTACGAGCAGGTGAGCCTCTCGGACGGCAGCAAGGTGTTCAACACCGAGCTCACGGCCATGCTCGAGCTCGGCAACCTGCTCGACGTCGCGGAGACGGTGGCGGTCGCCGCCGTGAACCGGAAGGAGAGCCGCGGCGCGCATGCCTGCCGCGACTTCCCGAAGCGCAACGACGGCGAGTACCTGCACCACTCGGTGGTGAGCTGGTCCGAGTCGGGCCCGCGCTTCGGCACCAAGCCCGTCACCCTCGGCACCTGGGTGCCGGAAGAGCGGAAGTACTGATGGCGGAGACGCAGAAGAAGACGATCGTGGTGACGCGCTTCGATCCCGACCGGGACGAGGCGCCGCGCCAGCAGAGCTACGAGATTCCGGTCGAGCCCGACTGGAAGGTGCTCGACGCGCTCAACTACATCAAAGACCACGTCGATCCCACGCTCTCCCACCGCTGGTCGTGCCGCATGGCCGTGTGCGGAAGCTGCGGCATGAACGTGGACGGCTCCCCGAAGCTCACCTGCAAGGACGCGCTTTCCGAGTACGGCGACACCGTCGAAGTGACGCCGCTCGCGAACTTCCCGGTGGTGCGCGACCTCGTGGTCGACATCGAAGGCTTCATGGACCGCTTCCAGAAGGTGAAGCCGTTCATCCTGCGGGCGAAGGAGCTCTCGGTCGAGGCGGGTCCGACGCGCCAGAGCCCCGCCGAGCTCGACGACTTCCGCCAGTTCAGCATGTGCATCAACTGCATGCTCTGCTACGCGGCGTGCCCGGTGATCACGAACGAGCCCGATTTCCTCGGGCCCGCCGCGATCGCGCTCGGCCACCGCTACAATCTCGATACGCGCGACGAGGGCCAGGCCGAGCGCAACAAGGTCTTCCGCGAGGACGGCGGGATCTTCGCCTGCTCCTACGCGGGCGAGTGCAGCGAGGTGTGCCCGAAGCACGTGGATCCGTCGGGTGCGATCCAGCAGGCGAAGCTCGCCAACGTGATCGACTGGCTGACGGGTCTCGTGCTGCGCCGCGGAGAGGCGCGATGAGTCACGCACGTCCCGTCGTCGATGCGATGAAGCCGAGCAAGCCGGGCGAGACGCGCACGGCGCCGCCGCGCCCGCCCGACGGCTTCCCGAGCCAGGGCAACTACCGCGCGTACGTTGCGTTCGGCTTCGGCGGCTTCTTCCTGTTTACGGTCTCGCTGCTGGTGCTGCGCGCGGTCTGGGCGCTCGGCAACGGCGAGGCGGCCTGGAACCGCGTGCAGGCGAGCTTCCAGAATCCGATCTATGTGATCTTCCACGCGCTCGCCTTCCTCTGGCTCAGCTGGTTCATCCTGCGCCTGTTCCGGCTGTTCCCGGCCACGCAGCCGAAGCGGATCGGGCCCTTCCAGCGGCCGCCCGACGCGCTGCTGGTGGCAGGCCTGTCGGGCGCCTTCGCGGTGGTGACGCTCATCGTGGCCGCGATCCTGTGGGGGTGCGCCTGATGCGCCGCGTGCTGCTCGTGCTCGAGCCCGTGATCTGGGTGTTGTTCTCGGCCGGCATGATGGTGGGCGGTCTGCTGCTGCCCGCGTGGGCGCTCGTGATGGGCGTCGCCGGCCCGCTCGGCATCGCGTCCACCGCGACGAGCTACGACCACTTCTACGCCCTCGCGAGCAATCCGCTCGGGCGCCTCGTGCTGCTCGCGGCGATGGCGCTGCCGCTCTGGGGCGGCGCGCATCACTTGCGCCACCTCTGGCTCGACTTCGGCGGGCTGCGCAGCGACGGCCTGGTCGGCACACTCTGCTACGGCGGCGCCCTCCTCGGCAGCCTGCTCGCCATCGTCGCCGTCGTTCGGCTCTAGGCAAGGGCTGGGGCGCGCGGTGCGAAAGATCCGAGCCGCGTCCCGCGCAGCGAGGCGCAGCCGAGCGAAGAAGCCAGACGGTGCTCCAGGGCCTCCGCATCCTCGACCTGACGCGCGTCGTCGCGGGGCCCTTCGCCACCGCGATCCTCGCCGACCTCGGCGCCGAGGTGATCAAGCTCGAGCGCCCGAAGACGGGCGACGACTATCGCCACGGCCCCGCGCCCGAAGGCGAGACCTCGCTCTCCTTCCAGAACACGAACCGCGGCAAGCGTTCGCTCACGCTCGACTTCCGCGCGCCCGAGGGCCGCGAGATCCTGCTGCGCCTGGTCGACGGCGCCGACGCCCTGGTCGAGAACTTCCGCGCGGGCTACCTGGCGCGCTGTGGGCTCGGCGCCGACGTGCTCCAGGCGCGGAACCCGCGCCTCGTGGTGGCTTCGCTCTCGGGCTTCGGGCAGACCGGGCCGCGCGCGGGCGAGTCGAGCTACGACATCGTGGCGCAGGCGAGCGGCGGCCTGCTCGCGATGACGGGCACGGAGGGCGGCCCACCGACGCGCGCCGGCGGCGCGCTCGCCGACTTCGTGGGCGGCCTCTACCTCGCGCTCGGCGTCGCGGCGGCCTTGCTCGAGCGGGAGCGCACGGGCGTGGCGCGCGTGCTCGACCTGTCGAACCAGGACTGCGTCTTCGCGATCACCGACTCGGCCGCCTCGATCTACGCGGCGATCGGCGCGCGCATGGAGCGCGTCGGGAACCAGCACCCGTTCACGGCGCCCTACGAGTGCCTCGAGACGACCGACGGCTGGGTCGTGGTCGGGACGGCGAGCAACAAGCTGTTCCGCAAGCTCGTGGCCGCGATCGGCCGGCCGGAGCTCGCGAGCGATCCGCGCTTCAAGCACTACCGCGCGCGCGCCGAGAACCGGCGCGAGATCAACGGCATCGTCGCGGCCTGGGCGCGCCCGAAGCGCTGTGCCGAGGTGCTCGCCGCGCTCGGCCCGGGCGGCGCCGACGTGCCGTGCGCGCGCGTCGAATCCCCGGAAGCGCTGCTCGACGATCCGCAGCTGCTCGCTCGCGGCATGGTCGAGCGCCACCCGCACCCGACGCTCGGCGAGGTCGTGTTCCATGGCAACGCGCTGCGCTTCGGCGGTCTCGCACCTCGCGCGCGGCCGCTCGCGCCCGCGCTCGGCGAGGGCAACGGCGAGATCCTCGGTGCGATGGGGATCGACGCGGCCGAACGCGCCGCCCTGGCCGGGAAGGGCGTGATCTGAGCAAGCCCCCGCGCAGCGCGGGCGCGCAGTGAGCCGCAGGCGAACGGAGTCACGACAGCTGCACTCGAAGCAGGGGCGAGAGCTCGCGTGAACGTTCGAACAGGGGATCGCTCGTGACATCCCGCTTCGCGCCCCTGCGCGACCCGGCCTTCGCGCGCGTGTTCGCGGCGCGGCTGATCTCGGCGTTCGGCACGGCGATGACGCCGGTGGCCCTGCCGTTCGCCGTGCTCGAAGACCTCGCCGGCACGCCGCGCCAGGTCGGCCTCGTGATCGCCGCGGGCTCGGGCGCCCAGATCCTGGTGCAGGTCTTCGGCGGCGCGTTCGCCGACCGCGGCTCGCGGAAGCGCCAGATGGTCGGTGCCGACGGGCTCGCGGCGCTCGCGCAGGCGGCGCTCGCGGCGCTGCTGCTCACCGGCGGTGCCTCGCTCGACGCCTTGATCGCGCTTCAGGCGGTGATCGGCGTCTCCTTCGCGCTCCACTTCCCGGCGGCCGTGGGCCTCGTGCCGCTGGTCGTGGAGCGCGAGAAGCTCCAGCCCGCGAACGCGCTCCTCTCGATCGCGCACAGCACGGCGCTCGGGCTCGGCGCGGCGGCGGGCGGCGTGCTCGCGGCGCGCTACGGCGCGGGCACGGCGCTCGCCGTGGACGCCGCCAGCTTCGCCGCGAGCGCGCTCCTCGTGGCCGGCGTGCGCACGCGGCCCCAGGCGCGGAGCGCCGCCGCGAGCCTGCTGGCGGAGCTGCGCGCGGGCTGGCGCGAGTTCACCTCGCATCGCTGGCTCTGGGCGATCGTGCTCCAGTTCACGGTGATGACGACGGGCTGGTTCGGGACCTTCGCCGTGGTCGGGCCGATCGTGGCCGACCGCTCGCTCGGCGGTGCGGGCGCCTGGGGCGCGATCGCTGCCGCCTTCGGATTCGGTCTGGTCAGCGGAGGCCTGCTGATGCTGCGCGCGCACTTCGAGCGACCGATGCTCGTGGCGACGCTCACCTGCTTCGGCGGCGCGCTGCTCCCGCTCCTGCTCCTCGCGCCGTCGCCGCTGGCTTGGATCGCGGCGGGCGCCTTCGTGGCCGGCATGGGCTTCGAGGTGTTCAGCGTGCTGTGGAACACCGCGCTCCACACGCGCGTCGCCCCGGAGGCACTCTCTCGCGTCTCGGCCTACGACGCCGTGGGCTCGATCGCCCTGGTTCCGCTCGGCGAGGTGCTGGCCGGCTTCGGCGTCGAGGCGCTCGGCGCGCCCCACACCTTGCTCTGGGCCGCCGCCGCGATCGTCGTCCCCACCGCCCTCGTGCTGCTCGTGCCCGAGGTGCGTCACTTCCGGAACGCGAAGTAGACCGCGCCGAGCATGCACAGCGCCGACCACAGGTAGTCGAGCTTCACGGGCTGCCGCATGTAGAGCACCGCGAACGGCACGAACACCACGAGCGCGATCGCCTCCTGCAGGATCTTGAGCTGCGGCAGCGAGAGCACCGTGTAGCCGATGCGGTTCGCCGGCACCTGCAGCAGGTACTCGAACAGCGCGATGCCCCAGCTCGCGAACGCCGCCACGAGCCAGGGGCGGTGCCCGAGTTCCTTCAGATGGGCGTACCACGCGAACGTCATGAACAGGTTCGAGAGCACGAGCAGGGCGATGGTCTGCAGGGTGACGGGCACGGTTCCTCCACGAGGGGGGCGGAGCGCGGCGAACCCTAGCCGCCCCGGGCTAGACTCGGCCGATCCCACGAGAGGACCCGCCATGGCCCGCGTCGTGAAGCTCGGCATCAAGCGTCCCGCCTATCGTCCGCTGCTGCCGGATCCTGAGCCGCGCGAAGCCACGTACACGATCATCTCCGTGGACGACCACCTGATGGAGCCCCCGCACACCTTCGAGGGGCGGCTGCCCAAGAAGCTCGAGGCGCAGGCGCCGCGCGTGATCGACACCGAGGAGGGTCACCAGGTCTGGGTGTTCGAGGACACGCCGTACTTCCAGGTGGGCTTCATGTGCGTGGCCGGCCGCGCGAAGGAGGACCAGCGCGTCGAGCCCGCGCGCTTCGACGAGCTGCGCCCCGGCGCCTGGGACGCGAAGCACCGCATCAAGGACATGGACATCAACGGCGTGTGGGCGTCGCTCAACTATCCGTCGGGCGTCACCGGCTTCGGCGGCACGCTGTTCTCCGAGGCGAAGGACAAGGAGCTCGGCCTCGCCTGCGTGCGGGCGTGGAACGACTGGGTCTTCGACGAATGGCACACGCCGTACCCGGACCGGATCATCCCGCTCGGCATCACGTACCTCGCCGATCCGCAGCTCGGCGCCGAGGAGATCCGCCGCAACGCGAAGCGCGGCTTCAAGGCCGTGACGATTCCCGAGCAGCCCCACCGCCAGGGGCTGCCCCCGATCTTCGATCCGCACTGGGGCCCGATCGTGCGCGCGTGCGCGGAGACGGAGACCGTGCTCTCGCTGCACGTCGGCTCGTCGGGCTTCGCGAAGATGCCGGCCGGCGCGCCGATGCTCGAGCTCGGCGCCACGCTGTTCGGCCCGATGGCGATCGAGACCTGCGCCGAGTGGCTGTGGAGCGCGTGGCCGGTGAAGCACCCCGACCTCAAGATCGCGATCGCCGAGAGCGGCATCGGCTGGGTGGCCATGCTCGCCGACCGCCTCGACAACATCATGGCGCGCTCGGGCTACGGCGCGAGCTGGCCGGACAAGAAGCGCTCGCCCTCCGACGTGCTGCGCGAGAACTTCTGGTTCTGCCTGATCGACGATCCCTCGACGATCTCGACGCTCGACAAGATCGGCGAAGACCACGTCGTGGTGGAGTCGGACTACCCGCACGGCGACGGCACCTGGCCCGACACGCAGCACGTGATGCGGAAGATGCTCGAAGGCCTGCCGGTCGAGACGATCCGGAAGCTCACGCACCAGAACGCGGCGAAGCTCTATCGGCATCCGCTTCCGGCGGTGTGCCGGCCCTGACGCCATGACCACGCCGCCGGCTGCACTCCGTGGGATTCGCGTCCTCGACCTCGCCACGCCGGCCGCGGAGATCGCCGGCCGCGTGTTCGCCGACCTCGGCGCCGAGGTGATCAAGATCGAGCCGCCCGGCGGCTGCGCGTCGCGTCGCACGCCGCCCTTCGCCGCCGGCCAGGAGGGCGACCCGGAGGGCTCCCTCTACTGGCGCTCCTTCGGGCTCGGCAAGAAGAGCGTGGTGCTCGACCTCGAGCGGGCCGACGACCGCGCGCGCCTCCTCGCGCTGGCCCGCGGCGCCGACGTGCTGATCGAGTCCGACAGGCCGGGTGCGCTCGCGGCGCTCGGCCTCGGCTTCGAGGCGCTGCGGCAGGAGAATCCCGCGCTGCTCTACGTCTCGATCACGCCCTTCGGCCAGACCGGGCCCGAGGCAGAGGGGCCGGCCAGCGACCTCACGCTCGCGGCGGCGGGTGGCCTGCTCAACATGCAGGGCGATCGCGACCGCCCGCCCGTGCCCGTGGGATGGCCCGAAGCGAGCCACCACGGGGCGGTGCAGGCCGCGGCCGACGCCATCCTCGCGCTCTGGGAGCGCCGCCGCACCGGGCTCGGCCAGCACCTCGACAGCTCGATGCAGGCGGCCGTGGTGTGGACGCTGCTCTTCGCGACGGGCCACTCGACGCTCTACGGCGACGACACCCCCGGCTGGGGCGCGAAGCGGAGCGAGCCGCCGCCGCAGCTCCTGCCGGGCCTCGTGATCCCGAACATGGCGCGCTGCAAGGACGGCTTCGTCGCGATGACGCTCGTGCTCGGCGAGGTGGGCGCGCGCAGCTTCGGCAGCCTGATGCGGTTCGCGGCCGAGCACGACGCCCTCGAGCCCGACATCGCGGCGCGCGACTGGAGCACGTGGCTCCAGCAGCTCGGCGGCGGGAAGCTCGCGCCGCCGGACATCGTGCGCGCCTTCGACCAGCTCGTCGCGTTCCTCGGCACGCGCACGAAGGCCGAGCTGCACGAGCGCTCCGTGAAGGACCGCTGGCTGATCGCGCCCGCGCTCTCGGCCGCCGATCTGCTCTCCGACACCCAGCTCGCGGCGCGCGACTACTGGGTGCGCGTCGGCGACACGCTCCACCCGGGCGCGTTCGCGAAGCTCTCGAAGACGCCGATCCGCCTCGAGGCGCCGGCGCCGAAGCTCGGCGGCGACCAGGCGCTGCTGCGCGGAGCGCCGCGCGGCCCGCAGCTCCCGGCCGGCCCGAAGCGCGCGCGCGGCGCGCTCTTCGAAGGCCTCAAGGTGGCGGACTTCTCCTGGGTCGGTGCCGGGCCGCTCGTCTCGAAGGACCTCGCGAACCTCGGCGCCTGCGTCGTGCACGTCGAGTCCGACAAGAAGGTCGATCCGCTGCGCTACATCCCGCCCTGGAAGGACCGCGTCCCGAACCCCGCGAACGGTCACACGCCCGCGAACTTCAACCAGAGCAAGCTCGGCCTCGCGCTCGATCTGGCGCACGCCGATGCGCGCGCCGTGGCGCACCGGCTCGTCGACTGGGCCGACGTCGTGATCGAGTCGTTCACGCCGGGCACCGCCGAGAAGCTCGGCATCGACTGGCCCACGCTGTCGGCTCGGAAGCCCGGCCTCGTGATGCTGTCCTCCTGCATGCGCGGCCAGACCGGGCCGGAGCGGCGCTACACCGCGTTCGGGCTGCAGGGCGCGGCGCTCGCGGGCTTCGTCGCGGTGACCGGCTGGCCCGACCGCATGCCCTCGGGGCCGTGGGGCGCCTACACGGACTTCATCGCCCCCCGTTACTCGCTCGCCGCGCTCGGCGCCGCGCTCTTCCACCGCGACGAGACGGGCGAGGGCCAGTACATCGATCTCGCGCAGGTCGAGGCCGCGATCCACTTCCTCGAGCCGATGCTGCTCGACTACGTGGTGAACGGCCGCATCGCCGGGCTCGCGGGGCACGGCTCGCAGCGCGCCGCCCCGAACGGCGTGTTCCCGACCGCGGAGCACGAGCGCTACGTGGCGGTTTCCGTCGAGAGCGAGGCGCAGTGGCAGGCGCTGCGCTCCCTCGTGCCCGGGCTCGCTGCCCGGAGCGACGAGGCAAAGCTCGCCGCCTGGCTGCGCGAGCAGGAGCCGTTCGCGTGCGCCGAGCGCCTGCGCCGTGCGGGCGTGCCCGCGTACGTGGTGCTGCGCGCGCCCGACCTGCACCGCGATCCGCAGCTCCTGCACCGCAACTTCTTCGTGCCGCTCGACCACCCGCGCGTCGGCCCCGCGCTGTACGACGGGCCCGTCACGCTCTTCTCCGGCACGCCCGCGGTGCTCCGGAACGCGGGCCCCGCGGTCGGGCACGACACGTTCGACGTGATGACGCGGATCCTCGGCTACGCCGAGGACGAGGTCGCGGAGCTCGCCGCGGCCGCGGTCCTCAGCTAGGCGAGCGCCACCGGCAGCGAGCGCAGCCCGCGCAAGAACGGGTTCGGTCGATACTCGGGAGCCTCCGTCGCGAGCGCGAGCTTCGGCAGCGCGAGCAGGCCGCGGAACGCGAGGCGCGCCTCGAGCCGGGCGAGCCCGGCGCCGAGGCAGAAGTGCGTGCCGAGGCCGAACGAGAGATGGCGCACGTTCTCGCGCGCGAGGTCGAGCCGGTCCGGCTCGGCGAAGACCGCGGGATCGCGGTTCGCCGCCCCGAGCAGCACGATCGTGGCCGCCTCCTTCGGAATCGTGGCTCCGCCGATCGCGACGTCCTCGGTCGCGATGCGGATGGTCGCCTGCACCGGGCTGTCGTAGCGGAGCAGCTCCTCGATCGCGTTGTCGAGCAGGTCGGGTTCGCGGCGCAGGCGCTCGAGCTGATCGGGATTGCGCAGCAGGGCGAGCAGCCCGTTCCCGATCAGGTTGGTCGTCGTCTCGTGGCCGGCAATCAGCAGCAGCAGGCTGGTGGAGATCAGCTCGCCGTCGGAGAGCGCGTCTCGCTCCTCCTGCGCCTCGATCATGCCACTGATCAGGTCGTCGCCCGGAGTCGAGCGGCGCTCGGTGACGATGTCGCGCATGTAGCCGCGCAGGCGCAGGAAGAGGGCGGTGGTGCGCTCCTGTGCGCCCGGCTCGAAGGCGCGCGCGGGACCCTCGGCGAGCAGCTCCGACGACCACTGCTTGAACTTGCGGTGGTCCTGGGCCGGCACGCCCAGCAGCTCCGCGATCACGATGGCGGGGAGCGGCTCTGCGAAGTCGCGCATCACGTCCAGCTCGCGGCGCTCCCTTGCCGCCGCGAGCAGCTCGTCCACGAGCGCCGCGATACGCGGTTGCAGCCGCTCCTCGACGCGGCGCGGCGTGAAGGCGCGGCTCACCAGGTGCCGGAGCCGTGTGTGATCGGGCGGGTCCGTCATCAGCATGGTGCGGAAGCCGTCCGGCCCCTCGAGCAGCTGGCGCGGGAAGCGGTCGGAGAAGGCGCGGACCACGTGCGCGCGCGTGCGGTCGACCGAGAAGCGCGGATCGCGCAGCACCGCCTCGACATCGGCGTACCGCGTGAGCACCACCGCGCCGGGGCCGTCGTAGCCGGGGATCGGCGGACGCAGCACGGGGCTGGTCGCACGCAGCATCGCGTAGAGCGGGTAGGGGTTCGCGAGGAAGGCGGGGTTCGCGAAGGGATTCCCCACGCCCGGGGCGAAGGGGCGGGCGGGCTCGGCCATGGACCACTCCTGCGGGCGCTCGACGAGTCTACCGCTCAGAGGCAGGCGTAGGCCGCCGCGAGCAGGCGGCGCGGGCGCGGGTCCACGAGCCAGACGCCCGTGTGCATCAGGTTCATCACGTAGCCGAGCGAGAGGCGATGCTCGGGGTCGGCCATCGAGTAGGAGCCGCCGGCGCCGCCGTGGCCGAAGACGCGCGGGTTCGGGCCGAGGGGCTCCGCCTCCGTGGGCAGGAAGAAGCCGAGCCCGTAGCGCGTCTCGAGCGGCAGCACCTGGTCGGGGCCGCGCGCCTGCTCGCTGCGCGCGCGCTCGATGCCTGCGCCCGAGAGCAGCCGCACGCCGGAGGTAGCGCCGCCGTTCGCGAGCGCGGCGTAGATGCGCGCGAGCGAGAAGGCGTTGCTGTGCCCGTTCGCGGCGGCCAGCTCGGCTGCGCGCCACGCGCGCGAGTTCGGCGAGACGGCGAGCAGCGGCGGGTTGCCGAAGGTGCGTGCGAGCATCCCGTCCGGGTTCTGCTGGATCTGCGTGAGCAGGTCCATGCCGGCCTGGCCGGGCTGCGGCGGGTGCACGGGCCCCTGGAGCAGCGGCGCCACGCGCGCATCGAGCTCGGGGCCGAAGCCGATCTCGAACTCGACGCCGAGCGGCCGCGCGATCTCCTCGCGCACCACGTCGCCGATCTTCTTGCCGCGGATGCGCCGCACCAGCTCGCCGACGAGCCAGCCGAAGGTGAGCGCGTGGTAGCCGTGCGCCCGGCCGGGCTCCCACCACGGCTTCTGCTCGGCGAGCAGCGCGGTCATCGCGTCCCAGTCGTAGATCGTCTCGGGTGCGAGCGGCTTCGCGATGGCGCAGAGGCCGGCCTGGTGCGAGAGCAGGTAGCGAACGGGCAGCTTCGCCTTGCCGTTCTGGGCGAACTCGGGCCAGTAGCGCGCGACGGGCGCGTCGAGCTCGAGCAGGCCTTCGTCCACCAGCCGGTGCGCCGCGAGGGCGGTGATCCCCTTGGTGGTCGAGTAGACGTTCGCGAGCGTGTCGCGCTGCCAGGGCTCGCTCTTGTTCGCGTCCCGGAAGCCCGCCCAGAGATCGACCACCGTCTCGTCCTCGAGCGTGAGGCAGAGCGACGCGCCCACCTCGTTGCCGTCGGCGAACTCCTTCGCGAAGGCGTCGCGGACGCGCGCGAACTTGGGATGCACCCGGCCCTGGATCTCGGTCATGGGGAAGCCTCCGGAAGGGCAAGGGCCACGTAGCGGTCGCCCGACGGACGCCCGAGCTTACCGCCGCCAGCCGCCACCACGACGAACTCGCGGCCGCCGGCCTCGTAGACGGCGGGCGTGGCGAAGCCCGCCGCGGGCAGGTCGTGCGCGAACACCAGCTCGCCGGTGCGCTTGTCGAAGGCGCGCAGCTTCGCGTCCATCGCGGCCGCGATGAAGACGAGCCCGCCGGCGGTGACCACCGGGCCGCCGTAGTTCTCGGCGCCCGTGTCGCGCAGGCCCTGCGCCGCGAGCTCGGGCACCTCGCCGAGCGGCACCTGCCAGACCAGCTCGCCCTTCGCGAGGTCGATCGCCGTGAGCGTGCCCCACGGCGGCTTCACCGCCGGGTAGCCCTCCGGGTCGAGGAACTTCTGCCAGCCGACGTTCATGTAGCGCAGGAACATGCCGAGCTTGCGCTCGTTCTCGTCGCTGCGCGCGGCCGGCGGCGCCGACGCGAGGTCGCCGGGGTCGTACAGGTGCCAGAGCAGCGGCGGCATCGCGACGAACGGGAGCAGGCCGCCCATGCCCGGCATGCGCCCGCGCCCGTCGCGTACGATGCGCCAGACGTCGAGCGGGCCGAGCCGGTCGTAGACACCGACGAGGCTCGGCACGCCTGCGCCGTCGCCCGCGAGGTCGAGCCCGTGGCACATCGCGCAAGTCGTGATGTAGATCGCGCGCCCGATGCCCGAAGCGCCGCTCACCTCCGGCGTCTCGATCATCTGGAGCCAGAACGGCACGTCGTTTGCGTTCACGTAGAGGAGGCCGCTCTCGGGATCGAAGGCCGCGCCGCCCCACTCGCCGCCGCCGTCCATGCCCGGGAAGATCACCGTGCCCTCGACGCTCGGCGGCTGGAACGGCACGGCGGGCCTCGCGCCGCGCAGCTTCGCGAGCACCGCGGCGTGCGCCGCGGGCGTGCGCGTCGTGACGTCCGCCTCGGTCATGCGCTCGCGCGCGAAGGGCGGCGGCCGCACCGGGATGGGCTGGCTCGCGGGCAGCGCCTCGCCCGGCAGCGCGGGGCCGGGCACCGCGACCTCTTCGATCGGATGCAGCGGCGCGCCCGTCTCGCGCTCGAACAGGAAGACGTGCCCGCTCTTCGTGATCTGCGCGACGGCGTCGATCTTCCTGCCGTCGCGCTCGATCGTCACCAGGTCCGGCGGCGCGGGCAGGTCCCGATCCCACAGGTCGTGACGCACGATCTGGTAGTGCCAGAGGCGCTTGCCGGTGGCGGCGTCCAGGGCGAGCAGCGTGTTCGCGTAGAGGTTGTCGCCGGCGCGGTCGGCGCCGTAGAAGTCGAAGGTGGCGGAGCCGGTGGGCACGAAGGCGATGCCGCGCGCCTCGTCGACGGTGATGCCCGCCCAGCTGTTGGCGCCGCCCACGCGCTGCCAGGCATCGGGCGGCCAGGTCTCGTAGCCCGCCTCGCCCGGGCGCGGGATGGTGTGGAAGATCCAGCGCATCTCGCCGCTCCGGACGTCGTACGCGCGCACGTGCCCGGGCGCGGCGTTCGCGATCTCCGAGACGCGATGGCCGACGATGAGGAGGTCGCGGTAGATCGCGCCCGGCGTGGTGGCCGCGACGAAGTCGTCCGGCCGCTCCTCGGCGAGCCCGTCGCGCAGATCGATCGCGCCGCCGTCGCCGAAGCTCCCGATGGGCCGGCCGGTGCGCGCGTCGAGCGCGAAGAGCCGGTTCCCGCGGCCGAACAGGATGCGGTCGTCGCCCGCGCCGTCGCTCCAGTGGACGAGCCCGCGCGGCGGCGCGAGCGTGCCGTTCACCGCGTCGCCGGGCTCGAACTTCCAGAGCTCCTCGCCCGTGGCGGCGTCGAGCGCGAAGGCGGAGAGGGCCGGCGAGACGCCGTACAGCACGCCCTCCACCACGAGCGGGTTGCACTGGATCTGGGTGGACGCCTTCGGCGAGAGGCCGCCGGCCGCGTACTCCCACGCGGGCCGGAGCTGCTGGACGTTGCCGCGGTGGATCGCCGCGAGCGGCGACCACTGCCGGCCGCCCCGGTCCCCGTGGTAGACGCGCCACTCGCGCTCGGCGGGCGCCGCCTTCGCGCGCGCCGCGAGGTAGGCCGGGCTCGGCGCGTCGGCCGCGCGCTCGCAGCCGGTGAGCGCGAGCAGCAGGGCGGGGAGCAGGGCGGGGCGGCGCACGGCCGCCAGGGTACGCGGCTACTTGGCGTCGTGGAAGATGAGCCCGAGCGCGACGCGCTCGCCGGAGAGCAGCTCCGAGACGCCGTGTCGCATCAGCGCCCGCGAGTCGCCGCGCGGCCCGGCCACGGGACGCACCGCGTTCGGGAACACGACGGCCTCGCCGAGGCCGAGGCGGATGGCGCTGGCGCGCGTCTGCATGCGCGGGCGCTGCTCGGCGAGCAGGAACTCCCCGCCCGCGTACTCGGCGCCCTCGCGCGAGAGCACGACCGTCACCTGGAGCGGGAAGGCGATGCGCCCGTAGAGGTCCTGGTGCAGCCGGTTGTAGTCGCCGGGCTCGTAGCGCAGCAGCAGCGGCGTGGCGCGCGTCTGGCCGGCCGCGTGGCAGCGCGCGAGGAACGCGGCCAGCTCGGGCTCGAAGCGCTCCGGCCGGCCGAGCCGCTCCTGCCAGCGGTTCGCGATCGCGGCGAGCGGCGGATAGAGCGACTCGCGCAGCGCCTCGACGGGCGGCGGCAGCGGATAATCGAAGTAGCGGTAGCGCCCGCGCCCGAAGCGGCGCGGCTCCATGTCCACGGTCGAGCGGAAGCCCGCGTCCTGCTGGAAGCGCCGCCGCAGTGCCTCGCACTCCCGGGCCGCGAGCAGGCGACCCGGGAGCGCATGCCCTCGCGCGTCGAGCTCGGCTTCGATCCGCTGCCAGTCGACGCGCGTCTTCACCTCACCTCGGGAGCCGGGCGGGGCCCGAACTCGAACCATGCGGCGGGCCGCGCCCCGAGGCAACTGTCGTGACTTCGTTCGCCTTCGGCTCACTGCGCGTGCGGCTTCGCCGCACTTGCGGGTCAGTGGCCGAACACCCAGCCCGCTCCGCCACCGATCGAGGCCTGGAAGATCACGAAGGGCAGCTCGAGGGCCGCGACGTGGTGGTGATGGTGAACGTGATAGGACAGGTCGTCGTACGAGTCGAAGTAGCCGCCGCACGGGCCGCAGTACGCCGACGGGGCGTAGCCGCCGTAGTGGTGGACCGGGTAGCCGTGGTAGTGGTTCTTCACCACGTAGCGCGGCGCGTAGTAGCGGTGGCCACCGTGGCCACCGTGTCCGCAGCCACGGTGATGGCGGTGATGGCCGCCGTGGTGCTTGTCGCCGTGGTGCTTGTAGTGACGCCCGCCGTGATGATCGCCGCGCCGGTGGTGCCCGCCGCGATGGCCGCGCCAGCCGTCGTCGTCGTCGTCCGCCGCGGCGGGGACCGCGGGCAGCAAGAGTGCGCCGGCAAGCGCGATCGGCAGAGCGAAACGGTTTCGAAGCAACATCGTCAGCACCTCCCACTGAGGCGTTTCGACTCTCTCGCGCGGTCCGTTATTCGGCGTACTCTCGACATCCCCCCGCGGGTGCCGCATCTTGCGCCGCTTCGGGACGAGGAGGCCGCATGAACTTCGGGTTCACGGAAGAGCAGGAGCTGCTGCGCAGCGAGGTGCGGAAGTTCCTCGACGAGAGCTGTCCGCTCGAGCACGTGAGGAAGCTCACAGAAGACGCGACCGGTCCCGGCTTCTCGCGCGAGCTCTGGCAGGAGATCGCCGAGCTCGGCTGGCTCGGGCTCACCATCCCCGACGCGCACGGCGGCGCGGGCCTCGGCTGGGTGGACCTGGTGGTGGTGCTCGAGGAAACCGGGCGCAGCCTGTTCCCGTCTCCGCTCGTCTCGACCACGCTCGCCGCGCACGCGATCCGACGCTTCGGCAGCCCGCGCCAGCAGGCCGCGTGGCTGCCGGCCCTCGCGGACGGCTCGGCGATCGGCACCGTCGCGCTGCTCGAGGAGGACGGCGCGCCCGGGCCCGAGGGCGTGCGCCTCGCCGGCCGCGCCGCGGGCAAGAGCCTGACCCTGACCGGCGAGAAGCACTTCGTGGGCGACGCCGCCGCGGCCGACCTGATCGTGGTCGCGTTCCGCAAGGGCAAGAGCAAGGACCTCGGCCTGGCGGTGCTCGAGCGGGGCACGAAGGGGCTCTCCGCGAAGGACCTGCCGGGCATCGACCTCACCAAGCGGCTCGGCCGCGTCTCGCTCGACGGCGTGAAGATCGGCCGCGACGCCGTGCTGCCGCGCGGGAACGCCGCAGCCATCTCGCACCTCTTCGACGTGGGCGCGCTCGCGGTCACGGCGGAGGGCGTCGGCGCCGCGGAGGCCGCGCTGCGCCTCACGGCCGGCTACGCGAAGCAGCGCGTCCAGTTCGGGCGCGCGATCGGCACCTTCCAGGCCGTGAAGCACCCGCTCGCCGAGGCGTACGTGGACACGCAGTCCTTCCAGTCGCTGGTGTACTACGCAGCCTGGTGCGTGGACCAAGGCCACAAGGATCTGCCGCTCGCGGTGGCGCGCGCGAAGGCGTACGCGAGCGAGGCACTGCCGCGGCTCGGCATCGACGCGATCCAGCTCCACGGCGGCATCGGCTACACGTGGGAGTACGACGCCCATCTCTATCTGAAGCGGGCGAAGTGGGTGCGGCCGGCCTTCGGCGATGCGGACTGGCACTACGAGCGCGTCGCGGCGCTGGGAGGTCTGTGATGGACTTCGACTTCACGCCCGAGGACGAGGCCTTCCGCGCGGAGGTCCGCGAGTTCCTCAAGAAGTACCTGCCGAAGAAGAACACGCCGCAGGAGCTCGCCGAGTGGCAGAAGCAGGCACGCGCGCGGCGCTTCGTCGGCTTCGCCTGGCCGAAGGACGTGGGCGGCGGCGGCGGCACGATCTCGCAGCAGGTGATCCTCAAGGAAGAGATGGCGCGCGCGAAGGCGCCGCCGCTCGGCGCGTGCTTCATGGGCCTCGCCTGGGTCGGGCCCTCGATCATCGAGTACGGCACCGAGGCGCAGAAACAGACCTTCATCCCCGACATCCTCGACGGCAAGTACCAGTGGTGCACGGGCTACTCGGAGCCCGGCTCGGGCAGCGACCTCGCGGCGCTGAAGACGCGCGCGGTGCGCGACGGCGACGACTACGTGATCAACGGCCAGAAGATCTGGACCTCGATCGCGATGTGGTCGAAGTGGATCATCCTGCTGGTCCGCACCGAGGCGGGCGAGTCGAAGCACGAGGGCATCACCTGCGTGCTCGTGCCGATGGACACGCCCGGCATCACGGTGCGGCCGATCAAGAACATGGCGGGCGGCGCGATGTTCGCCGAGGTGTTCTTCGACAACGTGCGCGTGCCGGTCGCGAACCGGCTCGGGGAAGAGGGGCAGGGCTGGCAGGTCACGGTCTCGGCGCTCGCGCACGAGCGCTCGAGCATCGCCGAGGTGGCGGGCCTCCAGCGTCTCCTCGAGGACGTGAGGACGCTCGCGAAGAAGAGCAAGAGGAACGGGAAGCCCGCCGCGCAGGACCCGGGCGTGCGGCGCCGCATCGCGCGCGCGGACGCCAGGATCGAGGCCATGCGGCTCAACGGGCTGCGCTTCCTGACGAAGCAGCTGCGGGGCGAGAACGTCGGTGCCGAGACGTCGGTGAACAAGCTCCACCGCGCGGCGCTCGAGGTCGAGCTCGGCGAGCTGGCGCTCGAGATCGAGGGCGGCGCCGGCGTCCTCGACAAGGACGCCGCGCCGGAGAAGGGCCGCTGGCAGCGCATGGCGCTCTCCTGGCCCGAGGTGGTGATCGGCGGCGGCACGCCGAACATCCAGAAGAACATCATCGCCGAGCGCATCCTGGGACTGCCGAAGGATCCGTGAACGTCGCCGAGATCGAGCAACGGCTCACGGAGACGCTCGGCGCGACGCACGTCGAGGTCGAGGACGAGAGCCGGCTCCACGCGGGCCACGGTGCGACGGGCGGGCACTACCGCGCGGTGGTCGTGTCGGAGCGCTTCGCCGGGCTGTCACGGGTCGCGGCGCAGCGCCTCGTGTACGACGCGCTCGGCGCATGGCTGGACGGCCCGATCCACGCCTTCGCCGTGCGCACCTTCACGCCCGAGCAGTGGCGCGAGTCGACGCGCGGCTAGTCGCGCTTCGCGGCGGGGGCGTCGCCTAACGCGTCGGGATAGACTCGGCGCGATGTGGTTCCTCCACGAAACGCACACGATCCGCGGCGAGGCCGAGGAGGAGTTCGACGTCACCTTGCGCGACGCGTGGATCCCGCGCGTGGCGGAGACGGCGGGCGCGCGCGTCGCCTACGTGCTGCGTCACACGCACGGCACGGGGCCGTCGTACCGGCTGGTGACGGTGACGGGGCTCGCGGATGCCGCCGCCTACGAGGCACTCGCGCAGAACGTCGCGGGCGGCCCGCTGCGCCAGCTGTCGGTGCGGCTCGACGGGCTGCGCCACGACGTCGAAGCGAAGCTGCTCGAGCCCTTGCCGTGGTCACCCCTCCAGCAGATCGACCTCGCCAGCGTTCCGGCCGCAGGCGCCGACCACGAGCTCACGCTCTACATGGAAGACACGGTTTGGCCGCGCGAGGGGAAGCTCGAGGAGTACGTCGAGAAGAGCGGCGCCCACTACGCGCGCGAGATGGACGGCCACGAGCGCGCGGGCCGCGCCATGCTCCAGGTGCAGGGCGGCTTCCGCACCGTCTTCGGCAGCGGGCGGCGCCGCGAGATCGTGCTGTGGCAGAAGGTGGTGGATCCGCGTCTCGTCCTCGGCCTCCTCACGCGCGAGGTGCCGCCCGAGCTCCAGAAGCCCGGCACCTGGATGCACGACGCGCTCGCCCTGCGCGACCAGTGGCAGAGCCGCCTGCTGCGCACCACGAGCTGGTCGCCGCTGGCCTGACCGTCCGACGGAGCGGACCCGCGTTCTGGCGCCGATTGCCCGCAGGCTGGCGCCGAAAGACCACCCGGCGCGCCCGGTTCGTGAGAGAATGCCCCCGTTCTGGGAGGAACAGCGCCCATGCGTGTAGCTTTCGTGTGTCTCGCCGCCGGCCTCGTCCTGGCCGGCCCCGCCTTCGCCCAGGAGGACGTCGCCCCCGGCGCTCCGTCCTTCAAGGAAGGCGACATCATCTCCTTGGATCAGATCGACAAGCTGAAGCCCTTCCTGCCGGAGGAGTTCTGGGCGAACCGGGACTTCTTCTTCTACGAAGGCATGCAGCTCGAGATGGGGCCGTCGTTCAAGGACTACTCGCCCTTCAGCGGCTACGTCGAGGCGACCACGAACCACGCGGGCCAGGCGAAGATCGGGCCCGAGAGCAGCCTCGAGAACTTCACCTTCGGGCAGCCCTTCCCGATGGACAAGATCGACTGCAAGGGCGATCCGCAGGCCGGCGCCAAGATCGCCTGGAACTTCGTGCTGCGCTGGGAAGGGCTGCGCCGCTACGCCAGCTTCTACTACTCGTACTGGGACCGCGGCGAAGAGCTCCCGCTCTACTACGAAGGCACGAGCGACGGCTACCGGCTCGCGTTCCGCGCCGAGCCTCAGTTCACGGCCCAGCAGGGCGACGTGTTCCGCAACGAAAAGCGCTACGAAGCGTCCGGGCCCTCCGTGGACGCGCCGTTCGACGCGCGCGGCATCATGCTGATGACGTACCGCTACAAGGCGTCGCTCGGCCCGAAGGCGACCACCAAGAACGACGACACCTGGGTCTACGTGCCGACGCTCCGCCGCGTGCGCCGCATCTCGTCGGCGCAACGCACCGACGCCGTGTCCGGCACGGACTTCACTTTCGACGACCTGTTCAGCTTCAACGGCGTGGTGCCCCAGTACGACTGGACGTGCCTCGGCAAGATGGACCTGGTCTCGCCGACCAACTCGAAGGTGAAGGCGTACCCGTACGAGAAGGACCACAACTTCGGGCCGTACGGTCTGTCGTTCGCCGACGACCGCTGGGACCTGCGTCACGCGGTCAAGATCCGCTTCACGCCCACGACCTCCGACCACCCGTACAAGTTCAAGGACATCTACATCGACATCGATTCGATGGAGCCGATGTACTCGTTCGCGTACGACCGCAAGGGCGAGCTCTGGAAGATCATCTGGCACAACAAGATCTGGAGCGACAACCCGGACAACGTGGCGTACGACCCCTACGAGGGCGTCCCCGAGCCGCGCGACCTCACGGTGGTGGCGGACGTGATCGTGAACGTGCAGACGGGCACGGGCAACCGCATCGAGTTCTGGGACCGCACCGGGACGTCCGACGGCAACGTCGGCAAGATCCGGCGCGTGATCGACGTGGGGCGCCTCACCAAGGGACGCTGAGGCGCGGAACGACCGCGCTGAGGCGCGGAACGACCGCGCTGAGGCGCGGAACGACCGCTGCCGGGAGGGTTTTGAGCCCTCCCGGCAGCTGCGTTACTCGAGGGGCCCGGCGAGGCCGTCGCGCTCGCGGTCTTCGCGCTTGTCGTCCTTGCGCTCGTGGCGCTCGGCCTTGCGCTCCGCCCGCTCGTCGCGCCGCTGTTCGGCGCGCTCGTCGCGCTGCTCGTGCCGCGAATCGACGCGCTCGTGGCGCTCCACCTTCCGCTCGGCGCGCTCGTCCTGGCGCCAGTCCTGGCGCTCGTCACGCACCTCGCGTTTGTCGTCCTTGCGGTCGTGGCGCTCGACCCGGCGCTCGTCACGCTCGTCGTGCCGCTGCTCCACGCGCTCGTCGTGCTCGCGCCGCCGGTCGTCCACGCGCTCGTGGCGATCCTCCTTGCGCTCCTGGCGGTCCGCCCAGCGCTCTTCCTTGCGGTCGCGGTGATCCCAGTCGCCGTGCCGCGGACCGCGGCCCCGCAAGCGCTCGGGCACGTACGCCCAGTCCGCGCGGCCCCAGTGGCCGCCGCGCAAGCGGTTGCAGCGCTCCCAGTAGCCGCCTCGCTGCCGGTAGTAGAAGCCGTCGCGGAACCAGATGTCCGGGTGCCCCACCACGGTGTACACGCCGAGGTGTACGTCGTAGATGTGATCCGCGCCGTAGTGGTGATGGCGATAGCCGTGAGCGGGCGCGTGCGGCGGCGGCCCGTAGTCGTAGTCGCCGTAGCGCTCGTACCGATCGGCCTCGTGATCGTGGTGCACCGAGATGCAGCCGGTGAGCCCGAGCGTCGCGCCGAGGCACAGCGCCTGGAACGTGGTCGTGGCTCGCATAGCTTCTTCTCCTTCGTGATCGCCCCGTGGGGTATGGTGGGGCGTGCGGAGGAGACGAAATGCCGTACGAGATCATTCGATTCCCGTACGACGGCACGATCGACGCGGACGGACACGTGCTGGAGCCCGCGTGGCTCTGGGAGGAATATCTCGAAGCTGCACATCGCCCGCGTGCGATCCGCATCTGTGTGGACCCGGCCGGGCTCGAGTACCTCGAGCTGGCGGGCCGCCCCTCCGAACGAACCAGGTATGGGACGCTCGGCTTGATGGGCGCGATGGGCGACGAGACGGCGCGCCCCGGGCCCGAACGCCGCTACATGGACCACATCCCGTTCGGCGCCGGCGACCCGAAGCAACGCATCGAGCTGCTCGATCGCGAGCACCTCGAGAAGACGGTGCTCTATCCCACGCTCGGTCTGCTCTGGGAATGCGAGGTGGACGATCCCGCGCTCACGCTCGCGTATCAGCGCGCCTACAACCGCTGGATCTCGGACTTCTGCCGCGGCTCGGGCGGGCGGCTGGTGCCGATCGCGCACCTGAATCTGCTCGATCCGGTGGCGGCTGCGGGGGAGCTCGAACGCGCAGTGCGAGACGGGTGCCGCGGCGGCTTCGTCTGCCCGTTCACGCACACGAAGAAGCCGCACGGCCACGCCGACCACGACGCGCTGTTCGCGAAGGCCTGCGAGCTCGACGTGCCCCTCGCGATCCATCCGACCTTCGAGCCGGCGTGGGCGGTGCCCGTGCGCTTCCACGGGCTGCGCCGCGAGAGCGAGTTCTTCTACAACGTGATGCTGCGCCAGGGCATGCAGCAGGCGTTCCTGTCCTTCTTCGCGCTCGGCACGCTCGAGCGCTTCCCGCGGCTCCGGCTGGGCGTGCTCGAATCGGGCTGCGGCTGGGTGGGCGCCTTCCTCGACCGCATGGACGCGGTGGCCGAGACGTCCTCCGGCCGCGGGGCGCAGCTCGGCCGGCGGCCGAGCGAGCTGTTCCGCCGCCAGTGCTTCATCTCGGGCGACCCGGACGAGACCGCCGCGCCGCACATCATCGACCACGTCGGCGCCGACTGCTTCCTGTGGGCCACCGACTACCCGCATCCCGACCATCCGCCCGGGTGGGCGCGCGCGCTCGAGCGCTTCGTGGCGCCGCTGGCGCCGGCGACGCGCGCGAAGCTGCTGGGCGAGAACGTGCGGCGCCTCTATCGGCTGGATGCGTGAAGGCCGAGGGGACGGCCCTCGTCACCGGCGCCGGACGCGGGCTCGGGCGCGCCGTCGCGCTCGAGCTGGCGCGCCGCGGCTTCGACGTGCTCGCCACGATGCGCGACGTGCGCGCGGGCGCCGCGCTCGAGGCCGCCGCCGGGGACGACGCGAAGCGCATCCGCGTGGCGCCGCTCGACGTGACGAAGCCCGAGACGATCGCGCTGCCCGACCGGTTGCGCGTGTTGGTGAACAACGCCGGCGTCGAGACGGAGTACCTGCCCGTCGAGCATGCGCCGCTCGACGCGTGGCGCAGCGTGTTCGAGACGAACGTGTTCGGGCTCGCCGAGCTCACGCGGCGGGCGATCCCCGCGCTGCGCCGCGCCGGCGGCGGCGCGATCGTGAACGTCACCTCGGCGTCGCTGCTCTTCCCGATGCCGTTCTACGCGGTCTACCGCGCGAGCAAGGCGGCGGTGCAGGCGCTCGGCGAGACGCTCGCCGCGGAGCTCCGGCCGTTCGGGATTCGCGTGCTCGAGGCGCTGCCGGGCCCGATCGAGACCGACCTGCTCGCCGGCTCGGACCGCGAGCCCGAGGCCGCCGCGCGCGCCGGCTACGCCGCTCTCGCGCGCTGGGCGCACACGGCGAGACAGGGCATGAGCGGCAGCACCACGCCGGCGGCCGAAGCGGCGCGCCGCATCGCCGACGCGATCCTCGACGATGCGAGCCCGCTGCGCATCGCGTGCGACGACGTGGGACGCGCGATGCTCGCCGGCGCCGACGCGGCGCCCTTCGAGGCGCGGCTCGCCGGCGCGCTCGGCGCCATGCCGCGCGGAGCGCCCGAGCCCTAGTCTTCGCGCTTGGCGGGGCCGTGGCCGCCGCCGCGCTTTCCGTGCTTCTGCTTCTTCACCTCGTAGTGCTTCGCGAGCGGCACGGGCACCAGGACGACCTCGACGGGCCGCCAGTGCGCCTTCTTCCAGCTGCCGCACCGCTCCCAGCGATCGGCAATGCGACGGTAGTAGCGGCCGTCGTGAAAGAAGTGATGGGGATGGCCGATCACGACGTAGACGCCGAGGTGCACGTCGTAGCGCAGGTCCACGTCGTGATGGTGGTGGCGATAGCCATGCGCGGGCGCGTGCGGGGGAGGGCCGCGCCGCGCCTCGTGATCGTCGTGCTCGTGCACGTGGACGCAGCCGGCCAGCGCGAGCAGGCCGGCGAACAGGGTGGCGACGAGGGGGCGAGACATGATTCCATCCTCCGCGGTTCGGACGGACTGATCGGCTCTTCGCGACGGAGGCTGAATGCGTGAGCACCGCTACGAGCTCGAGCTCCCGCACCCGCCCGAGCGCGTCTGGGCGCTGATGCAGGACTACGCGCGCTGGACCGCGTACGCGCCGATGGTGCTCGCGGTCGAGGTCGTCCACCCGGGCGACGCGCAGGGCAACGGCCTGCTGCGGCGCGTGATCTACCAGATGCCGTTCGGGCGGCGCGGCAGCGCCCTCGAGCTGGTGACGGAGGTCACGCCGGCGCGCGGCTACAGCTACACGATGCTCTCCCGCACGCCCGGCAACGACCAGACGGGGCGGGTGCGTCTCGAGCCGCTCGCGGGCAAGCGCACCCGCCTCTCGTTCGAGGAGCGCTACCACCTCACCTCGGCGCCCTGGAAATGGCTCGAAGGCCCGATCTACCGCTTCATCAACCGCAAGAACGAAGCCTCGATGCGGGCGCTCTCGGATTGGCTCGTGGCCCATCCGGAGTACCGGCCCGACCTGGCCTGAGGCAAGCGGCGCGTCCGCGCCGCGCGCAGTGAGCCGGAGGCGAACGGAGTCACGACAGCCGTACCCGGGGCACCAAGATGCCTCCACGGTCGCACCGGGGCCGGTCGCCGGGCCTGGTTCAGCCGCGGCGGCGTTCGGTCGATGAACACCGCATGCGCATGCGCATCTTCGGCGTGGCCCTCCTCTGCGTGGCCGTGGCCCTGACCGGCTGCGGCGTCCTCGAGGAGCTCGAAGAGGGCAACAAGAAGATGGACCTCTACATGAAGAAGAAGCCGGGCAGCGAGGACGCCGCGGACGCGCCGCTCGCGTCCGGCGGGAGGAAGCAGCGCGCCTCGGACTACTTCGCCAGCCAGCGGAACCCGAAGACCTTCACGCCGGGCACCGTGTCCAGCGAGATCGTGAGCTGCAAGCTGAAGAGCGGGACGCAGTTCATGAAGGAGGGCGACTGCGTCAACCACGGCGGGGTTCCGGGACGCTGAGGTAGCGCTCGAGCCACTCGGCGAGCGTCACGCTGAAGCCCGCGGCGTTGCGATGGCCGCCGCCGCCCAGGCGCTCGGCGAGCTTCGCCACGTCGAACTCGCCGACCGAGTAGAGCGAGACGTCCACGCGCGTGCCCGTCAGCCGGTACACCGCGCCCGCGGGCGTGCCGAACGCGCGCCGCTCGGCCAGCTCGTGGCCGATCTCGGCGCGCTGGAGCCGCGCGTTCACCGCCTCGAGCTCGAGCCCGAGCACGCGCACCGGATGCCGCGCGGCCAGCGCGCGATCCACCTCCATGCGCATCGCGCGCAGGATGGGCCGCCCCTCGGCGACGAGCGTGTCGAGCGGCGCCGCCGCGAGCCGGCGCCACGTCTCGAAGCTGCGGAGGTGCGACGAGACCGTCGCGTTGACCTCCCGGGTCCCCGGAAG
>Ga0187892_10003915_pt1 | contig 26160 bp, 23 predicted proteins | sample MA1701073metaG_FD_139345 | JGI IMG/M metagenome (GOLD analysis project Ga0187892, IMG submission 139345) | Bio-ooze microbial communities from a basaltic lava cave in the Kipuka Kanohina Cave System on the Island of Hawaii, USA - MA170107-3 metaG ... | reverse complement strand
GAGGACCAGGGCCGCCACCGCGAACGCTCTCGTGAGCCACGTCATGATCGAGCCCTCCTGCTGTCGTCGAAGGCCGTCGTCGGCCCGGTCGGACCCGGGCCGGCGACGGCGGTTATCGGCCCGCCCTACTTCGCGGCGGCAACCGGTGTCCCGAAGGACGCCTCGCCCAGCACCACCTCGGCCCACGCGCACCACATCTGCACCTTGGCGACGCTGTCGATGTAGCGCGGCAGCGTGATGCTGGTGTTGACCTTGTCGTCCTTGATGGCCACCCGCTGCAGGAGGTAGGCGTTGCCGCGGGTGTCGATGACCTGCCAGTGGGGGTCGGGGGACCCGGGGACCTTGAAGTCCGGGGACAGCGTGAGCACGGTCTTGCCGTCCCGGACGGCGGCGGTGACGGTGCCGCCGTTGACGACCTTGCCGGCGAACGCCGTGCTCATCTGGTCGGCGGCCAGCGCCTGGCTCCCGGCCAGCACGGCGATCGCGAGCGCCGCCGCCAGGGCCCATCGGGTCGGGCGGATCCTCAGAAGTGACTCCATCGGTCGACTCCTCCTCGGTCGGGCGCCTGACCGGCGCCGCGGGGATTGGGGACCGCGCGTCGTGCGCGGCCCGTCGGTCAGGGCCTTGGATGCGGAGGGCGCTGGACGCGGTGCGGCGCCGCGGCGGCGGGGCAGGCGGGGCGGCGGGGCGAATCGACGGCGGCACGGCGGGCATCCAAGGGAAAACGCCCCCCAGGAGGTCCCCATGGCCGACGACTTCGTGTACCTCTCCCGCGCGCGGCTCGAGTACCGGAACGGGGCGCGCCACGTGTGGCTCGGGGAGGTGGCCGAGCCCGTGGTGTACGGCGTGCAGGGCAAGCTCCGGGAGTACTACGGGGCCCCCGAGGGGCCGCCCGTCGCCTCCACGCTCGACCACATCGTCGCCGCGGTCGCCGGCTGAATGTACGGCACCCTGCGCGGCGCCCTGGCAGGGCGCAAGATCGCCTTCGACCGCGACAGCTACCGCGCCACGGCGGAGGGACGCATCACCGGCGTGGCCAAGACCATCCGCATCTCGTCGATCCACGTTCGCTACGAGCTGGCCGTGCCCGCCGACGCCGAGGAGGCCACCGAGCGCGCGCTGGCCGTGCACGTCCAGGGCTGCCCGGCCCACCAGAGCGTGAAGGACGCGATCCCGATCACCTGGGAGGCGGCGCTCCGCGCCGGCGACCGGACGCGGGTGATCCGGAGCGAGGAAGGGGAGCCGGCGGCCTAGCGCACGGCGCCGGGCGGCGCCGCGGCCAGGCGCGCGAACTCGGCGAGCGCGAGCGTCTCGGCCCGGCGGCAGGGGGCGAGGCCGGCCGCCGCGACGAGGGCGCGGGCGCGCTCGACGGGCAGGCCGAGCCCGGCCGCGAGCGCGTTGGCGAGGTTCTTCCGCCGCTGGGCGAAGGCCGCCCGCACCACCTGCCGGAAGCGCGCGCGGTCCTGGATGGGCACGGGCGGCTCGGCGCGAACGCGCAGATGCACCACGGCCGAGTCGACGGCGGGCGGCGGCTGGAAGGCGCCCGGCGGCACGAGGAACGCCAGCCGCGTCTGGCACGCCACCTGGGTGAGCACCGAGAGCGCCCCGTAGTCGCGCCCGCCCGGCCGGGCGGCCAGCCGCTCGCCCACCTCCCGCTGGACCATCAGGACCAGCTCGTCGAGCGCCCGCCCCGCGTCCATCAGGGCCTGCAGGATGGGCTTGGCGACGCTGTAGGGCAGGTTGCCGACCACGAGCGCCCGGCCGCCCGGGTCGGGGCGGGCCGCGGCCAGGGCGGCATAGTCGGCCACCCGCGCGTCGGCCTCGAGGACCTCGACGTGGGCGCGCCCGCCGAGCCGCTCGCGGAGCGTGGCGGCCAGCGCGGCGTCGATCTCGAGGGCCACCAGCCGGCCGGCCGGCTCGGCCAGGAGGTCCGTCAGCGCCCCGCGCCCCGGGCCGATCTCGATGACGAGGTCCCGGGCGGTGGGCGCGGCCAGGGCCACGATGCGACGGGCGACGGCGGGATCGCGCAGGAAATGCTGGCCGAGGGCGCGGGTCCGGCCGTGGGCGGGGGCGCGGGACCGCCCGCGGGCCGGCGCCTGGCGTACGCGGCCCGGGGACCGGCGGGGGCTCACGGCCCAGGGCCGCCCCGCGGGCGCCCGCCGCGGGGCCTCATCGCGCCCCGGCCAGGCGCTCGCGCAGATCGGCCAGGAGGCGGCGGTGGACCTCCCGCACCTGGCGCTCGGCGTCGGCGCGCGCGCCGGAGTTGTCGATCACGTGGTCGGCCAGCCGGGCCTTGTCGGCCACGGGCATCTGGCTCTCGATCCGCCGGCGGGCGTCGGCCTCGTCGATGCCGTCGCGGGCCACGAGCCGTCGCAGCTCGGTGTCGGGGTCGGTGACCACCACCACGACCCGGTCCATGTTCTTCGCGTTGCCGGACTCGACGAGCAGCGCGGCGTCCCAGAGGACGAGGCCCTCGAAGGCCTCCTCCTCCAGCACGGCGAGGATCCGCTCCTGGCGCCGGCGGATCGGCGGATGGGTCATGGCCTCCAGGCGCTTGCGGCGCTCCGCGTCGGCGAAGACGATGGCGCCGAGGCGCTTTCGGTCCAGGTGGCCGTCGGCCTGGACGACCTCCGGCCCGAACTCCCGGACGATCGCCTCGTGGGCCGGCTGGCCGGGCATCACCACCTCGCGGGCGAGCACGTCCGCGTCGATGACGCGCGCGCCCAGGTGGGCGAACATCGCGGTCACGGTGCTCTTGCCGGTGGCGATGCCCCCCGTGAGGCCAACCAGGAGGAAGCGCCTCACACGGAGGCCCAGTCGGCGCCCGTCTTCACGTCCACGCGGAGCGGGACCGACAGCGACATGGCGGACTCCATCACCTCCACCGCCAGCCGCTCCAGCGCCGGCATCTCCTCCGGCGGGCCCTCGAACAGGAGCTCGTCGTGCACCTGGAGCAGCATCCGGCTCCGGAGCCCCCGCTCGGCGAGCGCGGCCGCCATGCGGAGCATGGCGATCTTGATGAGGTCGGCCGCCGTCCCCTGGATCGGCGCGTTGGTGGCCACGCGCTCGCCGAAGGCGCGGAGGTTCGGGTTGCCGCTGCGGAGCTCGGGCATCTGGCGGCGCCGGCCGAGGAGGGTGGCCACGTAGCCCTGCTGCCGCCCCTCCGCCACCACCCGCTCCAGGTAGGCCTTCACCTTGCCGTGGCGGGTGAAGAAGCGGCTCAGGAACTCCTGCGCCTCCTTGGGCGTGATGGCGAGGCCGCGCGACAGCCCGAAGGCGGTGACGCCGTAGATCACGGAGAAGTTGGTGGTCTTGGCCAGGTCGCGCTGCTCGGGGGTCACCGCCTTCGGGGCGACGCCGAACACCTCGGCCGCGGTGCGGCGGTGGATGTCCTCGCCCCGCCGGAAGGCCTCGACGAGGCTCTCCTCGCCGGACACGTGGGCCAGGATGCGGAGCTCGATCTGCGAGTAGTCCGCGGCCAGGAAGCGCCAGCCGGGCTCGGGCACGAACGCGGCGCGGATGCGCCGCCCGAGCTCGGTGCGCACCGGGATGTTCTGGAGGTTGGGCGATGCCGAGGACAACCGGCCGGTGGCGGCCACGAGCTGGTTGAACGTGGTGTGGATGCGCCCCGTGGCCGGCCGGATCAGGGCGGGCAGCGCGTCGGCGTAGGTCGACTTGAGCTTGGCCAGCGTGCGGTGCTCGACGATGCGGGCGGGCAAGGGATGGCTGAGCGCCAGCTGCTCCAGCACGTCGGCGTCGGTCGAGTAGCCGGTCTTGGTGCGGCGCACGGGCGGCAGCTTGAGCTCGACGAACAGGATCTGGGCGAGCTGCTTGGGCGAGCCGATGTTGAAGGGGCCGCCGGCCAGGGCGTGGATCTCCTGCGTCAGGCGGTCGAGCTGGGCCTCCAGCTCGCGGGAGAACTCGGTGAGGCGGGCGGGGTCGACGCGGATCCCGGCCCGCTCCATGGCGGCCAGCACCGGCACCAGCGGCCGCTCCAGCTCCTCGTAGAGCGCCCAAAGGCCCGCCTCCTCGAGCGCCCCGGGCGCCGCCGCCCACAGCCGCCAGACGGTGGCGGCGCGCGGCGCCCCCGCCTCGGGCCCCTCGCGGAGCAGCTCGGCGGCCACCTCCTCCAGGCGGTAGTTGGTGCGCACCGGGTTGAGCAGGTAGGCGGCGAGGGCCGTGTCCTCCATGGCCGGCGGGGACGCTGCCCCGCGCGCGCTCCACCAGGTGACCAGCGGCTTGACGTCGTGGCCGAGGAGCCGGCGGCCCCCGAGGTCGGGCGGGGCGGCGCCGAGCGCCACGCGCGCCGCCCCCGCCCCCGGGTGGAAGAGGTCCAGCGCGGTGAGGGCGGGGTCGGGCGGCCCCGCCTCGCCGACCCAGTCGACCGCGAGCGGCTCGCCGGCCGGCACGCGGTCCAGGTACGCGGCGAGCGCCCCGGCGTCGGCCACGGCCGGGGGCGCCTCCGCGCCGGCCACCGCCGGTCCCCCGGCCGGCACCTGGCGCAGCAGCGTGTGGAACTCCAGCTCGGACCAGAGGGCGCGCAGCCGCGGCCAGTCGGGCTCCTGCCGGCGCAGGGCGTCGAGCGGGGTCGCGATGGGCACGTGGGTGGAGACCGTGGCCAGCTCGCGCGAGAACAGCACCTGCTGGCGACGCCCGGCGAGCGTCTCGCGGAGCTTGCCCGGCACCAGGTGCAGGTTCTGGTAGAGGCCCTCCACGCTGCCGAACTGGCCGATCAGCTTGACGGCGGTCTTCTCGCCGACCCCGGGCACGCCCGGGATGTTGTCGATGCTGTCCCCCATCAGGGCCAGGAGGTCCGGGATGCGCTCGGGGGGGACGCCCCACTTGCCGGTCACGGCGCCCTCGTCGTAGAGCGTGCGCTCGTTCGTCCGGCCGAGGGTGGAGAGGACCCGCACCCCCGGGCCCACGAGCTGGAGCATGTCCTTGTCGGAGGTCACGAGCACCACGGCGAGGCCCGCCGCCCGCGCCCGCTCCACCAGCGTGGCCAGGACGTCGTCGGCCTCGAAGCCCGGCTCCTCCAGGAGCGGGAGCCGGAGCGCCTCGAACAGCGCCTTGACCTGGGCGATCTGGGGGCGCAGGTCGTCGGGCATGGCCGGGCGCAGGGCCTTGTACTCGGCGAACCGCTTCTCGCGGAAGGTCGGCCCCGGCGGGTCCCAGGCCACCCCGAAGTACTCCGGCTCCTCCTCGCGGAGGAGCTTCCAGAGCATGGTGGACATGCCGTAGACGGCGTGGCAGGGCTCGCCGCGCGAGGTGGTGAGCAGCGGCAGGGCGTGGTACGCGCGATAGAGGTAGCCGGGGCCGTCCAGGAGGTAGAGGCGCTCGGCCCCGCCCGGCCCCTCGGGGGCGTCCGTCTCCCGGGCGCGGGCGCCGCCCGGGGCGCTCACCCGCGCACCACGCGCTCGTAGAGGGCCCGCACGGCGGCGGTCCGCCGCCGGTAGTCCTCGAGGAACGCCTGGCGCGACGGGTACTCGAGGCTCCGGGCGAGCCGGCCCGGGGTCGGGCCGGCCGGCTCGAGCGTGTCGGTGGATCGCGCCCCGAAGAGCCGGAGCCCCTGGGACACGCGGCGCAGGAAGCGGTAGTGCTCCGCGAGGGCGTCGCTCGCCTCGGCGCTCAGGAGCCCCGCGGCCCGGATCTCGCGGATGGCGGGCAGCGTGCTCGGCCGGCGGATGGCCGGGTGGCGCGCCCCGTGGGCCATCTGGATCGCCTGGGTGACGAACTCGACGTCGACGAGGCCCCCCCGGCCGAACTTCACGTGCAGCCGGCCGGCGCTCTCGCGGCCCAGCTCCTTCTCCATGCGCTCGCGCAGCATCCGCATCTCCTTGAGGTCCGGGGGCGGGGCGTCGGGCCCGTAGAGCAGCGCGACGATCTCGCGGCGCACCGCGCGGCCGAGGAGCGGGTCGCCGGCCACGATGCGCGCGCGGGTGAGGGTCTGGCGCTCCCAGGGGTCGGCCCACTCGCGATAGTAGCGGCCGAGCGCGGCCAGATGCGAGGCGAACCCCGACCCCTTGGACCCGGGCCGCAGACGCAGGTCGACCGGGAAGGCGATGCCGGCCGGCGTGATGTCGCCGAGCCAGGCGGACAGCGCCTCCACCGCGCGGTCGTAGAAGGCGTGGGCCTCGAGCGGGGTCGGGCCGTCGGTGCGGCCCGGGTCGTCCGGCCGGTCCGGCGCCCCGTAGACCACGAACAGGTCCAGGTCCGAGCCCGTGGTCAGCTCGCGCCCCCCGAACTTGCCGAGGCCCACGATGACGGCCGGCACGAGCCGCCCCCGCCCGTCGCGGGGCACCCCGTACGCCGCCGCCACCTCTTCCAGGGCCAGGAGCCACGCGGTGGCGAGCGTGGCGTCGGCCAGGGCCGTCAGCTCCCGCGAGAAGCCCTCGGCGTCGGTGACCCCGAGCAGCATGCGCCAGGTGATGGCCAGCTCCTGCGCCTGCTTGTGGCGCCGCAGGGCGTCCTTCCGCTCGGCCGCCGGGATCCCGCGGGCCAGGACGGGGGCCAGGGCCCCGCGCAGCTCGGCCTTGCGCCGCCGCGCGGTGAAGGTCCCCGGGCTGGCCAGGGCCGTGAGCAGCTCGGGCTGGCTCACGAGGAGCTGGGTGAGCAGCTCGCCGCGCGCGCAGAGCCGCACCAGGGTCCGCAGCACGGCGGGCTCCTGGACCAGGAGCTCCAGGTATCCGGTGCGGGGTCCGACGGCGGCCACGAAGCTCTCGAACTGGATCAGGGCCTCGTCCGGGTCCGGGCTCTGCCAGAGGGCGTCGAGCAGGAGCGGCAGGAGCGCCCGCAGCGCGCGCGCCGTCGCCTCCGGGTACGGGATCAGCGGCCGGCCCTCCAGCACGAGGGAGAGGTGCTGGCGGGCGCGGTCGGGATCCGCGAACCCCGTCGCCTTGAGCGCGGTGTAGGTCGGCAGCCGGACGGGCGGGCGCCGGGCGGCCGGCGGCGGGGCGGCGAAGAACCGGGCGAAGGCCTGGTGCACGCTCCGCGTGACCCGCGCGTGGCGGGCCTGGAAGCGCCGGGCGGCGGCCCGCGGCGGCAGGCGGAGCCCGAGGCGCCGCCCGAGGAGCCCGAGGGCGCCCGGCTCCTCGGGCAGGGTGTGCGTCTGGAACTCGTGGAGCAGCTGCAGCCGGTGCTCGACGGTGCGTAGATGCACGAGCGCGTCGCCGAGGGCCCGGCCGAGGGCCGGGGAGAGATAGCCCCGCTCGGTCAGGCGGAAGATGGCCCGCAGCGAGTTCGGCTCGCGGAGCCAGGCGTCGTCGCCCCCGTACAGGAGCTGGAGCGCCTGGACGAGGAACTCCACCTCCCGGATGCCGCCCCGTCCGAGCTTGACGTTGCGGTGCTCGTGGCCCCGCTCCCGGAGGGTCCGGTCGATCTGGCCCTTCATGCGCCGGATCTCGCCCACGACACCGGCGTCGACGCCGGGACGGTAGACGAAGCCGCGGACGAGGGCGAGGAAGCGCGCCGCCACCTCGGGGTCGCCGGCGGCGGGCCGCGCCTTGATGAGGGCCTGCCGCTCCCACAGCTCGGCCCGGTCGGCGAGGTACGCGCGGTAGCCGTCCAGGGACAGCACGAGCGCCCCCGACCGTCCTTCCGGCCGGAGGCGGAGGTCGACGCGGAAGACGTAGCCGTCGTCGGTGACGGTCTCCAGGGTCTCGACGACGGCCCGGGCCGCCCGGGCGAAGAAGGTGCCGGTCGGGATGGGGCCGGCCGCGCCCCCGGCCGTCTCCCCGTCGGCGCCGTAGACGAAGATCAGGTCGATGTCCGAGGAGTAGTTCAGCTCGGCGCCCCCGAGCTTGCCCATGCCGATCACCGCGAGGCCGGTGGGCGCGCCCCCCTCGCCGCCCGGGGCGCCGTGCTCGACGGTGAGCCGCGCCAGCGCCCAGCCCAGCGCGGCCTCGAGGCAGACGTCGGCCAGGCGGGAGAGCTCCTCGGTCGTGACCGTGAGGTCCGCCTCGCCCAGGATGTCCTGGCAGCCGACGCGCAGGAGGTGCCGGTACTTGAAGCGGCGGAGGGCGCCCCCGCGGGCGTCGGGCCGGGTGAACGGCGCCGTGCTCGCCGCGAGGTCCTCCACCAGCTCGTCCCGGAGCCACTGGCGCCTGGTGGCGGGCTCGAGCAGCGATGGCAGGAGCCGGGGGCTCCGGCGGAGGGCGTCGGCCAGGAACTGGCTCGTGCCGCCGAGGCGGGCGAGGAGGTGGATCGCCGCCGGGCGGCTCGCCAGCAGCGCGAGGAAGGCGCCGCGGTCCCCCTGCTCGGCCAGGCGCTCGAGGTTGTTCAGCGCCATGTCGGGATCCGGCGCGTCCCCGAGCTCGGCGACGAGGCGGTCGACGGCCGGCGCCAGCACCTCGCCGTCCCGGGGGGTGGGGGCCAGCGCGTGCAGGTTGCGGAGCGCCGCCCGGGGGTCCGCGAACCCCGCCCGCCGGAGCGCCGACAGCGCCCGCGCGTCGTCCGCCGCCGCCGCCAGCAGCCTCATCGGTCGGGCTTCGATCCTGCTCGAAGGGGGTGAGCGGCTCCCGGATGGCGAGACCCGGGCGCCCGACCCCCGTCAGATGGCGGCGTGGCCGGTCTCGCCGGTGCGGATGCGGACGGCCTCGCCCAGCGGGAGGACGAAGACCTTGCCGTCGCCGATGGAGCCCGTCTTGGCGGCGGCGCAGACCACGGAGACCACCTTGTCGACCAGCTCGTCGGGCACCACCACCTCCACCTTGACCTTGGGCAGGAAGTCGATGGTGTACTCGGAGCCGCGGTAGAGCTCGGTGTGGCCTTTCTGGCGCCCGAAGCCGCGGACCTCGGTCACCGTCATGCCCACCACGCCGACCTCGGCGAGCGCCTCCTTCACGTCGTCGAGCTTGAAGGGCTTGATCACCGCCTCGATCTTCTTCATGCGGACCTCCGGTCAGGCGGCGCCCCGCGCCCGGAGCGCCTTGCCGTAGAGCGTGACGTACTCGCGCGCCGAGGCCTCCCAGGAGAAGTCCTGGCCCATGGCGTTCCGCACCAGCGCCCGCCAGACGGCGGGCTGGCTGTAGGCGGACACGACCAGGCGCACGGTCTCCACGAGGGCGTCGGCCGTGAAGGCGTCGAAGATGAAGCCGGTGCCCGTGCGGCGCGCGGGATCGAACTCCACGACCGTGTCGGCGAGGCCGCCCGTGCGCCGGACGATGGGGATGGTGCCGTACCGGAGGGCGATGAGCTGCCCGAGCCCGCAGGGCTCGTAGCGCGACGGCATCAGGAAGCCGTCGCTGCCCGCGTAGATCCGGCGGGCCAGGTCCGCGTCGTAGCCGATGCGCACGGCCACGCGGTCCGGGTGCCGGGCCGCCGCCTGGGTGACGGCGGCCTCGGTCCCGGCGTCGCCCGATCCGAGCAGCACGAGCCGGCATCCCTGGGCGAGCACGCGCTCGAGCCCGTCCAGCACCAGCTCGAGACCCTTCTGCTCGGCGAGCCGCGTGACCATGCCGAGCACGGGCCCGGGGCCCGGCGCCAGCCCCAGCTCCGCGCGCAGCGCCTCGCGGCAGGCCGCCTTGCCCTCCGGCTCGTCGGCCGAGTAGAGCTGGGCGATGGCGGGGTCCTTGCCCGGGTTCCACACCTCGTAGTCCAGCCCGTTGACCACCCCGTGCAGGTCGTGGCTCCGCTCCTCCAGCACGCCCTCCAGCCCCTGCCCGAAGGCCGCCGTGCGGATCTCGCGCGCGTAGGTCCGGCTCACCGTGGTGAGCAGGTCGGAGAAGACCAGGCCCCCCTTCAGGAAGTTGATGCGGCCGTAGAACTCGAGGCCGGCCGGCGTGAACAGGTCCCACCCGAGCCCGGTCATGGGCATGTCGTAGTGCCAGAACACGCCCTGGTAGGCCAGGTTGTGGATGGTGAACAGCGTGGGCACCCGGCCGAGCCACGGGTGGTCGCGGTAGAGCGTGCGCAGGTACACGGGCACGAGCCCCGTCTGCCAGTCGTTGGCGTGGATGACCTGGGGCCGCCAGCCCGCGTCGTCGCCCAGCCGGCCCAGCCCCTCGAGGGTCCCGCGGCAGAAGAACGTGAACCGCTCGCAGTTGTCCCAGTAGTCACCCTCGCCGGTGCCGTAGACGCCGTCCCGGTCGTAGTAGTGGTCCTGGGCGAGGAGGTAGACGGGCACGCCCGACGGGGCGCGCCCCTCGTGGAGCGCCCCCTCCACCACCCGGTCGCCGATGGGCACGGGCAGCCGCGGCACCACCGTCCGCACCTCCCCGGCCTGGGCCTCGGCTCCCCGGTACCGCGGCATCAGCACCCGGACGTCGTGGCCCATGCCGGCGAGCGCCCGGGGCAGGGCGGCGGCCACGTCGGCGAGGCCGCCGGTCTTGGCGAGCGGGTCGGCCTCCGAGGCGAGATAGAGCACGCGCAAGCGGCGGGGCACGTCAGACCTCCTCCAGGATGGGGTACACGAGCGCCGTGATGTGCGAGGAGATGCGCTTCAAGTTGGTCAGCACGTCCAGGTGGATCTCCGACGTCTCGAGCGACTCCGACAGCCCGCGCCGGAGCCGGGCCAGGTGCGACTCGCGCAGCTCGCGCTCGCGCTGCCGGATGACGGGGCGCTGGTCCAGCACCTCCTGGGCCAGCGAGCGGTCGCCCGCCGCGAACCCGGCGATCGCCCGCTCGAGGTTCTTGGACACCATGGCGTGGAACTCGATCAGCTCGGCCTCGCCCGCGTCGGAGAAGCGGCGCGCCTGGTAGAGCTTCTTGCGCGCCAGCTCCATCAGGTTCTTGTCGATGATGTCGCCGATGTTCTCCAGGTTGCCGATGAAGGAGATGAGGGCGATCTCCTTCTGGGCCAGGTCCGGCCCCATGCTCTCCCGCCCGAGCCGGGAGAGGAAGAGCTTGATCTCGCGCTCCAGGTAGTCGAGCTGGTCGTCGCGCCGCTCCACGTCCTCCAGGAGCTCCTGGTTGTCCGTGCGGAGGACGGCCATGGCGTCGCGCAGCATGCCCTGGGCCACGTCCCCCATGCGGAGCGCCTCGCGGGTGGCCTGCCCGATGGCCAGCGCCGGCTGGTCCAGGAAGCGGTCGTCGAGGTAGCGCGTCTTGAAGGGATTGTCCCCCCGCTGCTCCTCGGGGACCAGGGCGCTGATGGCCCGGGCGGCGAGCCCGGCGAAGGGCAGGAAGAGCGCGCTGATGGCCACGTTGAACAGGGTGTGGGCGTTGGCGATCTGGCGCGCGGCGTGCCCCGCCGTCAGCGCGACGAGGCCGGCCAGGGGCTCGATGAAGGGTAGCACCAGGGCCACGCCCAGGACCTTGAAGGCCACGTGGGCGACGGCCACCCGCCGGGCGTCGGACGAGGAGCGCATGGAGGCGGCCAGCGCGGTGGCGCAGGTGCCCACGTTGGCGCCGAGCACGACGGAGGCCGCGCCGTCCAGCGTCACCAGGCCCTGGTGGGCGAGCGACAGCATGATGCCGATGGTGGCGGCCGAGGAGGCCATGCCCGCGCTGAGCACGGCGCCGGCCACCAGGCCCACGGCGGGGTTGCCCCCGAGCGCCATCAGCACCTGGCGGAGCAGCGGGTTGCCGGCCAGGGGGGCGAGGCTGTCCGTCATGACCTTCATGCCGAGGAAGATCAGGCCGAAGCCGAGCACCGCCTGCCCGGCGCTCCGCGGCACGCCGCGCCGGGCGAAGAAGCTCATGGCGAAGCCCACGCCCACCAGGAGCAGGGAGAACTCCTGGATCTTGAAGGCCAGGAGCTGCACGGTGAACGTGGTGCCGATGTCGGCCCCGAGGATCACCCCGAGCGACTGGCGGAAGGTCACCAGCCCCGCCGACACGAAGCCGATCAGCATCAGCGTGGTGGCCGACGAGGACTGGATGATGGCGGTCACGAGGGCGCCCGAGCCGACGGCGGCCAGCCGGTTCCGGGTGAGGCTGGTCAGGAGATGCCGGAGGTGACTCCCGGCCGCGCGCTGCAGGCCCTCGCCGATGAGCTGCATGCCGTAGAGGAGGAGCGCCACGCCGCCGAACAGGGCGATGAGCGTCATGGCCGGCGGCTAGGGGGCGAGCGCCGGGCCCGCCTCGACCCGGAGCGTCGCCAGATGCGCGCCGTCGTTGACGGAGAGCACGCGGGGCGGCGCCACGCGGCTCAGCGCGCAGTTGGACACCGTGAGCCGCCAGAGCGAGGACAGCGGCAGCCCCAGGCAGTGGGCGAGGTAGGCGCTGATCACGCCGCCGTGGGAGACCACGAGCACGGCCTCGCCCGGCCCGTGGGCGGCGGCGATGCGCCCGACGGCGCGCAACGCCCGCGCCTGCACCTCGGCCAGGGCCTCGCCGCCGGGGGGCGCCATGGCCACCGGGTCGCGCACCCACTGGGCGTAGGGATCGCCCGGCAGCGTCCGCACCTCGTCGACCGTGCGCCCCTCCCACTCCCCGAGCGACAGCTCGCGCAGGTCGTCGAGGATGGTGAGCGGCGCCCCGAGGGCCGCCACCACGATGTCGGCCGTGCGCCGCGCGCGCTCGAGCGGGCTCGCGTAGACGTGGGCGATGGGCCAGTCGGCCAGGCGGTCGGCCAGCGCCTCGGCCTGCCGGTGCCCGAGCGGGGACAGCGGCACGTCCTGGGCGCCCTGGAAGCGGCGCACGGCGTTGCTGACCGACTGGCCGTGGCGCGCGAGCCAGAGCGTCGCCGTCACGGGCCGGTCCTCACCGCCCCGCGGCGGCGGCCGCCGCCCCGCGCAGCCGGGCCAGCGTCTCGTCCCGGCCGAGCAGCGCGACGACCTGGAAGATCGGCGGGCTCGCCGCCCGGCCCGTGAGGGCGAGGCGCGTGAGCTGGGCCAGGTCCACCAGCTTGAGCCCCATCTCGGCCGCCAGCCCGCGGTAGAAGGCCTCCAGCCCCGCCGGATCCCCCAGGTCCTGGGCCTCGAGCCGGCGGAGGAGGACGGCGTACCGCTCGGGCGCGCCGGCGGTCCAGACGCGAGCCCGCGCCTCAGGATCGTAGCGCTCGGGCCGGACGAGGTAGAAGGTCGCCTGCTCCGCCATCTCCACCAGGGTCCTGGCGCGCTCCCGGAGGGTGTCGGCGGCGCGGCCGAGCCAGGCGCGGTCGGCCGGCACCGGCAGTCCCCGCGCGGCCAGGAAGGGGACGAGGGCGTCCACCAGCCGGTCGGCCGGCACCGTCTTGATCCAGTGGTGGGAGAGCCACTCGAGCTTGGTCTGGTCGAACACGGCGCCCGCCCGCCCGACCTGGGCGAGGTCGAAGCGCTCGATCAGCTCCGCCCGCGTGAACACCTCCTGGTCGCCGTGGGCCCAGCCCAGGCGGGCCAGGTAGTTGACCAGGGCCTCGGGCAGGATGCCGGCGTCGCGATGGGCCTGCACCGAGGTCGCGCCGTGGCGCTTGCTGAGCCGGCTCTTGTCGGCGCCCAGGATCATGGGGACGTGGGCGAAGGCGGGCACGGGATAGCCGAGCGCCTCGTAGCACTGCACCTGCTTCGGCGTGTTGGACAGGTGGTCGTTGCCGCGGATCACGTGGGTGACCTTCATGGTCACGTCGTCGACGACGTTGCAGAAGTTGTACGTGGGCGTCCCGTCCGTCCGCACGAGGATCCAGTCGTCGAGCGTCGCGTTGTCGAAGGCCACGGGACCGTGGATCAGGTCGTCGATGGCCGTCTGCCCGTCGCGCGGCGTCCGGAGCCGCAGCGCGTGGGGCTCGGCGGCGGGGACGCCGGCCTCCCGGCACGTCCCCGGGTAGTGGAAGGTCTGGTTGGCGTCCTGGGCCCGGCGGCGGAGGGCCTCCAGGGTCTCCGGCGCGCACCGGCACCGGTACGCGCGCCCCTCGGCCAGGAGGCGCTCGGCGTGGGCGCGGTAGATCTCGGCCCGCTCCGTCTGCCGGTAGCCGGCCGCGGGCGGGCCCTCGTCCCAGTCGAGCTCGAGCCAGCGCAGGGCGTCCAGGATCTGCTCGATGGAGGCCTCGGTGGAGCGCGAGCGGTCGGTGTCCTCGATGCGGAGGATGAAGACGCCCCGGTGACGCCGCGCGAAGAGCCAGTTGAAGAGCGCGGTCCGGGCCCCGCCCACGTGCAGGTGGCCGGTCGGGCTCGGGGCGAAGCGGACACGGACGGCGTCGGTGGCGGGCATTGGGCCTCATTGTACCGCGACCGGGCGGGCGGTCACGGCTGCCTGGGAGGCGAACGAGGGCGCCCTTACGCCTTCATCGCCGAGGCTTGGCCCGGGCCCTCCGCGATCGGGTCGCGCGCGTAGCGCCAGCGGCTCCGGGCCACCGCGTCGAGCACGGGGGACGGGGCGCGGTCCGCCATCTCCTCCCGCGTGAAGGGGAAGACGTCGACGCCCACCGGGAACGCGCCGGGGAGAAGAGCCGGAATGCGGTCCCGGACCGGCCGTGACGCGTGGCGGAGGACGATGAAGACGTCCAGATCGCTGCCCGGCGCCCAGGTCCCCTCGGCGAAGGACCCGAAGACGACGATCTCCTCGACCTCCGGGTCCCCCGCCAGCAGCCGAGCGGCCCACGCGCCCATGGCGCGGCGGACCGCGCCCTCATCGATCGATTTGATCACGACACCACGCAAGGAGGCTCTCCGCGTTGGCGATGGCCTGCTCGGCCTCGCGTCGAGTGTAGAAGTCCACCGGGGCGCCCCGCTCGAAGCCATTGGGGTACCGCGTGGGGATGTAGTGCTTGTCCAGCTCCTTGGCGGCATCGACGAGGTCCGCCGCCGGTCGCCCGTCGGCCGGCAAGCTCTCCAGCAGGACGCTCAGCGTGTGGCCCCACGCGTCCAGATGGCGGCGCTGGAAGACGGCCTTGATGGCCTTCTCGGCCGCCTGGTGGGCGGCGAACGCCGACCAGTTGTAGTCGCCGTCGTCACGCGCGTTGCGCGCGTGACGGAGATCGGCCTCGCCCTGCCTCAGCCAGTCGCCTGAGCGTTCGGCCATGGACCCTCCACCGGAGCAGCATACCCGAAGCCGTCCACGGCGCCCCACTTCGCAGAGCACCCCTGCCAGGAGATGGATGCCCACGCCACCGCGTCGGACAGCAAGTCCAGCTGCCCGGCCGTTGACCATCTCGACGCCCTCTCCTAGAACTCAGCAGGTCGTGCCGAATGCGTCCCTGCGGCGAGAACCCGTACCATCTCAGCGTCGCAGCTGGTGGCGGCGTCAACCTCATGGCAGACCGGTCGCTACACTACTGAAAAGAGCTTCGCACGACATACCGAGCAAACGGCGGCGGCGCGCGATTTGTCAGCGGGGACGCGATTCCTTCGTGCGCAACTTGGGCATACCACGATACCCGCGGACGTCGTCTGCTGCACTGAACCGGAACCCAGCTCCGACTCAGGAAATCCATGGCTGAGTGCGATATCCTCATACATGCGGTTGACTCTTGAGTAGAGTTCGGCATCCCCTCGTGATTCGCCGGACCAGACGTCGTGCTCGTGGCGCCACATCATGAGGACCGTTGTGACGACTCGTACGCGCTCGGGAGACTCACTACCTTGTACCAACCCCTCCATGAGTCGACGCTTGGTTGCCCCAGGCTCCGGCAGATCGGGCCGAGAGACCGCGTAGCGGGCTTCGACCATGGCAGCCAACGCCTGATCAAGGGATTTCCCTGATCGACGCGCGGTGAAATAGGTCTTGAGGCTCTCTCGGAAGAGACCATCGTCGTTGAAATCGACTCCTATGCAGACGAGACGAAACAGACACTGCCCTGGAAACGAGAAGAGGGAGAAGGGGAATAGCCTGGAGAGCATGCCAAGGACCGTGCCGAAGACCCAGCTCGCAGGGAACAGCCACAGGAGGTGAAGTGGAGACAATGATGCGGCGGGAATGATCAGGAGGGAGAGGACGAACAGCAATGTGACGTTCGCGGACCCCTTGAATACGCGGGCCCCTCTGGCGGCGTCAACGCGGATGCCGAACAAGAACGTGGCCGTTAGCAACGCCGCGACGGCGTAGACGACGTAGCCGAGGATCTGCATGGGCACGCCTCTCTTCGAACGCGACGAACTCGGATCTCCCTGGACGGTGGCCCGGTCCGGCAGGTCGATCCCGCCGGCCGGCGCTTGAGCGAGTCTCTCGTATCTTGGTTCAAGCCAAGCGGTCCCCTCAGTCGGCGGCGCGGTGGCTCGGGGCTAGAATGAACGACACCGCGCGTGGGGGGATATATCCCGATATGTCCCGACGCCTCAACGTGGCTCTCAAACCAAATGCGGGCCTGCCTCTCCACGTCGTGGTACCCTCGATCGCGCTCAGGAGCCGGACGAACGCCGTTCGCGATTTTCCACATCAAGCGGGACACCACCGGGGCGACGACCCCCCCCCTACACAACGCTGCGCATCAGCCGCGCGCGCTGCGACCTTCGACCCGGACGCGACGCTGGCCGCGCGTCGGCTGAACGCGCTTGTTCGGCGGTGCCTGGTCTCGCGTCGCCTTCCTGCGTTCCGAAGACGGCGTCGGTTTTGGTCGGCGCGCCGGGACACCATGAAGCATGCCCGCGACACTGATGTCCTCGTCGACGTCAGGCCAGTGGATACCCTGACCGGAGCCAATGAGACGGAAGTGTGCCCGCTGCTGGGGTGTGGCGTCCGAGAGACGCCACGACCAGGCCAGGGGAACGCTAATGACTCGACCGTCGGCAAGCCGCGCCACGATCTCGTCCTCGGTGACCTGCGCGTGTTGAATGCGCGGCTCGATGCTAGCCGCCACAGTGTTCATGCCATGCCTCCAGAATCCGTGAGCGATGAGCGTTGAGATGTCGGCGAATGCCATTGACCTCGTGGGCGCTGAAGCCGTGGTTGCGAGCCAGCTCGACCGGTTCGACCCAGAACTTGCAGGTGGCGTCGTCTCGCTCGACGTGCACATGCGCCGGTTCGTTGCAGTCGAAGCTCGTGAAGAACCCCCGGTAGGGGCCCGGGATGCCCGTGATCCGCGGCATGTGGGAACCTCATCCCTCTCCGCCTGCTCATGTTACTCGGTGAGGATTCGCATTCGAGGTCCAGTAGCTGGTGCGCTCAGCGGGTCAGGCTCTCCAGGAGCCCTCTGAGCGCGCGCGCGACACCGTCGAGCACCTCGGGCTCCGGTAGCTTGAGCTTGAGGTAGCTCTGGCCCGTCTGCTCGTCGCGGATCCGCTCGAAGGGCGCCGCGGCCGCGCCGTCGCCGCGGGACGCCCGGGTCGCCCCGGCCGCCGGCACCAGACGGCCGAGAAGGTCGAGACCGGCCTGGATCAAGCCGCGCCACGGGTCAGCCGGCGACAGCGGTCCGGCGGCGTGGTCGGCGCGCGGTTCCCCACGGGAGCGCTCGGCGGGCCCCGCCGGCAGCGGCTCCCCGGCGCCCGAGGGCGGGATCGTCTGCGTCACCCGGGCCACGGTCTCCATGAACCGGGACAGCCGGCTGCCGCCGAGGAACACCTCGCGCTCGCCTCCGTCCAGCACGCCGGCGAAGAGCGACCGCTTGAAGCCGAGCACCGACAGCATGCTCTCCTCGATGGTGCCCTGGGCGACGAAGCTGATGACCTGCACGGGCCGGGTCTGGCCGAGGCGGTGGACGCGCCCGATGCGCTGCTCGAGGACGGCCGGGTTCCACGGCAGGTCCACGTTGACGACCGCGGTGGCGTGCTGGAGGTTGAGCCCGACGCCCCCGGCGTCGGTGGACAGGAAGACCCGGCAGCGCGGGTCCTCGCGGAAGCGGTCGATCAGCGCGCGCCGCTCGTCGCCGCCGAGGCGCCCGTGGAAGAGCACGTGCGCCCAGCGCTTGCGCGCCAGCCGCCGGCCCAGCAGCTCGTGCATCCGGAGCCACTGGCTGAAGACCACCGCCTTGGCGTCGGGCTGCTCGAACAGCTCGTCCAGGACCGTCGCCAGCTCGTCGGCCTTGCGGCCGTCGTCCGTCCGCTGGTCGAGGAGATACGAGCTGTCGCAGGCCATCCGCATGTTCTGCAGCGCAATCGTCAGCCGCCGCTGGTCGGCTTCCGAGAGGAACCGGAAGCGCCGCCACTTGGCCGCGATCCGCGCCACGACCTCGCGGTTCTCCTCATGATGCCGCATCTGCTCCGGCGCCATGGGCACGAAGAAGCGTTTCTCCAGCCGCTCCGGCAGCTGCGCGAGCACCTCCGCCTTCCGCCGGCGGATCAGGATCGGGGCCAGCGTCTTGCCGACGGCGTCCAGCTCGCGGTACCCGACGACCCTGCCCGTCTCGTCGCGCGTCTGGTGGCGGTCGAGGAAGCGGTAGGTGGGGCCCAGGCGGTGCAGGTCGACGAACTCCACGATCGACACCAGCTCCTCCAGGCGGTTCTCGATGGGCGTGCCCGTCAGCACGATGGCGTAGGGGGAGGCGATCCGCTTCACGCTGCGGGCCGTCCGGGTGCTCCAGTTCTTGATCCGCTGCGCCTCGTCGAGGATCACCACGTCCGGCGCCCAGCGGCCGATCAGGTCCAGGTCCCGGTGCACCGTGTCGTAGTTCGTGACCTTGTAGAAGCTCTCGGCGCGAAAGCCGTCCTCGCGCCCCCGCCTGAAGCCGCCGATCACGCGCACCGGCCGCCGGCAGGCGCGGGCGATCTCGCGCTCCCACTGGTGCTTGAGCGACGTCGGGCAGACGACCAGCACCCGCTCGACGCCCGAGTGGCGGGCCAGGATCTCCACGGCGGCGATGGCCTCGAGGGTCTTGCCCAGGCCCATGTCGTCCCCGATCAGGCACCGCCCGGCGCGGCTGGCGACCAGGGCCGCCTCCCGCTGGTAGTCGTAGAGGTCGACGCGCAGCAGTCCCTTGAAAGCCGGGCTCCGGATGCCGCGCGGGAACGCCGCGTCGATCGCCCGCGCCCGGCGCTCGGCATCGCGGCCCTGCGCCACGAACCCGATCGCGTCCTCGTAACAGCGCAGCTCGGGATCCAGGCGCGCCGCCCGCGCGACGAACTCCTCGAAGCGCGCGACGCCGTCGGGCCGGAGCGCCCCGTCCGCGTCGAAGAAGCGCGCCGCGAGCCGACGCAGCGCGGGCGCCGCATCTGCCCGGGGCCTGAATCGCACCTCGCGGCGCGCCCCGTAGGCCAGGTACACCTCGCTGAACGGCGGCTCGAAGCCCCGGGCCAGGGCTGCCCGCCCGCCCGCTTTCTTCTCCAGGCGGCCCAGCGCGAACTCGATGTGCTTGCACGTCCCGAGCGCGTTCGTGGCGAAGTCGGGGCACGCGCAGAAGTTGCTGCCGGGCGCGCCGCCGCGGATCACGACCCGGTAGCTGCGGCGGCTGCGCGGGTTCGTGACGGTGAACTCCGAGAAGATGGGATGGGACCCCGCGTTCCTGAGGACGAAGGCCTGCTCGCGCCCGTGCTGGCGGCGCAGCGCCGTCTGCCAGGCCTCGAGCGACATCCCCTCCGGGGTATACAGGCGCGACAGCCGCGCGGTGGAGCGGTCGCCACGCCTCGCCGCGCGCGGGCGCCGGCCGGGCGGCGCCGCGCCGCCGGCACTCCTCCTATCGGTCGGCGGCGCGTCCGCGCGATGCAGCGCCGCGCGCGACACTACGCGATCTCCGCGCCCAGGCCTCCGCGATCCCAGCCCGTGCCGCGCCAGCCCCGGATCACGCCGTTGTCCCCGCACCACTCGCAGGCCCAGACGATCGCCACGCCGGCCTCTTCCAGCTCGAACGCCGCCACGACCTCGCCCGCGCACCGCTCTCGCCCGGGGCTTCGCCGGCAGCGCACGTTCGTCCGCTCGGGACCGGTCACGGGCCCTCGCGTCATCCAGCCCCCGATGGACCCGAGGAACAGCGCGAGGTTCAGCGCCGGCGCCGGCATGGCGGCCAGCGCGCCGGCCTCGTCGAGGTAGTGGCGCATGTCGGTGATCCAGGTGTTGCCCACGAGTCGGCATGCTAGCCCAGCCGGCATGCCCCAGCAAGGACGATCTCGCCCGGCGGGGCCTATTCGACCACGGCGTCGGCGGCCCGGGGCGCGTCCGCGCCGGCGGTCGAGTCCCGTTTCCGACATGGTGGTCCGGGAGCGGCGGTGATCCTGTGGCGAGGGGGCCGATTTACTGCAGCTGTCAGCGGCGCGCGGAGGGCAAGGCCGAGATAGCGCCAGCAGCCCATGGCTCCCGCCACTCGTGGTCCTGCCCGAGTAGCAGTTCCTGAGCCACGTGATGGCCCAACTCGCTCAGGTCCCGCCGGAGCGACTCGGGCAGGTTCTCATCCAGGGGGATCCTCACGGTGCCGCAATGCGATCGGAGTGGGCGAGCTCCTCGAGCGCCCCGCGCACGGCTTCGTCGGTCAACGTCGGGTACTCCGCGACGATATCTGGAATCGTCATGCCGCGCGCGAGGCACTCCAGCAGGAACTCGATGGAGATGCGCGTGCCCGCGACGCGGGGCTTGCCCCCGAGATGAGCCGGATCGGCCTCGATCCAGGCCATGGCATGTCCCTCCTGCTCTCGCTCCGCATTGTACCGTTCCGTTCCGTGCGGCGGCGGGTCAGAACGTGAGGCGCCGCACCACTGCACGTGGCAGCGACCGCAACACGAGCATCACCAGCCGCCAGATCGGCGGCGCGTAGACCACCGGGCGCCCGGCGTCCATCGCCGCCAGCACCGTCCTGGCCACCGCCTCCGGCTCCCCCGCGAAGGGCGGCGCGGGGAGCCCCTCGGTCATCTCGGTGCGGACGAAGCCGGGCTTCACGCAGACCACGCGGACCCCGCGATCGGCGTAGGCGTGGCCGAGGCCGTCGAGGAAGGCCGAGAGGCCGGCCTTGGCCGCCCCGTAGAGGTAGTTCGCCCGGCGGGCCCGGTCGCCGGCCACCGAGCTGAACACGCAGAGCGTGCCGCCCCCCCGGGCGCCCAGGCGCTCGGCCGCCATCTGGCACAGGACGACGGTGCCCGTGAAGTTCACGTGGAGCAGGCGCTCGAGCCGCGCCGGGTCCTCGGCGAGCCGCTCCTGGCGGTCGAAGAGCGCGCCCGTCACGACCAGGGTGTCGGCCCCGCCGAGGGCGCGGTCGGCCGCGTCCAGGGCGTCCCCGAAGCCCGCCGGCAGCGCCAGGTCCAGGAGGGCGTGGCCCACCGGGCCCCGCGCCCCCCGCGCCACGAGATCGCGGGCGGAGCGCTCGAGCTCGGCCGCGTCGCGCCCGAGCAGGAACAGTCCCTCGCCCCGCTCGGCCATCCGCCGGGCGAGGGCGCGCCCCATCCCGCGGGTGGCCCCGACGACGGCGGCTCTCACGCGAGGTCCCCGAGCAGGCGCACCGACAGGGCCGAGCGGAAGCGGCGGGCGGGGTCCCAGCGATCGCGGACGGCCCGCCACTCGGGAAGCCGCGGCATCATGCGCTCGAAGTCCTCCCGCCGCGTGAGGGCGTCCTTGGCGAGATAGACGCGGCCGCCCGCCTCGATCACGAGGGCGTTCAGGCCGTGGACGAGGGCGTCCGTGGCCGGCCCCCGGTACGGCAGGTCGAGCGCCAGCGTCGTGCCCGCCATCGGGAACGAGAGGTAGGCGTCGAATGCGGGACCGAAGTCCTTGATCACCGAGAGGAACGAGGGCGCACCGGCGGCGGCCATCCGCTCCAGGAGGCGCGCCACCGGGCCGGGGCCGGCCGCCCGCGGGATCACGCACTGGTACTGCAGGAACCCGCGCCGCCCGTAGAGGCGGTTCCAGTCCGCCACCGCGTCGAGCGGGTAGAAGAAGCCCTCGTGGCTCACGAGGCGCCGGCGCGGCCCGCCGCCGTGGCGGAGGCGATAGGCCCAGTTGAAGGCGCGCATGGCGGGCGCCGACAGCACCCAGCCGGGGGCGTCCAGGAGGACACGCCGCGCCCGGCGCGGAGCCGGGGCCCGCCCGCCCGCCTCGGCCCGGGTGGCGTGGCGCGCCCGCATGAGCACGCCGCGGCCGAGGGCGCGGCCCCGCGCGAGCCCGTCGATCCAGCCCACCGTGTACGGCCACGCGGCCGCGCTCCGGCCGAGCCCCGCCAGCATCGCGTCGAGATCGCCCACCGGCTCGGTCTCCAGGACCATGAAGGAGCTCTCCACCGGGACCAGGCGCACGGTGACGTCCCGGATGAGGCCGGTGAGCCCCATGCCGCCCACCGTGGCCAGGAAGAGCTCGCGCTCGGCGTCGGGCCCGCAGGCCACGAGGCCGCCGTCCGCCACCTGGAGCGTGAGGCCCTCCACGAAGCGGCCGAACGAGCCGTCGCGGTGGTGGTTCTTGCCGTGGACGTCGGCGGCCACGCAGCCGCCGAGGGTCACGAAGCGGGTGCCGGGGGTCACGGGCGGGAACCAGCCCCGCGGCAGGTAGAGGCGCAGCACCTCGTCGAGCGAGAGCCCGGCCTCGGCCGTCAGGCGGCCCGTCGCCGGATCGAAGGCCAGCACGCGGTCGGCGCGGCCCGTCTCCAGCACCAGCGTGTCGGGCGAGGCGGGGACGGCGGCGTCGCCGTAGGCGCGGCCGAGCCCGCGGGCGAGGAGCGGGGCCGGCCCGGCCGGCAGCCCCAGGCGCTCGGCGCGGACGACGCGGCCGGGGCGCACCGGATGGCGCCCCCACCCCGCCACCGGCTCGACCCGGGCGGCGGCGAGGCGATCCGGCCCGGTCAGCGGGCCCAACTCACCCCCCACGTGGGCGCGTAGAGGATCGCCGTGACCGTCGCCATCCACAGCACCGTGTTGAGGAGCAGCGGCCGGTCGGAGAGGAGGAGGTCGGAGGGGTTGCCGCCGAGCTCCCGGCGGTACAGGAGGTAGAGGTAGCGGAAGATGCCGTAGAGCACGAACGGCAGCGTGACCGGCAGGAGGCGCGTGTGGAACTTGGCCACCGTGTCCGGCCACATCGTGTAGAGCGCGTAGGCCGTCACCGTGGACGCGGTGACGACGGCGATCATCTGGTCCAGGAACCCCTCGCTGTACTCGGCCAGAATGGGGCGATGGGCCGCCGCGTCCCCCTTGAGCGTGACGTACTCGTGGCGGCGCTTGCCGAGGGCGAGGAACAGGGCGAGGAGGATCGTGCAGATCACGAGCCAGCCGGAGATGTCCACGGCCACCGCCTCCGCGCCGGCGATGGCCCGCAGCACGAAGCCCGAGGCCACGGCCAGCACGTCCACGATGACCACGTGCTTCAGGCGGACGGAGTACCCGACGAGGAGGGCGGCGTAGCCGAGCGCCACCAGGCCGACGGTCGGGCCGAGGGCGAAGGCGCCGCCGAGGCTCGCCACGAGCAGGACCGAGGCCGCGGCCAGGGCCCAGCCCACCGGCAAGGCTCCGGAGGCGATGGGCCGGCGGCGCTTGGTGGGGTGGCGCGCGTCCTTGGTCCGGTCGGCCACGTCGTTGACGAGGTAGATGGCCCCCGACAGCGCGCAGAACGCCGCGAACGCGCCGAGCGCCCGCCAGAACAGCGGGGTGAACAGGTTCTGGGAGAACAGCACGGCGGCGAAGACGAAGAGGTTCTTGACCCACTGCCGGGGGCGGATCGAGACGAGGAGGGCGGCCGCGAGCCCCACGCCTGGCCCGGACCTACGGCCGGCCGGCGCCGGCGGCCGGCCCACGCCTGCTAACCCTCACCCGAGGCGGGTCTGGGCCTGGCGCACCGCCGCCACCACCCGGTCCAGCTCCTCGTCGGCCAGCTCCGGATAGCACGGCAGGGACAGCACCTCCGCCGCCGCCTGCGCCGCCCGGGGCAGCGCGCGCTCGGCCAGGGGACGCGCGAACAGCGGCTGCGAGGGGATCAGGGTCGGATAGTGGATGGTGGTGCCGATCCCGAGGTCGCCGAGGGCGGCGGCCAGCGCCTCCCGCTTGGGCGAGCGCACCGTGTACTGGTGGTAGACGTGCCGGGCCCCTGGCCGCTCCAGCGGCAGGCCGAGCCCGAGCCCGGCGAGCCCGGCCGTGTAGCGGGCGGCCACGCGCCGGCGCGCCTCGGTCCACTCGCCGAGCCGCCGGAGCTTGACCCGGAGCAGGGCCGCCTGCAGCTCGTCGAGCCGGCTGCAGTACCCCAGCTCCACGTGCAGGTAGCGCGCCGTCGCGCCGTGGTCGCGCAGCAGCCGGGCGCGCTCGGCCAGGTCGTCGCGGGTCGTCAGGATCATCCCGCCGTCGCCGCAGGCGCCCAGGTTCTTGGTCGGGTAGAAGGACAGGCACACGAGGTCGCCCCAGGCGCCGACGCCCCGTCCCCGGTAGGTGGCCCCCACCGCCTGGGCTGCGTCGGCGACCACGGCCAGCCCGTGCCGCCGGGCGACGGCCTCGATGGCGTCCATGGCCGCGGGCTGCCCGTAGAGGTGCACCGGCATCACCGCGCGCGTGCGCTCGGTGATGGCCGCCTCGACGCGCGCGGGATCCAGCGTGAGGGTGTCGGGCTCCACGTCCACGAACACGGGGGTGGCCCCCAGGTGGGCCACCGTCGAGGCGGAGGCCACGAAGGACAGGGGGGAGGTGATCACCTCGTCCCCCGGCCCGACCCCCACCACGCGCAGGGCCACGAGCAGCGCGTCGGTGCCCGAGCCGACGCCGACGCCGTGGCGGGCCCCGGAGGCCGCGGCGAGCTCCTCCTCCAGCGCGCGGCCCTCGGGGCCCAGGATGAAGCGGGCGGAGTCCAGCACGCGGGCGGCGGCGGCCAGGAGCTCGGCGCGCAGCGCGGCGTGCTGGCGCGTGAGGTCGAGCTGGGGGATCACCGGCTCAAGGCCCCGGTGGCGAACTTGCTGCCGGCCGTGCCGACGCCAAGGAGGCCGATGGCGAAGCGGACCTCGTTCTCGTCCTTGGGCCGGTTCACGAACTCCACCATAACGGTGAAGCACTGGAAACGGAAGTCCAGGCCGAAGCGGTTCTCGACGGCGCGCCCCTCCCGGATGTCCCAGTTCGTCCCCGCGTAGGCGTCCACGTGGGCGTGCAGGCGGGCGCCCAGGCTGGCGTTGATCACGCTGCTGTTGGCGTCGTGGTCGTAGCGGTAGCCGACGGTGGCCGCCACGTCCCGGGTGTTGACGCTGGCGTCCACCGTCGCCTCGCGGAAGCCGGTGCCCTCGTAGTTGTAGCGGGCCAGCGTCCGGAAGGCGAACAGCCAGTTGGGCTGCACGATCAGCTCGCCCACGAAGTCCTCGTACACGGTGCGCCCCGTCTTGCCCACCGCCCGGAGGTTGAGCGGCTGGGCCAGCGTGAGCCGGACGGCCTCCCAGCGGACCGCCTCCTGGTTCGGGCCCACCGCCGTCTTGGCGTACAGGCGCTGGGTGAGGGACAGGGCGAGCCGGTCGGTGGGGCCGACGCCGTCGATCAGCGGGTCGTACTGGGGGATGGCGTCCTGGGCGGTGCCGCGGATCTGCAGGAGCGTGACCCGCGGCTCGATCACGTGGCGCACGGCCTCGAGCCCGAAGCGGCCCCCGAGCGGGAACACGCGGGCGACCCGCGTCACCGCGTCGACCCCCCACTCGACCTGGCCGCGCACCCGCGTGTCGTCCACCGTCTCCTCCACGGTGACGCCCGCGATCTGCTGGCTGCCCACCACCCGCTGGGTGTAGAGGGTCCCCCGCCCGCCCACGAACGGGGTGAGCGTGAAGACCCCGCCCACCGGCACCGGCAAGGACAGGCGCGGGTGGCCGTCCACGCGCAGGCCGCCCGACCCCACGTCCCGCACGAACTGGGTGAACGACGACTCCATCTCGAACAGGACGTTCCGGAGGCCGGGCAGGCGGCGGAACAGGGGGATCGGCTGGGGCACGCCCACGAAGCGGATGTCCGGCACCCGCTGCAGCTCGAGCTTCTCCCGGAGGTTCAGGTCCTGGTACCAGAGGACGTTGCCCACCACGTTCCAGGCGTCCCAGCGGTGGCTCACGAACACGTTGGTCTCGGCCCGGTCGCGGCTGCGCTCGGCCAGCGCGTCGCCGTACTCGCGGAAGATGCGGTCGTCGCTCGTGTAGTTCACGTCGGCCTTGACCGACAGCCGGGAGGTGACGTCCCACTGGTGGCGGTAGGTGACCGCCCCCCGCAAGAGCGGCAGGTCCAGCGCCTCGCGCTCCGCTCGGTCGCGCCAGAACTCCGGGATCATGAAGCCGGACAGCTCCCCGCGCGCCGCCTCCGAGAGGATGTAGCGGTACTCGGCGGCCAGCCCCACCCCGCGGTTGGTGATCACGTAGGGGGTGATGGTGGCGTCCTGGCTGTCGCTGATGGCCCAGTAGTACGGCACGCCGAGCTCGAAGCCCTTGTCGCTGGAGATGCCGGCGCGGGGCATGAGGAAGCCCGAGTGGCGCTCGCGCTTGATGGCGGTGGCGAAGTAGGGGACCCAGGGGATGAGCGGGATGCTCCG
>Ga0187892_10003914_pt1 | contig 26166 bp, 19 predicted proteins | sample MA1701073metaG_FD_139345 | JGI IMG/M metagenome (GOLD analysis project Ga0187892, IMG submission 139345) | Bio-ooze microbial communities from a basaltic lava cave in the Kipuka Kanohina Cave System on the Island of Hawaii, USA - MA170107-3 metaG ... | reverse complement strand
TGCTCGTGGTGATTCCGCTCGCGTTCCTGCTGATCGTCGTCGTCGCCTTCCTCTCGTTCCGCAGCGGGCGCGGCGTGCTGATCCCCGTCTCGACGATCGGCCTGTCCGTGATCTGGACGCTCGGCGTGATGGGCGCGGTGGACCCGCACCTGAACCTGGTGACGATCTCGGTGCCGTCGCTGCTGCTCGTGCTCGGCTTCGCGTACGGCGTGCACGTGATGGCGTCCTACAACGACGCGATCGAGGAGGGCCGCACGTGGGACGCGAGCGCCGCCGCGCGCGGCCTCGCGACGGTGCTGCTGCCGACCTTCCTCACCGGCGGCAGCACCGTGGCCGGCTTCTTCTCGCTGGTGACCCATTCGCTGTCGGCGATCCGCCAGTTCGGCCTGTACGGCGGCATCGGCGTCGCGTTCGGCGCGATCGCCGCCATCACCTTCGCGCCGGCGCTGCTGCACCTGATGAAGGAGACGGAGCCGAAGGGCCACCATCACGAGGAGGGCAGCAACCGCTTCGACCGCGCGCTGGCCTGGATCGGCGCCTTCGACGCGCGCCACGCGGTGGCGATCTTCGCCAGCGTCGTGGTGTTGTGCGTGCTGGCGCTGAGCGGGATCCCGCGCATCCAGGTCAACAGCACGATGGTCTCCAACTTCCCGGAGGACAGCAGCGTCCGCCGCTCGGTGGACGCCGTGAACCGCCACCTGGGCGGCGCCGGCCAGATCAACGTGGTGTTCGAGACCGACTACCCGAAGGGCTTCACCGAGCCGTCGATCCTGCGCACCGTCGAGGAGTTCCAGACGTGGGTGCGGGAGCAGCCGACGGTGACGGGCACGACCTCCATCGTCGACTACATCAAGTTGATCCACCGCGGCTTCAACGACAACGATCCGGCCCAGTACAAGATCCCCGGCTCGAAGAACCTGGTCGCTCAGCTCCTGTTCTTCGGCGCTTCCGACGAGACGAAGCGCTTCGTCGACTCGCAGTACCAGGTCGCCAACGTGCTCGTGCGCACCACCGCGCTCGACTCGGCCGACCTCGGCGTGGTCGTGCGGCGCATCGAGGAGCGCATCGCGGTGCTGCCGGAGCACGTGACGGCGACGGTCACCGGCAACCTGGTGCTGATCGCGAAGACCAACGACGAGATCGCGTTCGGGCAGGCGGTGTCGGTGACCTCGGCCTTCCTCTCGATCTTCGCGATCATGGCCGGGCTGTTCATGTCGATCCGGATCGGGATCATCGCCATGATCCCGAACGTCTTCCCGGTGCTGATGTACTTCGGCGTGCTCGGCTGGACCGGGATGACCCTCAACGTCACCACCGGCCTGGTGGCGAGCATCGTGCTCGGCATCGCGGTGGACGACACCGTCCACTTCCTCACGAACTTCAACCGTTTCGCGCGCCAGACGGGCAGCGAGATGGAGGGCGTGAAGGCGACGCTGCTGCACGTCGGACGCCCGGTGACGTACACCGGCATCGCGCTGATCGCGGGCTTCCTCGTGCTGTCGATCTCGAGCCTGAAGCAGCAGCAGGAGTTCGCCAAACTGGCCGCGATCACGCTGGCGGTGGCCTGGCTGACCGATCTCACCTTCACCCCGGCGATCGCCTCGCGCATCCGCGTCGTCACGTTGTGGGACGTGCTCACGCTCGACCTCGGCGAGAACCCGCACCAGGCCATCCCCGTGTTCCACGGCTTCTCGAGGTGGCAGGCGCGCATCGTCGCGCTCATGACGCAGATCGTGGAGGTGAAGCAGGGCCAGCGCCTGTTGCAGACGGGCCAGAAGAGCGACGGCATGTACGTCGTGATCGAGGGGCAGCTCGCGAGCAGCGTCGAGCGGGACGACGCGGTGGTGCCGCTCAACCGGCACGGGCGCGGCGACGTGCTCGGCGAGGTGGGTCTGTTCCGCGGCGAGCGCACCGCGAACGTCGACTGCACGACGGACTGCCGGCTGCTGCGCTTCGACCAGGAGAACCTGGCGCGCCTCCAGCGCCGCTACCCGCGCACGGCGGCCAAGCTGATGCGCAACCTCTCCGAGGTGCTGGCCGACCGCCTCAAGGCGGCGACCGAGAGGCTGCGCTAGCCGGGCGGCCGCTCGCGTCCGCGCGCGTGGGCCATCCGTGGCATGCCTGCCCCGGCGCCTAGGCCCGACGGCCGATGTGACTCGCGGCTCCCGCGCCGAGGATCGGCGCGCGCGTACGGCGTGGTGCCGTCCGCAGCTGGAGGAGACCCGAGATGACCGCTTTCCCCGTCATGGCAATGGTGATTCTGCTGCTCGGAGCCCCGGCCGCTGTGGCCGCCGAGCTCTCGGAGGCCGAGCTGTTCTTCGAGCTGAACGACACGGACGAAGACCTGGGCATTCACGCCTCGATCGACGGAGGGCCCTACACGAGGCTCGAGATCGACGACACGCGCGACCGTACGATCCTCGTCGTGACCGCCCAGGGGCGCCTGGCGAAGCAGGGCCTCACGCAGCTCTTCCTGGAGAGCGCGGAGCCGAACTTCGAGGACCTGTCGCCCGAGGCGTTCTTCGCGCGCTTCCCCGAGGGCGTCTACGAGATCGAGGCCCGGGCTCAGACCGGGGAGGAGCTCGAGGCCGAGGTGGAGCTCAGCCACGTGCTCGCGGCGCCGCCGGACGGCGTCACCGTCGCCGGGTTGCCCGCCGCCGAGGACTGCGACGCGGAGAACCTCCCGGTCGTGAGCGGCGATCCGGTCGTGATCGACTGGCAGCCGGTCACGGAGTCGCATCCCGAGGTCGGCGAGTCGGGCGACGTCGAGATCGTCCGTTACCAGTTCTTCGTCGAGCAGGGCGACGTCAAGTTCGCCGTGGACTTGCCGCCCACGGTGACGGAGTTCCTGGTTCCGTCCGAGTTCATCGCCCTGGGTGGCACGCTCAAGTTCGAGATCATCGCCAGAACGGCCACCGGCAACAACACCGCGATCGAGAACTGCTTCATCGTCGAGTAGGCGCGCGGAGCGCGGGCTCCATCTGTGTCCGTCTTCCAGTTGGCGGATGCGGGTGGGGCCCGCGTCTTCGATGCGCGCCCGACCGACGTGAGAAGCGCGCGCCTAGGCGGAAGCGCCGATGCCGCGCGCAGCGGGTCAGGAGTACGCATCGCAGGATCCAACAAACGCAGTTCCGCGGCTTCGGGCCGTGGGTCTGCATTCCAGGAGGACGATGACCATGATGAAGGTGAACGATCCCGGTTCCCTCCGGGTTGTTTGGTCCGCTCTTGCAGTGGCGGTCGCCGCCGTGTGGCAGATTGCCGCTCCCGCCCCGAGCTGGGCAGGTGCGGACGAGGTTGCTTTGGGAGAGGCCGACATTTTCTTCGAGCTCAACGACACCGACGGAGACCTCGGGATCCACTGTCGCCTCGACGGTGATCCCTGGCGGACGATGGCCATCGAGGACCCGAGAGGGCGCCGAATGCTCCAGACCACTGTCACAGGGCGGCTGGCCAGGCAGGGCTTGACGGAGCTCTTCTTCGAGAGCGGCGAGCCGACCTTCGACGAGCTCCCGCCCCCGGCTTTCTTCGCTCGGTTCCCGAAAGGGGAGTACGAGATGGAGGGTACGACCCTCGAAGGAGAGGAGCTGGAGGGCGAGGACGTCCTGTCGCACGTGATGCCGGCCCCGGCGGAACCCACGGTCAGTGGCGAAGACCTGCCCGATGGCTGTGATGGGCCCCCGACTCCGGTCAGCGAGCCCATCCTCATCGAGTGGCCGCTCGTCGAGGAATCGCATCCTACGATCGGCGAGTCAGGGGAAATCGAGGTCGAGTTCTACCAGGTGATCGTGGAGATGACGGGGCAGTCCCCGTTGGCATTCACGGTCGACCTCCCGCCCGACGTGACGGAGGTCGAGCTTCCCGAAGCGCTGACCAGCGCAGGCGACGAGCTCAAGGTCGAAGTGTTGGTGAAGCTGGACGATGGCAACTCGACCGCGGTGGAGGGCTGCGTGATCGTGGAGTGATGATCTGAAGGCAACGCGACCACCCCGGGTCGACGTCCCCCCGTCGGTGGTTGCGGCTGCCTTCGCCTAACAACAGCTCTTGCGACCCGAGGCGCGCTGCTCGAGCGCGTGGCGCACTGTCTCGGGATCGCGCCCGAGCGGCGCCAGTCCGGCGAAGCCGCGCACGAAATCGCGCAGCGCCCGCAGCACGGCGGTCACGTGGGCACCGCTTCCACAGCGGGCGCTGCGCCGCCCGGCCGCAGGGTCTGCCACCAGACGCGCGCAGCGTCGAGCACCACCACCGCGACGAGCACCATGAACAAGCCCGTCACTGCCGCGTCGAGACGGTTGTTGAAGATCAGGATCTGCGTCTCGGCGAACTTCTCGGCGGGAATCGCGCCCGACGCGAGCTGGCCGGCGAGGTGCTCCGCCTGCGCCAGGAAGCCGATGCGCCGGTCGGCGTGCCAGATCTTCTGCGTGCCCGCCGTCATCGTCACCGTGAGCAGCCACGCGAGCGGCACGAGCGTGATGAAGGCATGGCGCGGCCGGCCCGACTTGATCAGCAGCGTGGTCGCGAGCGCGAGCGCGGTGGAGGCGAGCAGCTGGTTCGCGATGCCGAACAGCGGCCAGAGCGAGTTGATGCCGCCGAGCGGGTCCACCACGCCCTGGTAGAGGAAGTAGCCCCAGCCCGCGACGATCAGCGCCGAGGCGAGCACGTTCGCCGGCAGCGAGGAGGTGCGGCCGAGCGGCGCGTACACGTTGCCGAGCAGGTCCTGCACCATGAAGCGCCCGACGCGCGTGCCGGCGTCGAGCGTGGTCAGGATGAACAGCGCCTCGAACATGATCGCGAAGTGGTACCAGAGCGCCTTCACCGTCTCGCCGCCGAGCGCCTGCGAGAAGATCTCGGCCATGCCCACCGCGAGGCTCGGTGCGCCGCCCGTGCGCGAGAGCAGCGTGTGCTCGCCGATCTGGCGGGTGAGCGTCTCCAGGTGGAGCGGATCGAGCGCGAAGCCCCAGCCGCTCACCGTGGCGGCCGCGCTCTCGAGCGTGGTGCCGATGATCGCCGCCGGCGAGTTGATCGCGAAGTAGATGCCGGGATCCATCACCGCCGCGGAGAGCAGCGCCATGATGCCCACGAAGCTCTCCATCAGCATCGCGCCGTAGCCGACGAAACGGGCGTCGGTCTCGCGATCCAGGAGCTTCGGCGTGGTGCCGCTCGAGATCAGCGAGTGGAAGCCCGAGATCGCGCCGCACGCGATCGTGATGAAGCAGAACGGGAACAGCTTGCCGGAGAAGACGGGCCCGCTGCCATCGATGAACTGCGTGAGGGCAGGCAGCTTCACCGGCGGCGCCACGGCGAGCAGGCCGGCGGCGAGCAAGGCCACGGTCCCGATCTTGATGAACGCCGACAGGTAGTCGCGCGGCGCGAGCAGCAGCCACACGGGCAGCACGCTCGCGAGGAAGCCGTAGGCGATGATGGCGAGCGCGATGGTGCGCTTGTCGAGGTCGAAGAACACGCGGAGCGTCTCGCTCTCGTCGATCCAGCGCCCGCCGAACACGGCGAGCGCCACGAACGCGAGCCCGATCAGGGTGGCCTCGAGCACGCGGCCCGGGCGGATCTTCACCATGTAGACGCCCATCGCGAGCGCGATGGGGATGGTGGCGCTCACCGTGGAGGTGGCCCACGGGCTCCCGAACATCGCGTTCACGACCACGAGGCCGAGCACGCCGATCAGGATGATCATGATCGCGAGCACGCCCACCAGCGCGGCGGCGCCGCCGAGCGGGCCGATCTCCTCGCGCACCATCTGGCCGAGCGACTTGCCGCCGCGGCGCAGCGAGCCCACCAGGATCGTGAAGTCCTGCACCGCGCCGCCGATCACCACGCCGATCAGGATGTAGAGCGTGCCGGGCAGGTAGCCGAACTGCGCGGCGAGGATGGGACCGACCAGCGGGCCGGGCCCCGCGATCGCCGCGAAGTGGTGGCCGAACACCACCCAGCGGTTGGTCGGCACGAAGTCCTTGCCGTCGCGCCGCGTGTGCGCCGGCGTCGGGCGCGCCGCGTCGAGCCGGAACACCCGCCGCGCGAGGAAGCCCGAGTAGAAGCGGAAGCCGAGCGCGTAGACGCAGGCTGCCGCCACCAGGAACCAGGCGCTCGAGATCGGCTCGCCCCGCGCGCTCGCCACGACCGCGAGCGCCCCGGCGCCCAGCAACGAAACCGCGATCCAGCCGAGCGTCCGCATCGCCTTCCCCCCCGCGACCCATCATAGGAAGAGCGGCACCGCGATCCAGCACCAGAGTGCGGCGAGGAGGGCCGCCGCGGCGTCGAGCGGGACGCCGGTGCGCACCATCATCGGGATGGTGAGGTAGCCGGAGCCGAACACGATCGGGTTGGGGGGCGTGCCGGCCGGCAGCGCGAAGTCGCAGGACGCGGCGAAGGTGGCGGCGAAGAGCACGGAGTTCACGTGCTCCGGCGTGACGCTCCCGGCCAGCACCGGAAGCAGCACCGCCACGGTCGCCGCGTTCGAGGCGAAGGCGGAGAGCGTCACGGTGGTGTAGCTCGCGGCGGTGATCTGGAGCAGCGGCGCGGAGTCGCGCAGCGCCGCGAGCTGCGAGCCCATCCAGTGCGAGAGGCCGCCCGCCTCGATCGCCGCGGCCAGCGAGAAGCCGCCGCCGAGCAGCACCAGCGTCTCCCACTGGATGAAGCGCAGCGAGGCCGGCGCGAGCGCGGGCCGCCCGCCCACGCGCCAGAGCACCAGGACGAGGCTGGCGAGCATCGCGATGCTCGCCTCGACCTTCGCGGTGGCGAGCCCGGCGAAGCCCACGCCGCGCAGCGCCCCGGTGATGGGCTGGCCGAGGATCCAGAGCGAGGCCGCGGCCAGGAACACCGCGCCCACCACGCGCTCGCCGCGCTGCATGGCGCCGAGCCGCGCGCCCTCGCGCGCCAGGGCCGTGCGGCCCACCTCCGCCTCCGGCGCGTCCCGGCGCCCGAGCCGCCAGAGCGCGAGCCACACCACGGGCAGGAACAGCGCCACGAGGGGCATCCCGATCGCCATGAACTCGAGGAAGGAGACGTCCGTGCCGCGCTGGGCGAGAAAGCCCGACACCTGCGCGCTCGGGACGGTGCCGATCTTGGTGCCGATGCCGCCGACGTTCGAGCCGTAGGCCACCGCGAGCATCAGCGCCGCGCCGAAGTGCGTCAGCCGCTTCCCGGTCTCGCGCTCGAACTCCGCGATCACGGCCAGCCCGATCGGGAACATCATCGCCGCGGTGGCGGTGTTCGAGATCCAGAGCGAGACCCCGGCGGTCGCGGCCAGCAGCCCGAACAGGAGCCGCCTCGGGTCCGTGCCCACCGCGCGCATCACGGTCAGCGCGATGCGGCGGTGGAGGTTCCACTGCTGCATCGCCGCCGCGATCCCCATGCCGCCCAGGAACAGGAAGATGTACGGATCCACGTAGGGCAGCAGCGCGCCCCGCAGGTTCGGCCCGATGCCGTCGCCGTGCACGGCGCTCCACGGCAGCACGACGAGCGGCAGGCACGCGGTCCACTCGATCCGCACGGCCTCGCTGATCCACCAGATCGCCATCCAGAGCGTGAGGCCCGCGGCGAAGGCCGGCCGGGCCGCGTACTCGCCCCACTGCGAGAGCGGCGTGTCGAGCGTGAGCAGAGCGAGGAACGCGCCGGGCCCGGCGAGGAAGGCGACCCACTTGCGGCCCGAGCGCGGCACGGGCGGAAGCTAGGGCTACGGCACCGGCGGGACCAGCGCCTCGTCGAGCTTCTGCGCGTCCTCCCACAGCAGGAAGCGGCGCCAGAGCAGGAAGAACAGGCGCTGCCGGTAGCGCTCCACGTACTCCTCGCCGCTCGGGTAGAGGCCCGCGAGCGTCGCCTCGTCGAACGGGAACACGCTGCCCGAGAGCACGCAGAACAGGTTCAGCAGCGGCAGCGCCGGCAGCAGGATGCCCGGGATGTTGGCCACGTTCACTTCGTTGTTCGGGCTGTAGCTGGCGACGGGCAGGTCGAGCTCGGGCAGCCGGATGCCGCCCCGCGCGTTGCCGAACTCGTCGCGCGCCACCGCGCCGGCCGAGACCACCATCAGCCGCCCGTGCGGCGGCGGGATCCGGAAGCGCACCTGCCACTCCAGGTTCTGCCACATGGCGTTCAGCAGGTAGGCCCCGAACACCGGACCGTCGGCGTGGGTGTTCAGCGGATTCAGGCAGGTGTCTTCGAGCGTCAGCAGGGCCGGGATCACCTCCACGCCCTTGTGCACGCCCGTGTGCGTGGCGCCGGCGAGCTCGTAGTAGCGGTACTTCTTCGTGTCCCGCTGGCGCGCGTCGTTCGGGAGCACGCCGAAGGGGAGCTCCATGTCCGTCTCGGTCAACGCCTGCACCACCGGCACCGGCAGGTCGGTGCGCACCAGGCGCTCGACTCCCTGGAGGGCGGGCGTGCAGGCCGGGTAGGCGGGGGCGCCGAGCGCGCCGCAGACCGGCCCGGCGTTGATCGCGCGCGCCAGGCTGAAGGTCTGCACGAAGTAGCCGTCGTTCGCCGGGAAGTGGAACGCGGTGGCGTAGGTGATGACCGAGCCGCCCTGCTGCGACTGGCCCGCGTGGAACAGGCGCCGCACCCGATAGCCGGCCGGCAGCGGGCTCGAGGTGCCGCCGTGCTTCAGCGCGTGCGCGATCTGGCTCATCATCTCGTACGCCTGCCCGTTCTCGGGCAACGACAGCGAGGCGTAGCGCTGGCGGCAATCCGCGACCGGCAGCAGGCCGCCGAGGAAGCAGCCGCCGCGCAGGAACGCGATGGGCGTGTTGCTGTTGGTGACGCCGACGTAGATCCAGCCCTCGCGCGCGAAGAACTCGGCCGAGGCATCCCAGACGGGCGCGGAGTCGAAGCTCGCGGTCGAGTTCCACCACTCGACCACCACCGTGCCGCGGAACTTCCGCGGATCCGCCGGGCGCCGCACGACGAGCCGCGTCTTGTACGGCACGTCGAGGTCGCGCGGCAGCACCACCTCGCGGCGCGGCTGCTCCTCGTACGTGTAGACCGTGGCGTTGCCCGAGACGAGGAACTCCTCCTCGACGTAGGCCTGCGGAACGTCGGCGAGGGTGCGGAGGCCGACGACGTGGGGGGCGCCGAGCGCGTCGTCGGGGCGCTCGAGCACGACCGGGTCGGTCGGCGCCGCAGCGGCGGCGAGAGGGAAGAGCAGGGCGGCGAGCAGGGTGAGGGGGCGGCGCATCGGGCCATTCTGCCCCGCGGCGGCGTCCCGGATCAAGGGCATGCCGTGGCTGCGCGGCCCGGCTCCTACAGGTCCTCGTCCGGCCGCGCGTACTCGAGCGCGCCGTGGCCGCAGGCGGATTTCGTGTCGGGCGGCCCGGGCGCCGGGTCGCCATGACCTGCGAAGGCGTCGTGGAGGTGGATCCAGTCGCACTCGTCGACGTCGGCCCAGTGGGCGGGCGCGACGTCGACCAGCGGATCGCGCACCGGCAGGCCGAGCGGGTTCGCGACGCCGGGCAGCGCGTAGGGGCCGTCCGTGTGCCCGATCTCCGGGTTGTTCGTGCGCCAGGCCACCGCGTCGAGCGGCGGATCGTCTTCCGGATCCGAGCCGAAGGCGAAGTACTCGAGCACGAGGTCGCAGGGCTCGAAGCCCTTGACCCGGATCGAGCCGATCGAGTTCCCGTCCTCGGACTCGTCGAAGCAGTCGAGCGCACCCGGACCGCCGTCGACGCTCAAGTTCTCGATCGTCGAGCCGGTGAAGGAGATCAGGTCGTCGCCGTCGCCGAGCCGCGCGGAGACGCTCTCGATGTCGTTGTCCGCGAAGGCGACGTCTTCGTCGCCCGACGCGCCCAGGTAGCTGACCTTCTTCCCGGTCGTGCGCTCGATGCGCGTGCTGCGGGAGGGCTGGACGCCCGTCTTGGTGCCGTCCTTGATCTGGAGGCCATAGTAGAAGCTGTCCTCGATCGTGATGCCGGAATGCGGCCCGTCGATCTTGATGCGCTTGTCGACGTTGCACCGGCGGACGGTGACCTCGTCGCCCTTCGACCCGTTGAGGTTCAGGTTGCCGACGTCGCAGTCCTCGACCACGGTGCTGTCTTTCCCGTCCACGTCGTGCTCCACCTTGAGCTTGCTGGCGCCGGTGAGCTGGACGCTCTTGATCGTGACCGTGTCGTCCCCCTGGTCGTTCTGGAGGTCGTCCTCGACTTCGACCTCCTCCAGGCGCTTGCCCTCGGGCAGCCCGGTGAGGTCCACCGTGACCTTGTCGGCGCCGGCGCCGGGGGAGACCGAGATCCCGATGATGCGGTCGGCGTCTTCGCCCAGCGGGATCTCGACCTTGGGCTGGCCCTGGATCGTCGTGCCGTTCTTTCCTTCGATCACGAGCACGTCGTTGCCCTGGGCGTCCGTGCCGTAGCGGATCTCGATCTCGTTGTTGCCGCCGTCACCCGTGATGGAGACCACGTCGTTCTCGTCGGTGCCGACGCCGACGCCGACGTTTCCGTTCGCGAGCGCGCCGCCCGCGACGAAGAGGGGGAGCAGGAGCAAGGCGAGAGCCGAGGGCCGCATCGGGTGTTCTCCTCGGCGCGACCCTACGCCGTGGGCGGCGCTCGATCCTTGATCCTTTCTTGATCTCTACTCCGCCAGGCCTCGAGCGCGCTCGAGGACGCGCGCCATGCCGAGGGCCTCGGCCGCCTCGGCGGCGCCGCGCGCCAGCTCGCGCGCCCGCGCAGCGTCTCCCGGCCTCCCCCGGGCCGCGAGGGCCGCGGCGTGGTCGAGCTGGATGCGGGCGGTCATCGGCCGCGCGCCGAGCCGCCCGGCGAGGACCGCTGCCGCTTCGAACCGGGTGCAGGCGAGATCGAGGTCGCCCCGGGTGTGCGCGAGCAAGCCGAGCTGGCGCGCGACCGGCCCGTGGTAGTAGAGCGAGACGAAGCCGAACACGACGTGGCGATCAGCGAAGGGCGCGAGCAGAGCCTCGAGCCGTGCGGCGCGCGCGGCGTCTCCCACGGCGTAGGTCACTTGAGAGAGGAAGGCCAGCACGGTCCACCAGGCCCAGTCGCGCTTCACGCCGGCGAACCCGCCCTCGGCGAAGGGCTCGAGGCTGCGGCGGGCGTCGTCGAGCCGGCCGGTTTCGGCTTCGATCAGGGCGAGCGAGCTCGGGAAGATCGCGGCGCCAGGGTGCTCGGCCGCCAGCCGGCGCATCGGCGCCTCGGCCCGCTCGGGGTTGCCGCGATCGAGCGCGATGCAGAAGGCCTGCCCGTCGAAGGTGCTCGCAGCGGTGGGGTCGCCCATGCGCTGGCCGAGCGCGAGCGCCTCGCGGGCGAGCGCCAGGGCCTCGTCGTGCCGGCCTTCGACCATCGGCGCCACGCTGCCGAGCACGAGCGCCCACCAACGAAGCTGCGGCTGGCGCAGCGCGCGCGTCTCGCGGTCCAAGGCCGCGACCTCGCTCGCGAAGGCTTCGGCCTCGCCGGTCGCGAGCAGCTCGCGCAGCCGTACGCTGCGCGCGAGGAAGGCCAGCTCCGGGCCCACGCCGGCCTCCGCGGAGCGGGCGAGCTCGGCGCCGAGCGGCGGGCACTCCGCGACGCGGTCCGGCCCGACGCGCGTCATGTAGGCGGCGAGCAGCGCCTGCGTGTGTGCGGTGGCGTCGCCCGCGCCGCGCGCGAGCCGCACCGCCTCGTCCGCGAGCTCGACGCAGCGGGGCCCGGCGCTCGGCCAGTAGCGGATGAGCGCGAGGCGCGCGAACAGGCGGGAGCGCAGGGCGGGTTCGGCTGACCCCGTCCGTTCGATCGCGTCTTCGAGCAGCCGCACCTGGCGCTCATCGAGCGCGAGCGGATCGACGAGGCCCATACCGCTCGTGCCGAGGCCGAGCGCGGCCCGCGCCAGCAGCTCCGGCAGGCCCCCGCGCTCGGCGATCTCGGCCGCACGCTCGAACGCGGCGCGCGACTGCGCCGGGCCGGCGGCGCGGCTCTGCGCCTCGCCGAGCGCCAGCCAGAGGCGCGCGTGCTCGGCGTCACCCGCGTCGTCGTCGCGCTCCAGCAGCGCGAGCGCGCGACCGAGCAGCTCGGCCGCCTCGTCGTAGGCGCCGCGCGCGGAGGCCCGCCCGGCAGCGCGGCGCGCGTAGCCGACGGCCTTGCGAGGATCGCCGACGGTGGCGGCCTCGAGGAAGTGATGGGCGAGCCGCTCGAGCTGCGGGCCGGGATCGGCGGCGACGAGCTTCTCGAGCGTCTCGCCGGCTTCGCGGTGCAACTCGGCGCGCCGCTCGCCGCCGAGCCCGTCGTAGAGGCTCTCCCGCACGAGCGCGTGCGAGAACTCGAGCGCCCCCGGCTCGGCGTCGCAGTCGCGCAGCACGGCGGCGGCGAGGGCGGCGTCGAGCGCGCGCGCCAGCTCGACGCCGCGCAGGGAAGGGAGGCCCTTCAGCAGCTCGAGCGAGAAGCGTCGGCCGAGCACCGAGGCCGCGCCGAGCGTGCGCAGGCACGCCTCGCCGAGCGCCGCCACGCGGAGGCCGATCAGCTCGCGCACACCGCGCCCGAGCGGTAGGTGCTCGGGCGGGAGCGCCGGCGCGCCGCCGCGGCTCGCATCGATCAAGCCCTCGGCGAGCCAGTGGCGCAGCGTCTCGCTGATGAACAGCGGATTGCCCTGGGTGCGCGCATGGAGCGCGCGCGCCGCGGCCTCGGGCACGGGGCGCTCCGCGAGCTGCTCCGCCAGGGCGCGCGTCTCCTCCGCGTCGAGCGGCGGCAGCGCGAGCGTCTGGCAGCCGGGCTCGCGCGCGAGCGCGGCCAGCAGTTCGCGCTGGCCTGCGGGGCCCGCCCATTCGCGGTCGCGGAAGGTGCCGACCACCAGCAGGCGGACACCCGCGAGCTCGCGGGCGAGGAAGCGCGCGAGCCGCAGCGACGCCGCGTCGGCGTCGTGCAGGTCGTCGAGGAGCACGAGGAGCGGCTCGCTCCGCGCGACGTTACGCAGGAAGCTCGCGACTCCGTCGAACACGCGAAAGCGCAGCGCCTCGCCGTCGAGCGGCGCCGGTTCGGGCGGGGCACCGAGCGCCGCGCGCAGCTCGGGGGCGAGGAGCGCGAGCGCCGGGGCGGCGCCGTCCGCCTCGGCGCGGAGTGCCTCCGGCGCCAGCTCCCGCGCCCGCGCGCGCACGAGCTGGAGCCACGGCCACAGCGCGGGCGCGCCTTCACCTTCCCAACAGCGTCCCCAGAGCACGCGTGCGCCGTGCTGGCATGCGCGCTCGGCCAGCTCCTCGGCGGTGCGCGTCTTGCCGAGGCCCGGCTCGCCGGCGAGCAGGCGCATGCCGCCGCGGCCCGCGAGCGCCGCCTCGAGCGCGTCGTCGAGCTGCGCGAGCGTGGACGCGCGCCCGACGAAGCGCGCTCGCGGGGCCGGCGCCGCGGCCACGCTCGGCTCGCCCGCCACCACCACGGGGCCGAAGAACTCGAAGCCCTCGCCGTGCAGCGTGCGGACGCGGCGCTGTCGCTCGCCGTCGTCGCCGATCGCGCGCCGTGCTTCCTTCACCGCGCGCGAGAGGGCGGCCTCGCTCACCACGCTGTCGGCCCACACCGCGCGCAGCAGCTCCGCGCGCGGCACCACGCGCCCCCGGCGCTGGATCAAATGGAGTAGGAGTCCGAAGACCTTGGCCTGGATCGCGACCGGCTCACCGCCTCGCCGGAGCGTGCGCCGCAGATCGTCCAGCTCGAACTCGTCGAACGCGTAGATCACCGGTGCCCCGGTCCTGGAGTTCCTGCAGCAACGCCGATTGTGGCACGGAGACCGGCTATTCCGCCCCTCCGAGATAGGCGCGCCGCACTCGCTCGTCGCGCGCGAGCTCCGAAGCGGCGCCGGCGAGCGTGACCACGCCCGTCTCCAGCACGTAAGCGCGCTGGGCGACGCGCAGCGCCTGGCGCGCGTTCTGCTCCACGAGCACCACCGTCGTTCCCTGCGCGTTGATCTCGCGGATGATCGCGAAGATCTGCTGCACGAGCAGCGGCGCGAGGCCGAGCGAGGGCTCGTCGAGCAGCAGCAGGCGCGGCTGCGCCATCAGCGCACGGCCGATCGCGAGCATCTGCTGCTCACCGCCGGAGAGCGTTCCCGCGTTCTGGCCGAGGCGTTCGCGCAGCCTCGGGAAGAGCGTCAGCGCGCGTTCGTACGCGCTCGGCTCGTCCGAAGGGCGCAGGTAGGCGCCCATCTGGAGGTTCTCGCGGACGGTCAGGTTGGCGAAGATGCGCCGTCCTTCCGGCACCTGCGAAATCCCGCGCGCCACGCGGTGGTCCGCGCGCTCCGCCTTGATGTCCGCGCCGTCGAACCAGATCCGGCCGGAGCGCGGCTGGACCAGCCCGCTCACGGCGCGTAGGAGCGTCGACTTCCCCGCGCCGTTCGAGCCGATCAGCGTGACGATCTCGCCGGCCTGCACTTCGAAGTCGACCTCGCGCAGCGCGAGGATCGCGCCATAGGCGACCGAGAGCGACTCGACGCGCAGCAACGGAGGGGAGGGCGCGCTCATGCGTGCGCCGGGGACTCGTCGGGGGTGCCCAGATAGGCCTCGATCACGCGCGGGTCGCGGCGCACCTCCTCGGGCGGACCCTCCGCGATCTTCTCGCCGTGGTCGAGCACGCTCACCCGCTCGCACAGGTTCATCACGAACGGAATGTCGTGATCGATCAACACGATGCTCAGTGCGAACTCGCGGTGGAGCTGCAGGATGAGCTGGCGCAGCGCTTTCTTCTCCGAGGGATTCATGCCGGCGGCGGGCTCGTCGAGCAGCAGGAGGCGCGGCCGCGTGGCGAGCGCGCGCGCGATCTCGAGGCGCCGCTGCTCGCCGTAGGGCAGCGAATCGGCGCGCGCCGCCGCGAAGCGGGCCAGGCCGAGGCGTTCCAGCAGCTCGCGCGCCTGCGCCCCGTTGGCGGCTTCGCCGTCGTACCAGGCGGCGCCGCGCAGCACGTCGGCGCGCCACGAGCGGTGCGCGCCGACCAGCGCCGCCCGCACGTTCTCGAGCACGCTGAGCGAACGGAACAGGCGGATGTTCTGGAACGTGCGCGCGATGCCGCGGCGACAGACCTGGTGCGCCGCCCTGCCGTCGATGCGTTCGCCGTCGAACCGCACGCTGCCCTCGGTCGGAGGGCAGACGCCGGTGATCACGTTGAAGGCGGTGGTCTTGCCCGCGCCGTTCGGACCGATCATCGCGACGAGCTGGCCGGCGTCCACGCGCAGGTCCAGCTTCGCGACGGCGACGACGCCCCCGAAGCGAACGGTGATGCCGGCGAGCTCGAGCTGCGACATCAGGTCTCCGGAGGCCGAGCCGCGAGACGGCGCGACAGGAAGCCCAGCGAGAGCTCGCGCGTTCCGAGCAGGCCCTGCGGACGGACCAGCATCGTCAGGATGATCAGCATCGAGTAGAGCACCATCCGCCACTCGCCGAGCCCGCGCAGCAGCTCGGGGGCCGCCGTCAGCACCGCGGCCGCGACCGCGGCGCCCGTGAGCGACCCCATCCCGCCGAGCACGACGAACGCCATGATCTCGAACGAGCGCACGAAGGAGAAGCTGTTCGTGTGGACGTAGCCCTCGGCGTGCGCGAACAGCGCGCCGGCCACGCCCGCGAAGAAGCTCGCGATCGCGAAGGCCTCGACCTTCACGCGCGTGGTCGCGATTCCCATCGCCTCGGCCGCCGTCTCGTCGTCGCGCACGGCGCGGAAGGCGAGGCCGCCCGCCGAGTAGACCAGCCGCGCGATCAGCGCGACGGAGATCGCTACCACCGCGCCGATCGCGCCCAGGCTCTCGTAGCGCAGGTCGACGCCGGCCTGCTCCGTGAGCGAGAAGCCGCGGGCTCCGCCGACGGCGTCGATGTTGAGGATCGCGATCCGGATGATCTCGCCGAAGCCGAGCGTCGCGATCGCGAGGTAGTCCCCGCGCAGGCGCAGCGCCGGGATGCCGACCAACAGCCCTGCGAGGGAGGCCGCGAGCCCGCCGACGACGAGCGGAATCGGGAAGTAGAGGGCGCGCGCGACGGAGGCGGGGAACCACGCCTGCAGGTCGGCGAGGAGCGGGGCGCTGCCGTACACGGAGAGCGCCGCTCCGGTGTAGGCGCCCACCGCCATGAAGCCGGCGTGGCCGATCGAGAACTGCCCCGTGAAGCCGTTCACGAGCTGGAGGCTCACGGCGGCCAGCACCGCGATCGCGATCCGCGCCAGGATCGTCAGGTAGTAGCTGTTGAGCACGCGCGGCAGGCCCTGGTCCGCGAGCACCAGCAGCAGGAAGGCTGCGATCAGCACCGCCGCGGTGCGCGCGCCGCGCGTCATACCTTCTCGACCTGTCCCGTGCCGAACAAGCCCGTCGGGCGGTAGAGCAGGATCGCGATCAGGATCACGAACGCGATCGCGTCGCGGTACGTGCTCGAGACGTAGGCCGAGATGAGGGTCTCGACGACGCCCAGCAGCAAGCCGCCGACCATCGCGCCGGGGATGCTGCCGATGCCGCCGAGCACCGCGGCGACGAACGCCTTCAGCCCGGGCAGGAGACCCATCAGCGGGTCGATCTTCGGGTTGGAGAGCCCCACCAGGATGCCGGCCGCCGCCGCGAGCGCCGAGCCGAGCATGAAGGTGCCGGAGATCACCCGGTCGACCGGAACCCCCATCAACGCCGCGGCCGGGGCGTCCACGGAGACCGCGCGCATCGCGCGGCCGAACCGGGTGCGCGTCACGACGAGCTGGAGGCCGACCATCAACGCCATCGTGGTGCCGAACACGAAGAGCTGGATGTTCGACACCGCCAGGCCACCGGCCCGAACCACCTCGCGCGGGGCGACCAGCGACGGGAAGAACTTCGGATCCGCGCCGAACAGCAGCTGGCCGCCGTTCTGGAGCAGGAGCGAGATGCCGATCGCGGTGATCAGCGAGGCCAGACGCGGCGCGCTGCGCAGCGGCCGATACGCCACGCGCTCGATCGTGGCGCCGAGCGCGGCGCAGGCCGCCATCGAGAGCACGAGCACCACGAACAGCCCCGCGAACGACGGCTCGACCGCGAAGCCGAGCGCATGGGCGGCGTAGTAGCCCGTCATCGCGCCGACCATGTAGACCTCGCCGTGGGCGAAGTTGATCAGCTTGAGCACGCCGTACACCATGGTGTAGCCGAGCGCGATCAGGGCATAGATGCTGCCCCAGGCGATCCCGTTGAGGAGCTGCTGGAGGAACTGCTCCAAGGTGTGCGTGCGCTGCCGGGACTCAGCTCGCCGGCACGGAGCGGTAGAACTTGAACTTGCCGCCCTCGATCTTGAGCACCACGGCGTCCTTGCGCGCGTTTCGCGCGGGATCGATGCTGATGCGGCCGGTCACCCCCTCGTAGCCCTGCGTCGCGGCGATCGCGTCGCGGAGCTTCGGCCCCGACGTGTCGCCTGCGCGCGTGAGCGCGTCGGCGAGGATGCCCGCGGTGTCGTAGCCCAGGGCAGCCATCGCGTCGGGCGTGGCCCCGTACTTCTCCTTGTAGCGCTCGACGAAGGCCTGGACCTTCGGGCTGTCGGAGTCAGCCGCGTAGTGGGTCGAGAAGTAGTAGCCCTCGACCGCGGAGCCGCCGATCTCGAGCGTCTTCTCCGAATCCCAGCCGTCGCCCCCGAGCAGCGGCACCTCGATCCCGAGCTCGCGGGCCTGCTTCGCGATGAGGCCGAGCTCCGTGTAGTAGCCCGGCACGAAGATCGCGTCGGGCTTCGCGGCCCGGATCGTCGTGAGCTGCGCGCGGAACTCGATGTCGCCGCTCGTGTAGCGCTCGTCCGCGACGATCTCGCCCCCGATCTCGGTGAAGGTCTTCCGGAAGAAGTCGGCAAGACCGACCGAATAGTCCTGCTTGAAGTCGAACAGGATCGCCACCTTCTTCGCCTTCAGCTCCTCGGTGGCGAAGCGGGCCATCACGGTGCCCTGGAACGGGTCGATGAAGCAGGCGCGGAAGATGTAGTCACCGACCTCGGTGACCTTCGGATTGGTCGAGCCGGGCGAGATCATCGGCACCTTCGCGCGCTGTGCCTCGGGTGCGGCCGCGAGCGAGCGCGACGAGGCGATCTCGCCGAGCAGCGCCACCACCTCGTCGCGCTGGAGCAGCTTCAGCGCCGCGGTGCGCGCCTCCTCGGTGACCGAGCGGTCGTCTTCGGAGAGCAGCTCGAGCGGACGGCCCAGCGCGCCGCCGCTGGCGTTGATCTCCTCGATCGCCATGCGCATGCCGCGGTCCGTGCTCTGGCCGAACGTCGCGGTGTCGCCGGTGAGCGAGGCGACGTGCCCGATCGGGATCGGGCTCGCGGAGCCCGCACCTCCGGCCGTGCCTTCGTCGCTCCCCTGGCCGCACGCGAACAGCGCGCCGAGGAGCACCAGCACCCCGGCGGCAAGGGTTCTCGAGCCTTGCGATGAACTGAACATTCCGCCCCCCTCGGATCCTCTCTACGCGGCCGCCTTGCCCTCACCCTCCGCACGCAGCGCGGCTGCGATGTCTCCGAGCACCGCCTTGGCGTCGCCGAACACCATCAGCGTGTTGTCGGCCGTGTAGAGCGCGTTGTCGATCCCCGCGAAGCCCGGATTCATCGAACGCTTGTTCGCCAGCACCACGCGGGCCTTGTCTGCATCGATGATCGGCATGCCGTAGATCGGACTGGACTTGTCCGTGCGTGCCGCCGGGTTCACTACGTCGTTCGCGCCCACCACCACGCACACGTCGGTCTGCGGCAGCTCGGGATTGATCTCGTCCATCTCGACGAGCGACTCGTACGGGATCTCGGCCTCGGCCAGCAGCACGTTCATGTGGCCGGGCATGCGGCCGGCCACCGGGTGGATCGCGAACCTCACGTCCACGCCGCGCTTGCTGAGCTCGTCGTAGATCTCGCGCACACGGTGCTGGGCCTGGGCCACGGCCATGCCGTAGCCGGGCACGAACACCACGCGCTGGGCGTTGATCAGGTAGTCGGCGGCGTCCTGCGCCGTGGCGCTCTTGACCGGCTTGGCCTCGGCGGCCACCGCCTTCGTCTGCACCTGCCCGAAGGCTCCGAACAGCACGTTCGTGAAGGAGCGGTTCATCGCGCGGCACATGATGATCGACAGGATCAGGCCCGAGGAGCCGTCGAGCGCGCCGGCCACGATCAGGAGCTGGTTCTCGAGCACGAAGCCCATCGCGACGGCCGACAGGCCCGCGTAGGAGTTCAGCAGCGAGATCACGGTGGGCATGTCCGCGCCGCCGATCGGGATGATCAGCAGCACGCCGAACGCCAGCGACAGGCCGACGATCACGGGAAACAGCTGCGACTGCGTCGGGTCGACCACGAGCCAGACGCCCGCCACGACCGCGACCGCGAGCAGCGACAGGTTCACTGCGTTCTGGCCGCGATACGTGATGGGCCGGGTGGGGATCACCTCCTGGAGCTTGCCGGCCGCCATCAGGCTGCCCGTGAAGGTCAGGAAGCCGAGGATCACCTCGACCACGATGGCGCCGGTGCGGAACGCGGTGAGCTCGCCGTCCTGGAGCCAGATCGCGTACTTCGCCGTGCCCACCAGGCCGGCGGCGAGGCCGCCGAACGCGTGCGAGATCGCGGTTCGCTGGGGCACCGCGGTGAGCGGCACGCGCGAGAGCGGGACGCCGACCAGCGTGCCGGCGACTACCGCGATCGCGATCCAGGTGAAGTTCACGATCTCGGGGTGCAGCAGCGTGCCGAACACGGCCGCCGCCATGCCGGCCACGCCGGCGAACACGCCCTGACGCGCGGTCTTCGGCCGGTTCAGCCAGCGCAGCGAGAAGATGAAGAGGGTGGCGGCGACGAGGTAGCTGAACTGGGTGACGAGCTCGCTCACGACCGGCCCTTTTCCTTGAACATCTTCAGCATGCGGTCGGTGATGAGGAAGCCGCTCACGATGTTGGTCACGGAGGCGAACACCGCGACGGCGCCGAGCACCGTGCTGAACGTCGACTTCTGCTCGCCCGCGATGATGACCGAGCCCACGATCGCGATCGCCGAGATCGCGTTGGTGAGCGACATCAGCGGCGTGTGCAGCAGGCGCGACACGTTCTGGATCACGTAGAAGCCGACGAACGTCGCCAGCATCAGGCCGAACAGCATCGAGAACAGGTCGAGCGCGCTCATCTGGGGGTCTCCTCGGGCCGAAAAACCGCGACCGGAGCTAGCACTTGGGGGATGCTCTTTCAAGCGACGTCGGACTCGCCGCGCGAGACCACGACGGCCGCCGCGAGGTCGCCCGTCACGTTCACCGCGGTGCGGCACATGTCGAGGAAGCGGTCCACGCCGAGCACCACGCCGATCCCCTCCGCCGGCACGCCCACGAGGCCGAGGATCATCGCGATCACCGGGATCGAGCCGGCCGGCACCCCCGCGGTCCCGATGCCGCCGAGGATGCAGATGAACGAGACCGTGAGCTGCTGCGCGAGCGAGAGGTCGACGCCGTAGAGCTGCGCCAGGAACAGTACGGTCACGCCCTCGAACAACGCGGTGCCGTTCTGGTTCGCGGTCGAGCCGAGCGTCAGGACGAAGCGGCTCACGTGCGTGGGCAGGCGGAGCTCGTGCTCCGCCACCCACAGCGAGGTGGGCAGCGTGGCGTTGCTCGAGGCCGTGGAGAACGCGGTCACCATCGCAGTACGCACGCCGCGGAAGAAGCGCCTTGGCGACATGCCGCCGAGCCAGCTCACCGAGGCCGAGTAGACCACGAACTGCTGGAGCGCGAGGCCGAGCAGCACCACGCCCACGTAGGCCGCGAGCGAGCGGAAGATCTCGAGCCCGAGCCGCGTCGCGAGCACGAAGACCAGGCACGCGACGCCCACCGGCGCGAGGCGGATCACCAGGCCGAGCAGCCACATCGTGACGTCCTGCAGGCCGCGCAGCACCTCTTCGAGCCGGCGCGCGGGCTCGCCGGGCGCCATCGCCACGCCGACGCCGAGCAGCAGCGCGAACACCATCAGCGCGAGCATGTCGCCCTCGGCCATCGCGCGGATCACGTTGTTGGGCACCAGGTTGACGATGAAGTCTGCGCCGGTGCGGCCCGTAGCCGGCGCAGCGGCGGGCACTTGCGCCCCGGTTGCGAGACCCTGCTTCAACTCTTCCGGCAGCCCCGCCCCGGGCTCGAAGAGGTTCACCAGCCCGATCGCGATCGCGACCGCGATGGTCGAGACGGCGGCGGTGTATGCGAGCGTCTTCGCCCCGATGCGCCCGAGCCGGCTCAGGTCGCCGAGCTCCGCCACCGCGAGGGCGAGCGCGCTCACGATCAGCGGGATCACCAGCATGAACAGCAGGCGCAGGAAGATCTGGCCGGCGGGGCCGATCACGTTGTCGACCGCCCAGCGCAGCCAGGCGGCGTCGCCGAACGCCACGTGCGCGAGCACGCCGAGCCCGAGACCGGCCGCGAGCCCGATCGCCATCTGGAGCGGCAGCCGTTCGGACACGACGCGTCAGTATCAGCCCGGAAGCGCCGACGCTAGGGTGCGCGTGCATGGACGCGGCGCTCGCGCTTCCGACTTGGACGGTGCTGCCCTTCGTCGCCCTGCTCCTCGCGATCGCGATCCTGCCCCTCGCAGCGCCGCGCTTCTGGGAGTCGAACCGCAACAAGGGCGTCGTGGCGCTGCTGCTGGGCCTGCCGGTGGCGAGCTACCTGGTGGCGGCCCACGGCAGGCGTGCACCAGCTCGTGGAGAAGGCGAAGGAGTACACGTCCTTCATCGTTCTCCTCGGGTCGCTGTTCGTGGTGACCGGCGGCATCTACGTGCGCGGCTCGCTGGCGGGCACGCCGCTCGCGAACACCGGACTGCTCGGGCTCGGCGCCCTGCTCGCGAGCTGGATCGGCACCCTGGGTGCCTCCGTGCTGCTGATCCGCCCCTTGCTGCGCGCGAACGCCTCGCGCGAGCGCAAGGCGCACATCGTCGTGTTCTTCATCTTCACGGTGTCGAACTGCGGCGGGCTGCTCACGCCGCTCGGCGACCCGCCGCTCTTCCTCGGCTTCCTGAAGGGCGTCCCCTTCGCCTGGACCTTCCGCCTCTGGCCCGAGTGGCTCGTCGTGAACGGCGCGCTGCTCGCCATCTTCCGCGTGTGGGACCAGGTCGTGCTGGCGCGCGAGGAGCGCGAGCGGCCGGGCTCGCAGCTCGGGGTGGCGCTGGCGCGCGAGCCGCTCGGCGTCCAGGGCGGCGCCAACTTCGCGTTCCTGGCGGCGATCGTGGCGGTGATCTACGCCGCCGGCAGCGGCGCCGGCAACGCGGGCGAGCCCTGGCCCTTCGGCGTGCAGGAGGGGCTCATGCTCCTCGTCGCCGGGCTCTCCTTCGCGACGACCCCGGGTCGCGTCCGCCGCGCGAACGCGTTCGGCTTCGGGCCGATCGTCGAGGTGGCCGTCCTGTTCGCCGGCCTCTTCGCGTCGATGGCGCCCGCGCTGCTACTGCTGAATGCGAACGCGAAGCAGTTCGGCCTGTCGGAGCCCTGGCAGTTCTTCTGGGCGGCGGGCGCGCTCTCGTCCTTCCTCGACAACGCGCCGACGTACCTCACCTTCGCCGCCACGGCCTGCGGTCTCGACGGCATCGCGCTGGAGGGCCGCTATCTGGCCGAGTACCTGGCGCTCGGCCCGCGGGCGGCGGAGACGCTCACCGCCGTCTCGGTGGGCTCCGTGTTCATGGGCGCGAACACCTACATCGGCAACGGGCCGAACTTCGTGGTGAAGGCGATCGCGGAGGAGAACGGCGTCCGCATGCCGAGCTTCCTCGGCTACATGGCCTACTCGGGCGGCGTGCTCCTCCCGATCTTCGTGGTCGTCACCTTCGTGCTCTTCGCGTAGGCGCTACTCGAGCAGGTCGCGGAGCGCATCGCGCGCGGCGTCGAGGCCGCGCTCGCCGGCGTCGCGCAGCAGGTCGGCCGCGCCCGACAGGCCGAGGCCGGTGAGCAGGCGGCCCGCCAGGGCGAACGGCACGCCCGGAGCTTGCGTCGCCACGGAGGTGAGGAGTGCGCGCACCACCACGGCGGTGATCTCACCGGTGGTCGCGCCATCCGGGCCGCCGAGGTCGTGCAGGTGGATCTCGGGGATCTCGAGCGTGAGCGGAGGCGCAGGCCCGAGGCGCAGGTGCGCCTCGATGTCGCGCACGTAGAGGTCGTGCACGCGCACGCTCGGGCCGGCGGGCTCCGTCTTCGGCGCCGCCGTGCGGTGGAGGTTCTTCACGATGGCGTCGTAGTTGCTCCCGCCCGCCTTCTCCTCGAGGGTCAGCTCGACGCCCGTGAGGGTGACCTCGCGCACCACGATCACCTGGCCCCGCAGCGTCGAGACGTCGAGCTCGCCGCCCGCACGGTCCACGAGCAGGAAGTCGCCGTCGTAGCCGGGCGGGTTCGCGATCCGGAGCGTCCAGAGCGAGAGGATCCCGGAGATGGGACGCAGCAGCAGCACGCGAATGTCGGTCTCGACGCCGAGACGCGCGCTGGCGCCCCGCTCGATGGCGCCCGCGACCAGCGCATCGAGCCGCCACCACAGCGCACCGAGGGCGATCAGCGCGAGGAGCAGCAAGGCGCCGGCGAGTCGCACGACGAGGCGCATCGCACGCAGGGTAGAGGCGCGGGCCGCGCGTTGCGATGCTCCGGCCGTGTCGAGCGAGCCCAGCGACGATCCCGTCGTCTGCCCCCACGCGGAGCGCTGCCCCGGCTGCGCGTGGATCGGCCTCCCGCTCGCGGAACAGCTCGCGGCGAAGCAGGCCCGCCTCGAGCGCGCCCTCGCGCCGTTCCCCGCGCTGGAGGCGAGCGTGCTGCCCGTGCAGGCGGCCGCCGCGCACACCGGCTACCGCACGCGCGCGAAGCTCGCCGTCGCGCCGGGCCCGCGGCTCGGGCTGTTCGCGCGGGGCGGGCACGAGGCGCTCGATCTGCCGGGCTGCCGCGTGCTGACGCCGAGCCTCGCCGCCGCCGCGAACGCGCTGCGCGACCTGCTGCAGGCGCCGCCGGCGGACGCGGAGCCCGTGCTCCGGCCGGACGGCGACGGGCCCGGCCGCCTGCGCGCCGTCGATCTGCGCGAGACCTGGGACGACGCGGGGCCCGGCGTGCTGCTGACGCTCGTGCTGCGGGCGCCCGAGCCCGGCGCCGGCGCTCTCGACGCTGCGCGCAGCGCGCTGGTCGCGGCGCTGCCGGGGCTGCGCTCGCTCGCGCTGCGCCTCCACGACGGCCGCTCGCCCGCCCTGCTCGGGGGAGCGCCGCGGGTGATCCACGGGCCGGCCTTCGTGCCGGACCGGCTGCAGCCGGGCGGCCCCTTCGTGCTCGCGAGCGCGGGCGCGTTCGTGCAGGCGCACCGCGCGCAGGCCGCGCGGCTCCAGGCGGCGGCGACGAGCGCGCTCGGCGGCCGCCTCGCCGGCAAGCGCGTGCTCGACGTCTACGCCGGCAACGGCGCGCTCGGCCTCGCGCTCGCGGCGCAGGGTGCACGGCCGCTGCTGGTCGAGGGCTTCGCGCCGGCGGCGGAGGCCGCGCGCGAGGCGGCGCGCGAGCAGGGGCTCGCCGTCGAGGTGCGGCAGGCGCCGGCCGAGCAGGCGCTGCCCGCGCTCCGCCGCGAGGGCGCGCGCTTCGAGGCGGCGGTGGCGAATCCGCCGCGCGCCGGGATGAGCCGGCGCGCGCGGGAGGCGCTGGCGGCGCTCGTGAGCGGGCCGCTGGTGCTCGTGTCGTGCGAGCCGGCCACGCTGGCGCGCGACCTCGCGCACTTCCGCGAGCTCGGCTTCCGCGTCGAGCGGCTCGAGCCGTGGGATCTGATGCCGCTCACGGATCAGGTCGAGAGCCTCGCGGTGCTGCGGCACGCGCCGCCGCCCGCGCCGGAGGTGCTCCTCGCCGATCCCGTCTTCGTCGCGGTCGCGAAGCCTCCCGGCGTCCCCACGCTGCCGCACCCCGAGCACGGGGACTCGCTGCTCGCGCGCGTACGGCGCCTGCGCGGCCGGGCCAAGGCCGTGGCGGTGAGCCGGCTCGAGCTCGGCGCGAGCGGCGTCGCGTTGTTCGCGAGCTTGCCCGAGCACGCCCCCGCGCTCGAGCGGGCCTTCAACGCGGAGTCGTCCGAGCAGCCCAGCCTCGCGCTCGTGCGCGGCGTGGCTCGCGCGAGCGGGCGCATCGCGCGCGAGGGCGCCCCGCTCCGCTATCGGCGCAGCGCGGTGGTGGCGGGCCACGGCCTGCTCGAGCTGGCGGGGACGCCCGGCGCGACGGCCGGGCTCCGCCGGGCGCTGGCCTCGATCGGACAGCCGGTGCTCGGCGACGAGCGCGACGGGCACGCCCCCTCGAACCGCCACCTGTTCGAGCGCGCGGGGCTCGACCGCGCCTTCCTCCACGTGGCGAGCCTCCGGTTCGCGCATCCCGTGAGCGCGGCGCCCGTATCGGTCGAGGCGCCGCTCGCGCCCGACCTCGCGAGCGTGCTCGAGCGGCTCGAGCCGCGCGCATGACGGCCGCGGCGCCGCGCGTGCTCGCGCTCTGGAAGCCCTACGGCGTGGTGTCGCGCTTCACGCCGGCGGGCGGCCATCCCGGGCTCGGCACGCTGCTCGACGCGCCCGGCGTGTGGCCGATCGGCCGGCTCGACCACGACAGCGAGGGCCTGCTGCTGCTCACGGACGACGGCGGCCTCGCACACCGCCTCACCACGCCGCGCTTCGCGCATCCGCGCACGTACTGGGCGCAGGTGGAGCGCGTGCCCGCGCCCGCGGCGCTCGCCGCGCTCGCCGACGGCGTCGTGATCCAGGGCCGCCGCACGCTGCCGGCCGACGTCCGCCTGCTGCGCGCCGAGCCGGAGCTGCCGGAGCGCTCCGTCCCGATCCGCTTCCGCAAGACGGTCCCGACGGCGTGGCTCGAGCTGACGCTGCGCGAGGGCCGCAACCGCCAGGTGCGGCGCATGACCGCGGCGGTGGGGCACCCGACGCTGCGGCTCGTGCGGGTCGCGGTCGGGCCGCTGCGCCTGCTCGAGCTCGGGCTCGCGCCCGGCGCCTGGCGCGCGCTCGCGCAGGCGGAGGCGCGCGTGCTCTACGCGAGCGTCGCCGCGAAGTCCGCGAGGTCGGCGAGGCCGCGGGCGAAGAGGCCCGGCTCGGGCAGGAGGCTCACCACGAGGTGAGCCGCGCCGGGCGCGGGCGCGAGGTCGAAGAGCGCACCCGGCTGCACGAGCACGCCGGTCGCATCGAGCAGGCGGAGCGCGAGCGCTTCGTCGGCCTCGCGCGTGTGCACCCGGAGGACGGCCGCCCAGCCCGCCTCGGCGGGCAGCGCGGAGAGCGCGCCGTCTCTCGGGAAGCACCCGAGGCACGCGCGG
>Ga0187892_10003913_pt1 | contig 26166 bp, 31 predicted proteins | sample MA1701073metaG_FD_139345 | JGI IMG/M metagenome (GOLD analysis project Ga0187892, IMG submission 139345) | Bio-ooze microbial communities from a basaltic lava cave in the Kipuka Kanohina Cave System on the Island of Hawaii, USA - MA170107-3 metaG ... | reverse complement strand
GTCCGGCCAGGGCGACGCGCTGCGCCTGATCCAGCGCGCCACCGACTGGTCGGAGGAGAAGATGGGGAAGCGCCTGCGCGGCGTGCTGCGGCGGCTCCTTCCCTAGGGCCGCGCCGCGCCCTCGCCGCACAGCTTCCGCAGCGCGTCGCGCTCCTCGCGCGGGATGCGGCGCGGGCGACCCTCGTCGTCCACCATCGCGTGCTCGGTCATGGCGCGCGCCACGAGGCCGCGCGCGGTCTCGAGCCGGTAGACCATGCGCAGCGTCGCGCCGCGCACCCACTCGGGCCAGACCGTGACGGTTACCTCCTCGTCGAAGGCCACCGGCAGTCGGTAGTCCACCTCGACGCGGATCACCGCGAAGTGGCGGCCCGCCGCGACGTACTCGGGGTAGGGCCGGTGGTGCTCGGCGAGCCAGCGGATACGCGCGACCTCGAGCCAGCGCACGAAGTTCGAGTGATGGACCACGCGCATCGCGTCGGTCTCGTAGAACGGGACCCGGTGCTGCACCGTGGTCGCGGCGGCGCCCGGCGGCGGAACGGGCGCGGTCTGCACGGCTAGAAGGAATCCTTCAGCGCGCGGCGGCGGCCGAGCTCCTCGATGCTGCCCGCGCGCACGAACGGGTTCGTGGCGTGCTCGTCGGCGATCGTGCTCGGCACCGTCATCTCGTCGGGCGTAGCGTCGTGCCAGTCCGCCGCGGCGCGGGCGCGGACCGCCTGCACGCGTTCGAGCGCGGTCCGAACGGCCTCGTTCTCGGGCTCGACGTGCGCGGCGAAGCGCAGGTTGCCCGCGGTGTACTCGTGGCCGCAGTAGACGCGCGTCGCGCCGGGCAGGCGGCCGAGCTTCTCGACGAGCGCCGTGTGCATCATCGCCGGCGTGCCCTCGAACAGGCGCCCGCAGCCGGCCGCGAACAGCGTGTCGCCGCAGAACACGGCGCCGTCGAAGACGTACGCGATGTGGCCGCGCGTGTGGGCCGGGATGAACAGCACGCGCGCCGTCTCGCTCCCCACCTGGAGGGTGTCGCCCTCCTCGAGCCCATGCGTGAAGCCGGGGATGCGCTTCGCGTCCGAGTGGTGGCCGTAGACCGGCGCGTCGTAGCGCTTCGCCAGCTCCGGATTCGCGGCCGAGTGGTCCGGGTGGTGGTGGGTGGACAGCACCTTCGTCACGCGCGCGCCGAGCTTCTCGACCCGGCGCTCGACCGGCCCCGCCTCGGGCGCATCCACCACCGCGGCCTCGCCCGTCTTCTGGCATACGAGCAGGTAGGTGTAGTTGTCGCGCAGGGTCGGGATGCGTTCGACGAGCAGCGCCATGACACCGGACCCTAGGAGAGCGACCCAGAACGCGCACATCGAGGCGTTCCGGTACGCGCCGCTTGCGGCTAGCCCACGAGGAGAGGGAGCTGCGCTTCGACCTCGCGCGCCGGCGCCGGCGTGGCCGGCCGCGTCCCGCCGAACGCAGGGCAGTGCGCGCGGAACTCGCACCAGTCGCAGAGCCCGCTGGTGCGCGGCGCCCAGTCCCGCTCGGCGCGGATCCGGTCGATGGTGCGGGCGGTGGCCTCGCGAAGCGCCGTGCGCTGCTCCGCGCTGCGGGTCGAGGTGCGCACCTGGTCGGGTACGACGTAGTGCCACACGAGGCGGATCTCGCCCTCCTCGGCGAGCTGCTCGCGCACGCCGAGCTCGTAGAGGCCGAGCTGCCGGTCGCGGTCGAGCTCGTCCTGCGAGGGCACGCGCCGGCCGGTCTTGAAGTCGTGGATCTCGAGCGCGCCGTCCTTCGCCCGCACGAGCCGGTCGATGATGCCGCGCAGCGCGTAGTGGCCGTCCGCGTCGAGGTCGAAGCGGACGGGGCGCTCGAGCCCGAGGGTCTGGTCCGCGTCGAAGGGATAGTGGCGCCGGTAGTAGTTCTCGAGGCCGCGCGCGCCGGCGGAGCGGTACCAGATCGGCTCGGTGCCCTCGCGCACGATCCGCACCCGCCCGGCGTCGAACTGCGCCTCGAAGTTCTGGTGGTAGCGCCAGATCACGCGCGCCAGGGACGGCACCATGCCGTCGGCCACGAAGCGGTACAGGCGCTCGAGCACCTCGTGGACGCGTTTGCCCACGAACGCCTCGATGCCTTCCTGCTCTACCTCGATCGGCTCGACGTAGCGGAAGTGGTACTGCTTCGGACAGTTCTCGAAGCAGGAGAGGCTCGACGGACTGAAGGTGGACTGCACCGTTCCTGCGCTTTCACGGGGCTCACAGGCACGGGGGGTAGGGCGAGACTAGCCGGCCGTCGTGCGCCGCGACAGGCGAAGCGCGCTGCGGTGGGTAGAATGCGGTTTCGAGCGCCCGCCCTGCGAGGCCCCATGAGATCGAAGCGGATCGAGGACGTCTACGAGTCCACCATCGCGGCGCTGGCCGCCTCCGGCGACGACGCGCTCTCGAAGGCCGACGGCGAGGGCTATCCGGAGCGGCAAGAAGTGGAGGCCTGGACCGAGCGCGTGAAGGCGGTCGTGCTCCACCAGCGCGACCCCGGCCGTCTGCGCGCAGAGCTGCCCGCCCTGGCGGAGCGGCTGCTGCGGCTGCTGATGCGGGTCGGGGTGCCCGAGGGCTTCGACCCCGAGGCGGTGGTCGCGAGCTTCGTGGCAGTGCTGCCCGAGGTGAGGAGCCGGCTCGGCGAGGACGTGGAGGCGGCCTTCGAGGGCGACCCCGCCGCCAAGAGCTTCGGCGAGATCGTGGTGGCCTATCCCTCGATCGACGCGATCGCGGTGCACCGCCTGGCGCACGAGCTGGTGAAGCTCGGCGTGCCGCAGATCCCGCGCATCATGGCCGAGCACGCGCACGCGCGGACCGGGATCGACATCCACCCCGGCGCGAAGATCGGCCGCCGCTTCTTCATCGACCACGGCACCGGCGTGGTGATCGGCGAGACCAGCGAGATCGGCGACAACGTCCGCATCTACCAGGGCGTGACGCTCGGCGCGTTCTCGCCGCGGCGCGGCCAGCGGATCCGCGGCCTGAAGCGTCACCCCACCATCGAGAACGACGTCACGATCTACGCCGGCGCCACCATCCTCGGCGGCGAGACGGTGATCGGCCACTGCACCGTGATCAGCGGCAACGCCACCGTGACCGAGTCGGTGCCGGCGAACTCGCGCGTGGTGCCCGAGCCGGCGCGCCACGAGGTGCGGCAGGGAGACACCGAGTGCTCGCCCGAGCAGCTGCATTGGGACATCTAGTGCGGGCTCTCGGCGTGCTGCTCGCGGTGTTCGCGCTGGGCGCGCCCGCCGGCGCGGCGACCGGCGAACACTGGTCCGCGGAGCTCGAGCGGGAGCTGATGAGCCCGTACTGCCCGGGCCGCTCGCTGGTCGAGTGCCCGAGCCCCGCGGCCACCGACCTGCGGCTCTGGATCCAGGCGCAGGAGCGGGCCGGCGTGTCGCGCGAGAACGTCGAGGCACGGCTGTTCCAGCAGTTCGGCGACCAGCTCCGGCACGGGCCGCGCGCGGAGGGCTGGGGCCTGCTGGCCTACCTCGTGCCGGCCTTCGCCCTGCTCGGGGGCCTCGGCGTGGTGCTCGGGTTCCTGCGCCGGCAGGGGCCCGGTGCGCCGACCCTCGCGACCGCCGCCGCACCGGGCGATCCAGACCTCGCGCGCGAGATCGACCGGGAGCTCGGGGCTTCGTGAAGATCTACACCCGCCGCGGCGACCGCGGCGAGACGGACCTGTTCGCCGGCGGCCGCGTGCGCAAGGACCATCCGCGCGTCGAGGCGTACGGCGCGGTGGACGAGCTGAACTCGGCGCTCGGCCTCGCGGTGGCGCACTCGACGCACGCGGACGTGCGCGCGCTCTGCACCGAGATCCAGGCGCGCCTGTTCGACCTCGGGGCCTACCTGGCCGCGCCCGACGCCGAGCGGCGGGCGAAGGCGGGCATCGCCGCGCCGCCCGTCGCGGACGTGCACGCGCTCGAGGCGCGCATCGACGGCTTCGAGAAGGAGCTCCCTCCGCTGAAGCGCTTCGTGCTGCCGGGCGGCACGGCCGCGGCGGCCGCCTTCCACCTGGCGCGCACCGTCTGCCGCCGGGCCGAGCGCTGCTGCGTGGCGCTCGACGCCGACGACGCGCTCGAGGCGCCGGCCCTCGGCTACCTGAACCGGCTCTCGGATCTGCTGTTCGTGCTGGCGCGCGTCGAGAACCGGCGCGCCGGCCTAGCCGACGTCGAGTGGCTGGGACGCGAGGGCTGAGCCCAGGTAGGTCACGGGACGCTCCATCTGCCGGCGCAGGCGCGTCCCGATCGCGACGCTGAGCAGCAGCTCGATCAGCAGCACCCACAGCACGAGCTTCGAGAAGCGTCTCATCGGCGGGCTCCGCTCCGGAGGGCGACCTCGATCTCTTCGGACAGACGGGCCGCCAGCGCGAAGCCGGAGGCGTCGGGCTCGCGGCGCAGCGCGTCGTCCACGGAGGCGAGGCCGCCGGCGGCGGCGAGGCCCGCGCGGCCGTGCTCGCGCGCGAGGAAGTCGCGCACGCCGGCGTCGCGGCCGCGGCGGCGGCGCGCGGCGAGCCGCCCGCGCTCGCCGAGCCAGGCACGGTGACTCGCCAGCGCCGCCTCGAGCTCGTCGAGCCCGGCGCCGTCGCGCGCCGATACGCGCACCACGGGCGGGCTCCAGTCCTCCGGGCGCTCGGCGAGCGAGAGCCCCGCGGCCAGCTCGCCCGCGGTGCGCTCGGCGGCCGCGCCGAGGTCGCTCTTGTTCACCGCCACCACGTCCGGCAGCTCGAGCGCGCCCGCCTTCATGTACTGGAGCAGGTCGCCCGCGCCGGGCTGCGCGACCCACACGAGCGTGTCCACGAGGTCGGCGACCTCCGCCTCGCTCTGGCCCACGCCCACCGTCTCGATCCACACCCGGTCGAAGGCGGCGGCGAGCACGAACAGGCCTGCGCGCGAACTCTCCGCGAGCCCGCCGAGCCGGTCGCGCGCGGCGAGGGAGCGCAGGAACACGCCCGGGTCGCGGGCGCTCGCGCGCACGCGCACGCGGTCGCCGAGCAGCGCGCCGCCGCTGCGCGGGCTCGAAGGATCGACCGCGAGGATGCCGATGGTCTCGCCGCGCGCACGCGCGCGCCGCACCAGCGCGTCGAGCAGCGTGGACTTGCCGGCCCCGGGCGGGCCGGTGAGCCCCGCGCGCGGCGGCCCGCCGAACAGCAGCGCCTCCTCGAGCGCGACCAGCAGCACGAGCGCCTCGGCGCGCGCCTCGGGCCGGCGGTCGTCCACCAGGTTGAGTGCGTCCGCCACGGCGTCGCGCTCGCGCGCGAGCAGGCGCTTGGCGAGCAACGCCCCGGCGCCGGGACTAACGCGCAGGATGCGCCTCCTCGACCACGTCCACGATCTCGTCCATCAGGCGCGTGAGATCGAAGTCCTTCGGGGTGTAGACGCGCTTCACGCCCGCGCGGCGCAGCGCCTCCGCATCGTCGTCCGGGATGATGCCGCCCACCACCACCGGCACCGCGAGCCCCGCCGCCGCGAGGCCGCGCAACACGTCGCGCACGAGCACGCTGTGCGAGCCGGACAGGATGGAGAGGCCGATCACGTGTACGCCCTCGTCGCGCGCCGACTGCACGATCTCGCCCGGCGTGAGGCGGATGCCGTCGTAGACCACCTCCATGCCCGCGTCGCGCGCGCGCACGGCGATCTGCTCGGCGCCGTTGCTGTGGCCGTCGAGCCCGGGCTTGCCGATCAGGATCTTCACCGGGCGGCCGAGCCGCGTGCCCAGCGCCTTCACGCGGCGCCGCACCTTCTCCGTGGCTTCGTTCGCCATCTCGCGCTCCCGAGCCACGACGCCCGTCGGCGCGCGGTACTCGCCGAAGATCGCGCGCAGCGTGTCGGCCCATTCGCCGGTGGTGACGCCCGCGTGCGCCGCGCGGATCGAGGGCGGCATCACGTTCTGCCCGTTCGCGACCGCGTCGCGCAGGTTGCGCAGCGCGGCGGCCACCTCGCTCGCGTTGCGCTTGCGCCGGAAGGTCTCGAGCCGCTCCACCTGCTCGCGCTCGGCGGAGGGATCGACCTTCAGGATCGAGCCCTCGCCGGCCGTCAGCGGCGACGGCTCGCTCTCCGTGAACGCGTTCACGCCCACCACCACCTGGTCACCGCTCTCGATCGCCCGCAGGCGCCGCGTGTGCGATTCGACCAGCCGCCGCTTCATGTACGCGTTCTCGACGGCGGCCACCGCGCCGCCCATCTCGAGCACGCGCTGCAGCTCGGCCTTCGCCTCCTTCTTCAGCTCCGCGACCTTCGCATCGATCACGTGCGAGCCGTCGAACAGGTCCTCGTGCTCGAGCAGGTCCGTCTCGTAGGCCAGGATCTGCTGGATGCGCAGCGACCACTGCTGGTCCCACGGGCGCGGCAGGCCGAGCGCCTCGTTCCAGGCCGGGAGCTGGAGCGCGCGGCAGCGCGCCTTCTTCGACAGCGTCACGCCGAGCGCCTCGAGCACGATGCGGATCGCGTTGTTCTCGGGCTGCGCCTCGGTGAGCCCCAGGCTGTTCACCTGCACGCCGTAGCGGAAGCGGCGCAGCTTCTCGTCGGCGACGCCGTAGCGCTCCTGGCCGAGCTCCTCCCAGAGCTCCGCCATCGCGCGCGCCTTGCAGATCTCCTCGACGAAGCGGATCCCGGCGTTCAAGAAGAACGAGATGCGGCCGAACACGCGCGGCAGCGCGCCGGCCGGCAGGTCGGGGCGCGCGCGCACCGCGTCGAGCACCGCGATCGCGTTCGCGAAGGAGTACGCGATCTCCTGCACCGGCGTCGCGCCCGCCTCCTGGAGGTGGTAGCTGCAGATGTTCACCGGGTTCCAGCGCGGGATCGCGTCCACGCTGTACGCGATCATGTCGCTGATCAGGCGCATCGACGGCTCGGGCGGGAACACGTACGTGCCGCGCGACAGGAACTCCTTGATCAGGTCGTTCTGGGTGGTGCCCTCGAGCGCGTGCGGATCGACCCCGTGGTTCTCGGCCACCGCGGCGTAGAGCGCGAGCAGCCACGCCGCCGTCGCGTTGATCGTCATCGAGGTGTTCATCTGGTCGAGGGGGATGCCCGCGAACAGCATCTCCATGTCCTCGATGTGCGAGATCGGGACCCCGACCTTGCCGACCTCGCCGCGCGCGAGCGGGTGATCCGCGTCGTAGCCGGTCTGCGTCGGCAGGTCGAAGGCGACGGAGAGGCCCGTCTGGCCCTTCGAGAGGTTCGCGCGATAGAGCTCGTTGCTGGCGCGCGCCGAGGTGTGGCCCGAATAGGTGCGGAAGACCCAGGGCCGATCGCGGTCGGGCGATCGGTCGGGGTCGGCAGGGCCCATGCGCGGGTCTCCGGGGGGCAAGTGCCCGAAAACCCTAACGAGACGGCCGGCTTGCCGCTATGCGATCCCGCGATCGTGCAGGGGTATCCTCTTCGGCTCTTCGGAGGAGGAACCATGCGAGCGCTCCATCCCGTTGCGGCCGCGCTTCTCGCGCTCGTCCCGATCGCCGACCCGGCGCGAGCGATCGACGATCTGTCGGGTGTGTGGACGGGAACGTTCACGTGCGGCTCGACCACCGAGACCACCACCGAACCGAAGGGGACTGCAGACGCGACGCTCTACCTCGAGGACTTCGCCGACGGCAGCGGGCGCGCGCGGTTCAACAACGCGACGGTGTACGTCCTCCCCGTCACCATCGTCTCCGGCGCCGACAAGCCTGACGAAGCTCGGCTCGTCGGCGTGATGTGCGGCTTCGACCAGGACACCGGTGGCTCGCTCATCCAGGGGCTCGCCAAGGTCAAGTCCGGGTCCGACGCGGGCACGATGACTGGCGAGCTCGTCACGTACGGCGGTGGCGTGGCCCCGCACCTGGTGTCTGTCTGCCGCTTCAAGGTCAAGCGGACCGGTCCGCTCGAGGCACCGCTCGGGGACTGCCCCACCTAGGCCTGCGACGGTGTGTCGAACCCCGGGCCCGGTGTCATGCTCCGCTCAACATGTGGACCCACCTCGACCACGTGATCCTGGCGGTGCGCGACCTCGGCGCGGCCGAGTGCACCTACGCGCGGCTGCTCGGGCGGAGCGCGTCGTGGCGCGGCGAGCACCCGGGGCTCGGCACCGAGAACGTGCTGTTCCGCGTCGGCGAGGCGTACCTCGAGCTGCTCGCGCCGGCCGCGGGCGCGGGCGACTGGCTGCGGCAGCGGCTCGACGCGAAGGGCGAGGGCCTGCTCGGCTTCGCGCTCGCGACCGACGACGCCGATTCCTGCGCGAAGGCGCTCGCCGAGCGGGGCCTGCATCCGGCCGCGCCGGCGAAGGGGCTCGGCCGCGACACCGAGTCCGGCGCCTTCCGCGAGTGGCGCAACGTGATGCTGCCGCCCGAGGAGACGCGCGGCGTGCTCGTGTTCGGCATCGAGCACCGCTCCGCGCCCGAGCTGCTGCCCGAGGTGCCGCCGGCCGGGAAGCCGGAGGCGGCCGTGCACGGCATCGACCACGTGGTGGTGCGCACGGCGGACGCCGAGGCCACCCGCGCGCTCTACGGCGAGGGGCTCGGCCTCCGCCTCGCGCTCGACAGGAGCTTCCCGCAGTGGGGGGCGCGCCTCCTCTTCTTCCGCGTCGGCCGCATCACGGTCGAGGTCGCGGCGCGGCTCGACGCGGCGCCGGACCCCGCCGCCCCGGACCAGGCGTGGGGCATCTCCTGGCGCGTGGCCGACGCCGACGCGGCGCGTGCCCGGCTGATCGACGCGGGCTTCGACGTCTCCGAGGTGCGCACGGGACGCCGGCCCGGCACGCGCGTCTTCAGCCTGCACGGCGAGCCGTGCGGAGTCGCTACGCTGCTGCTCGAACCTCCCGCGCGCCCAGAGGGCTAGTGCAAGCGGCGCTCCGCGCCGCGCGCAGTGAGCCGAAGGCGAACGGAGTCACGACAGCGGCACGTGCGGCCGGGAAGCCTCGGTGTGCGCGCGCTGGGTCGCTCTCCTAGGTTCTCGCGATGGCCGCCGCCCCCCAGCTGACCGACGTGTTTCCGGCCGACCTCGAGGCCGCGATCCTGCGCCTCAAGCAGGAGCGCAACGCGGTCCTGCTCGCGCACTACTACCAGGAGAGCGAGGTCCAGGACCTCGCCGACTTCGTCGGCGACTCGCTCCAGCTCGCGCAGGCCGCCACGCGGGTGGAACGCGACGTGATCGTGTTCTGCGGCGTCCACTTCATGGCCGAGACGGCGAAGATCCTGAACCCGACGCGCAAGGTGGTGGTGCCGGACCTGAAGGCGGGCTGCTCGCTCGCCGACGGCTGCCCGCCCGACCAGTTCCGCCGCTTCATCGATCAGCACCCCGGCGCCGCGGTGCTCTCCTACATCAACTGCTCGGCGGAAGTGAAGGCGATGAGCGACCTCATCTGCACCTCCGCGAACGCCGTCCAGATGGCGCGCCAGTTCGACGGCCGCCCGCTGATCTTCGCGCCCGACCGGCACCTCGCGCGCTGGGTCGCGCAGCAGCTCGGGCGGGACGACCTGATCATCTGGCCCGGCACGTGCATCGTGCACGAGCAGTTCAACGCGCGCGAGCTCGCGAAGCTGAAGGTGCGGCACCCGGACGCGGAGGTGCTCGCGCACCCCGAGTGCCAGGCCTCGGTGCTCGACCAGGCCGACTTCATCGCGTCCACCACTGGCATCATCAAGCGCGCCGTCGAGTCGCCGGCGGCGACGCTGATCGTGGCCACGGAGGACGGCGTCTTCCACCAGATCGAGAAGAAGCTCGCGGCGCAGGGCAAGAAGAAGACGCTGATCCAGGCTCCGGGGATGGACGAGAGCTGCGCCTGCAACCGCTGCCCGTTCATGCGGCTCAACACGCTCGAGAAGCTGTACCTGTGCCTCCGCGATCTCGGCCCCGAGGTGACGGTGCCCGAGCCGATCCGCAAGCGCGCGCTGCTGCCGATCGAGCGCATGCTCGAGCTGTCGAAGCCCGCCGCGCAGCCGCAGACGGGCGCGAGCGCGTAGGCTGGCGAGCGTGCGCCGCGCCGGCGGCACCGCCTTCGTGCTCGCGGGCGGCGGCAGCCTTGGCGCCGTGCAGGTGGGTATGCTGCGCGCGCTCACCACGGCCGGCGTCGCGCCGGACCTGCTGGTCGGCGCCTCGGCCGGCGCCATCAACGCCTGCTTCTTCGCCGGCGACCCGAGCGCGCGCGGCGTCGAGGAGCTGGAGCGCATCTGGCGCGGGATCCGGCGCAGCGACGTGTTCCCCGTGTCGCTGCTCCAGGGCGGGCTCGGCGCGCTCGGGCTGCGCTCGCATCTCGTGGACCCCGGCCCGCTGCGCCGGCTGCTCGCGCGGAGCCTGCCGGCCGTCGATCTTGCGCGCACCGCGCTGCCCTGCCACGTCGTCGCCACCGACCTCGCGAACGGCGAGGAGGTGCGGCTGTCCGAGGGCTCCGCGGTGGACGCCGTGCTCGCGAGCGCTGCAATCCCGGGCGTATTCCCTCCCGTCGCGATCGGAGGACGGCATCTGATCGACGGGGGCATCGCCAACAACACGCCCGTCTCCACCTCGGTCTCCCTCGGCGTGCGCCGCATCGTGGTGCTGCCGACGGGGTACGCCTGCGCGCTCGAGCGCCCCCCCGCGAGCGCGCTCGGCATGGCGCTCCACGCCGTCTCGCTACTGATCTCGCGCCAGCTCCGCACGGACATCGAGCGGCTCCAGGCAGAGGCGGAGCTGCACGTCGTCCCCCCGCTCTGCCCGATCACGGTCGGCGTCCACGACTTCTCCCGGGCCGGGGAGTGGATCGAGCGGGCCGCGCGCTCGACGGAGCAGTGGCTAGCGAGCGGTGGCCTCGAGCGGCGCGAGGTGCCCGCCGAGCTCGGCTCCCACCCCCACGAAGCGGTGGGCTAGTCGAGCTTCGCGTGCTGCGCGCGCGCCGAGGCGGGCGTTTTGCAGAAACGGGGAGCGGCGGGGACGCGCGGCGATCGCCTCGCGACGCGCGGGTTGGCCCGGAACTTGTGACACCGCCGCGTGTGGCTGGCTCCCTCACGCTCTCGAGCGCTCCCGGGATCCTGCGCGACGTGCTGCGCGACTTCATCGACGACGACTGTCCGACGCTCGCCGCCGCGCTTTCGTACTACACGGTCTTCTCGCTGCCTCCGTTCCTCGTGGTGTTGATGCTCCTGCTCGGTGCGGTGCTCGATCCCTCGGACGTGCGGGGCGCGCTCGAGGCGCAGATCGAGAGCCTGGTCGGCTCGGCCGGCGGCGAGATCGCCCGCGACGTGCTGCGGCAGGCGGAGCGGCCGCTGGTGGGGGGGCGCCGCCGCGGTGCTGCTCGGGGGAGGCGCGCTCCTGCTCGGCGCGACGGGGGCGTTCATCCAGCTCCAGTCTGCGCTGAACCGCGTCTGGGAGGTGAAGCCCGATCCCGCCCAGGGTGGCGTCCGGAACTTCGTGGCGAAGCGCGCCTTCGCCCTGCTGCTCGTGCTCGGGGTCGCGTTCTTCCTGCTCGTCTCGCTCACGGTGAGCGCGGCGCTCTCGGTCGTCGGCGAGCGAGCGTCCAGCCTCCCTCCCGCCGGGCTCTCGGAGGCGCTGCTCCACGCTCTCGACCTGCTGGTCTCCTCCGGCGTGATCGCGCTGCTGTTCGCCACCCTGCTGAAGTTCCTTCCCGACGCGCGGATCGCCTGGCGCGACGTCTGGGTGGGGGCGCTGGCGACGACCCTCCTGTTCGTGCTGGGGAAGTTCCTGATCGGGTTCTACCTCGGCCGGAGCCACCCGGGCCAGGCGTACGGCGCTGCCGCCTCGCTCGCGGAGCTGCTGGTCTGGATCTACTACGCCTCGATGATCTTGATGCTCGGGGCCGAGTTCACGCAGACCTGGGCCGAGCGGCGGGGCGCGAGGGTCGTTCCGGAGCCGGGCGCGGTCGAGGTGCACGAGGCGGAGGAGCGCGGGCGTGCGACGCCGGCGCGGGCACGCGAATTGCAGCGCCTTCGGGTGAACCCATCGCGAGGAGACGGAGCATGGCCGACACGCAGCTCGAAGAGCTCGTCCTGAGGGCGCTCGAGACCGAACACGGCGGCGTGGCGATCTATCGCACCGCGCTGCGCTGCGTTCGGAACAAGGACCTGAAGGAAGAATGGACGAAATACCTGGAGCAGACGGAGCAGCACGAGCGCATCGTGCGCCGGCTCTGCGAGGCGCTGGGCATCGACGCGGCGCGCGACACCCTGGGCCGGCTGATCGTCCGCAGCAAGGGCCAGGTGCTGGTGAAGGCGATGGAGCTCGCGCGCGGCGCTGGCGACCCCGACGCGGCCCAACGCGTGGCGGCCGAGTGCGTCGTCGACGCCGAGACCACGGACCACATGAACTGGGAGCTGATCGGAGAGGTCGCGAAAAGGGCCAAGGGAGACGAGCGGAAGGCGCTCACAGCCGCGTACGAGAAGGTCGAAGACGAGGAGGACGAGCACCTCTACCACTCGACGGGCTGGGCGCGTGAGCTCTGGCTCGACGCGCTGGGCCTCGCAGCCGTTCTCCCGCCGCCCGAAGAGCGCAAGGACGTGAAGACGGCCATCGGCGCTGCGCGCGCCAAGCAGGCCCGCACCACGATGCGCCGTGCAGGTCCGCAACGGAGCCGATCGAGCCGCAAGCGCCGCGCGTGACGAGCCCAGCTCGCTGGCGCGCGCGCCCACGCTCGGTTACTTCCGGAGTCAGGCGGGCCGGAGAGATGGCATGGGGCGAACCCTCGACGCACTGCGCGCAGCCGAGCTGCGTCGCGAAGAGCTGCGTACGTTCGAGCTCGGACGGCGCCGCTTCCGGCTGATCACGGTCGCCAGCAACAAGGGCGGCGTCGGCAAGACCACCTTCGCGCTCCATCTCTCCGTCTACGTTCGCGCGCTCCAGGAGGATCTGCCGATCCTGGTGCTCGCGCTCGACGATCAGACCCTGATCGAGCGCACGCTCGCCGTCTCCGAGGAACGCGACGGCCCCAGCCTGCTCGACGCGCTGCGCGCGGGCTCGCTCGACGGCGCGGTGCGCGTCGGCCAGTTCGGCATCCACTACGTCCGAGCGGCAGCCGACGCCGGGGAGCTGCGCCCGCTGCTCGCCGACCCCCGCTCGCTCGATCGGCTCCTGCGCCGCTCCGGGATCGAAGGGCTCGTGGTCGTCGACACGAAGAGCGAGCTCGGGCTGTCGACCCGAGCCGCGGTCCGGGCGGCGGACCTCGTGGTGGCGCCGGCCCGCGACGTCGCGTCGCTCGCCGAGGCCGAGAAGGTGCGCGGGCTGCTCGCCCCCGACGCGAGCGACCGCTTCCACGTGCTGCTGTCCGGCGTGGATCTCCGGATCAAGTTCGAGCACGGCGAGGCGCCCGATCTCCTCGCGCTGCTGCTCGCCGAGCTCCGCCGGCGCGGGCTCTCGCACTTTCCGACCTTCCTGTCGCGCAGCCCGATCGTGGAGGCGCTCGCCACGCCGCCCGCAGGCGCGCCGCGCACGCTGCTCCACTCGGCTCCGCGTTCGCTCGTGCATCGCCAGCTGACCGCGCTCGTTCGTGAGGTGCTCGCGGCGCTCGACGCCGTGGCGCCGCTGGACGACGAGGAGAGAGGCGACCCCGCGCCCGCACGGCCGGCGGAGCGCATGCGCGAGCTGGCCGGTTGGCTCCTCGGCCCGAGTGGCGAGGGCTGACCGCGCGCGCTCAGCGGAGCTTCGCGTGCTGCGCCCTCACCGCGCGCAGGCCCGCGGTGAGGTGGCAGAGGCTCTCGAGGTCCTCGCGCTCGACGTCGAGGAAGCGCGTGCGCTCGAGCTCGGCCAGCCAGGCCGTGACGCGCGCCGCATCTGCTTCGTTCCAGTCGAGCCCCGGCGCCTCGAGCAGCCGGCCGAGCGACTCGGCGGCGTGCGCGAGCAGGAAGCTCGCGTCCTGCGGCGCGAGCGCCCGGGGCGCGAGGTCCTCCGCGAGGAAGCGCTGCTGCACCGGCTCGAGCTCGCGACCGTACGCGACGAGCAGCTCCACGAGGTGCAGCTCCGAATGGTCCGGCGGATCCGCCGGCGGCGCCGGCCGGGCGAGGTAGTGCGCACGCACGCGCGCGAGCAGACGCTCGACGCTGAGCGGCTGTCCCGTGCGGTTCGTCCACGCGCGCGCCGGATCCGGCTCGAGCTCGATCAGCAGGCTCAGCAGCTTGTAGGTGTCGAGCTCGACATCGCGCGCGGTTCCGCCCGGAAGCGCGAAACGGAAGCGCATGCGCGGCAGGCCGGCGTCGGGCAGGAAGAGCTGCTGCCGGTACGCGGCGTAGAGGCGGCCGAGCTCGAGGGCGGCGCCGTTGTCCGGGAAGAACCAGCGGTCGTCGAGGCGCGGCCGGCGGCCTTCCGGGCGCCAGTGGTCGAACAGCAGGCGCAGCAGCCCGCCGCCGTGCGACTCGGGGCCGAACGCCGTGCCGAGCGCGAGGTCGGCGCCGTCGCCGTGGAACCGCGTCTGGCGCATGAACGCGTCGAGCTCGGGCTGGGTCACCGGGAACAGCAGCCCGTAGTGGTCGAGCATCGGGCGCAGCGCCGCGGGCTCCCGCGCGAGGCGCGCCTCGGCCCGCACGAGCAGCTGCAGCCCGGGGAAGTCCGCGGGCGGCGTGTCCGGCGAGCAGGCGAGTCCGAACGCCAAGGCGAGCGCCGCGACCCCTACTCGAGACAGATTCCCTCGTGCGCCACCTGCGCGCCGGCGGCCGTCGCGAGGCAGGGGTTCGGGTAGGTCAGGCCGTCGCCGCCGCACACCGGCGCGTACACCTTCGGGCACGCGTCTCCGGCGCACGGGCCCTCGTGGGCGACGCTGGTGCCGCCCCAGGCCGTCTCGCAGGCGTTGCCGTAGGTCTGCCCGTCGCAGCCGCACACCGGGTCGTAGTTCGCCGGGCACAGCACGTGGCGGGGCGCGCAGACTCCGGTGGCGGCGCACTGGCCGCTCGGCCGGCGACAGAACGAAGTCGTCTCGCAGTCCGCGTCCTTCTCGCACACGCCGGGGCGCGTGCGCAGCGGCGTGCAGAACAACGCGGGCGGGCCGACGCCGACGCTGCGGTCGCCGAACGCGTCCTCGACGCTGGACTCCTCGCTCGGCGCGCCCTTGCAGAGCAGCCGGTAGCAGACGCTCCTCGTCGCGGGCGGCGGCGGCGGCCAGGGCAGCGGGAGCGGCAGGGGCTCGACGCTCTCGCCCTTGCCGAGCGAGAGCTGGCCGAACGGCAGCGTCGCCGGCTCGCACAGCAGCACCGGCTTGCCGAGCCGGCAGCCGCGGTAGGAGCGGGGGGCGTCGGGAGTCACGAGCCCGCGCAGCTCGAGCGGGTCGATGATGCGGCGGCACACGCTGCCGGAGACCACGTGCGGCGGGAGCAGCACCGTCGAGGCCTCTTCGGCGACGGCCGGCAGCGCGAGCAGGAGCAGGGCGAGCAGGGCGAGGGGGGGTCGCAGCATGGCCGGGCATTCTACGACGGCGCGGCGCGCCGGGTCAAAACGGTCCGAGATCGGTCCGGTCCGCGGACCCACCGTCGCACGGGCGCAGCACCCGCACGAGCGCGGCGCGCGCCTCCGCCGCGAGGGCCGCGCGGTCCTCCGCGCCCAGTGCTCGCGTTTCGATCGGACCCAGCACCTCCACCACGACCCGCCCCGGGGAGATCGAGAGCGCGTCGCCGCGCGGCAGGATCGCCGCGGTGTTGTGGAGCGCGACCGGCACCACGGGCAGCCCGGTGCGCAGCGCGAACACGAACGCGCCGGCCTTGAACGGCAGCATCTCGCCGGGCGCGGCCTCCTCGCCTTCCGGGAAGATCACGAGCGAGCCGCCGCCGCCGGGCTGCTTCGCCGCGCGGTCGAGCGCCTGCTTCGCGAGCTCCGGGCGGTCGCGGTCGATCGGGATCACGCCGAGCGCGCGCATCGCGGCGCCGAGCACGGGCTGCGCGAACAGCTCCTGCTTGGCCGCGAAGCGCCCGGTGGGCAGCGCCGCGAGCAGGGCGGGGATGTCGAAGTGGCTGCGGTGGTTCGCGGCGAACACGCACGGCGCTCCGGCCGGGATCTTCTCCCCGCCGCGCACCTCGAAGCGCACGCCGAGCCAGCCCATCATCCGCAGCGCCCCGCGCGAGGCGATGCGCGCCGCGTGTCCGCGCCCCGGCCGCAGCGTCTCCGCGACGACGGCGATGGGCGTGTGCACGAACAGGAAGCCGAGCCAGACGAGACGTCTCAGCATTCAATCCGCCCGCCTCGGCCCGGTGACCCGGTGGCCGTTCGGCTTCGCATAGAGAGCGCGCAGCGTGGCGCGGTCGCGCTCGGTGAGCTCGGGCTTCGCATCCGCGTTGACGCGGCCGTACATCACGTCTGCAGGATCCGGGCTGTGACCGCCCAGACCGAGCGCGTGCCCCATCTCGTGGAGCACCGTGGCGTAGATCGTGTCGAGCGCCGGCTCCCGCTCGCGCCAGCGCGCGCTGACGAGGATGTGGTCCACGGAGAAGCGCTTCGCGAGCACGTCGGGTCCGTAGACGCAGTGCGCGATGAACCAGCTCGGGTCGGGGCTCTCGCGCGCCCAGGCGATCCGGATGTCGGCGTCGCCCGCGGAGTCGACGAAGACGAAGCTCGGCAGGCCGGGAGCGGCGACGTCGGCCCAGTCGGTGACGCCGTCGCGCACCACCTCGTGTACCGCGACGGCGTCGGCGAAGAAGCCCTCGGGCGGCGCGGGCAGGTGGACCCGAAGCGGCATCTGCTGGCGCGACCAATGGAGCCACACGTTCTCGTTGAACGGGAGGCCGAAGCCGACGTACCGCACGTAGTCGGGCGCTTCGCGCTTCGGTGCGGGAGCGCAGGCGAGCAGGACCGCGAGGACGAGAGGTGCGCCGCGCACGTCAGCCGTCGTAGAAGAACGGGTCGTGGAGGCCGAGCAGCTTCCTCTCGCGCGGCGTCCGGATCCGGGCGATCGCTTCGCTCGAGAGCTGGTTCGCGTCGGCGGTGGTGCGGATGCGCTGCGCGAGATCGCGGCGCGCGTAGTGGGCCTGGAGGAACAGGCGACCGCTCCCGCCCGGCCACGCGGGCAGACCGCGGTGCCACGCGTCCGACACGAACAGCGCCACGTCGCCGGCGCGCGCCTCGAGCGCCACCGCCGCGCGTCCGTCGTACTCGAGCGCGGCGTCGTTCAGCCGGTCGAAAGGGGGCAGGCGGCCGGAGCGGTGGCTGCCCGGGATCACTGCCGTCGGACCGCAGGCGAGCGGGCAATCGCGCAGGTAGAGGTGCGCGCCGATCGCGAACACGGGATAGGGGATGCGCTCGTCCCAGGGCACGCCCTCGGGCCGCGGCACGTGCGGTCCCGCGTCGCAGTGCCAGGGCCCGCCGCCGAAGCTCGACGGGTTCCACCACGCGGTGTTGGCGATGACGTGACAGTCGTCGCCGAGCAGCGGCTCGATCGCGGCCAGGATCGCGGGGTGGCCGACGGCCTCCTGGCACGCGGCGGAGCGGTTCAGCATCTCGTAGCGGAACTCGGCGCGGTCGGGGCGGCCGCGCTCCGCCGGCAGCCGCGCGAAGGCGTCCTCGATCTCGCGCGCGACTCGCGCCACGAGCGCGGGCTCGAGCACGCCCGGCAGCACCGCAAAGCCGTCGCGCTCGAGCTGCGCGCTCGCTTCCGGCGCGGCCCCGGTGCGCAGCGTGAGGTAGCCGCCGAGGCGCTTGATCATGGCGCGCCATGGGATCACAGCGCCGCGCGAGTGTCGAGCGCACGCGCCTCAGTAGGACCACTTCCCCCCGCTGAAGCGGAAGATCTCCCGGACCACCGTGCTCCTCGAGGGCTGGCAGCTCGTGGCGGCCGCGGCCGTGCAGTGCAGCGCCTGCTCGCAGTAGCGGAGGATGCCGAGCCAGGGCGCCGCTGCGTTGCCGGTGGGCCGCAGCTCGGTCTCGAACTCGTCGAGCACTCGCCGGTGACCGCCCGGCGCGCTCCTCGCGGCCCCGACCTTCCGCAGCTTCGCGAGGTGCGCGACGGCGAAGGCGCGGAACGAGGCCTCCATCTTCGCGTCGTGCTGCGTCGCGGCGGGCTGCGCCGGCCGCTCGCACAACGTCGCCGCCGGGGGCGCGGGGACGGGTGCCGGCGCGGCCCCGGGCGGCTGCTCCGGCGCCAGCCACTGACACGCGGTGGCCAGCAGCGCGCAGCCGAGCCCGAGCCCCGCGCTGCGCGCCCGGCCCCTCACTCGTAGAGCTTCCGGACCTGCACCTTGCCGGGCGCGGCCTGGATGCAGAGGTCGCAGAGCACGCACTCGTCGAGGTTCGTCTCGACGATGCGCAGCGTGCCGTCGGGGTTCTGCGCGAAGATGTCCACGGCGCAGACCTCCGTGAGCTTCTTCGCGAGCGCGGGGTTTTTCGCCACCGCCGCGTCCACCACCACGTCGATGAAGCGGCCCGGCATCAGACCTCCACCCCGAGCGCCGCGAGGCGTTTGCGGATCAGGCCCGGGATCTCCTCGATGCGCTCCGCCACCGAGATCCCCGCCGCCTCCATGCGCGCGATCTTCTCCGCGGTCGTGTCTTCCTTGCCCTCGACGATGGTGCCGGCGTGGCCGAAGCGCATGCCGCGCATCTCGTCCATGAAGCGGCCGGCCATGAAGGCCACGATGGGCAGGCGCGAGCGATTCGCCTTCACCCACTCGGCCAGCTCGGCCTCCATGCGGCCGCCCGGCTCGGAGTAGATCGCGATCGCCTTCGTCTCGCGGTCGGCCTCGAACAGCGGCATCAGCTCCGCGTACGTGGTGCCGACGATGGCGTCGCCGCCGATCGAGACGCAGGTGCTCTGGCCGAGCCCCGCAGCCGTGAGCGTGGACGCGATCTCCGTGGTCATGCCGCCACTGCGCGACATCACACCGATCGGCCCCTTCTTGTAGGCCTGGCGCGTGTTCGCCGCGGGGCCGCCCACGCCGCCCATCTTGGCCTCGTCGGGCGAGATGATGCCGAGGCAGTTCGGGCCGATGATGCGCGCCCCACGCAGGCGAGCGAGCTCGACCATCTGCGCCACCTCGCGGCGCGGGATGTTCTCGGTCACCACGACGATCAGCTTCACGCCGTTCTCGAGCGCCTCGAAGACGGCGTCCTTCGTGAAGCGCGGCGGTACGCACACCACGGCGCCCTCGACCGGGCCGTGCTTCGCGACGATGTCGGCCACCGTGTCGTAGACGGGCACGCCGTAGACGTCCCGCCCGGCGCGCCCCGGCGTGACGCCGCCGACGATCTTCGCGCCGTACGCCAGGTTCTCGCGCGTCAGGTTCACGGCCTCGCGGCCCGTGATGCCCTGCACGATGAAGCTCGTGTCCTTGCGGATCAGGATCGACATCGCCTCACGCCTTCATCTTCGCGACCGCGCGGCCCGCAGCCTCGTACATTGACACGCTGCGATCGCAGTAGTCCACGCCGTACTTGCGCAGGATCTTGAAGCCTTCCTCCTCCCACGAGCCGGGGATGCGGAAGATCGCGATCACGTCGGCGGGGTTCTTGCCCGCGTCGAGACAGCCCGCGATCACGCCGCGCGCCACGATGTCCACGCGCGTGTTCGAGACCACGTTCATCATCACCGCGATCTTCTCGACGCCCGGCTTGCCGAGCAGCAGCCTGGTCAGGTTGCGTGCCTTCGCCACGCTCGGATTTCCGCCGATCTCGCAGTAATTGGCCGGCCTGCCACCGTGCTTGCGGACGGCGTCGAACAGCGTGAGCGAGCCGCCGCCCGCGCCGATCACGAGGCCGAGGTTGCCGTCGAACTCGACCACGTTGCCGGCGATGCCGCGGTGGTCGGCCGCGTTCATGCGCGCGGCTTCGAGCTCGAACGGCGTCGGCGGGCGCGCCTGGCGCGTCTCGTCGTCGCCGATGCCGAGCTCGGCGAGCAGCGCCTTGTGCGTGCCGCGCGCCTCCGCCTCCATGTCCACGTGCCCGTCGAGCACGAGGAACTTCCCGTTCGCGAGCTTCGCGAGCGGATTGATCTCGGCCAGCGTGAGGTCGAAGTCGAGGAAGAGCTGGAGGAGCTGGAACACGATGGGCGTGAGCCGCACCAGGTCGTCGCCGGAGACGCCCACCTTCGCGACCGCCTCCTTCGCGACGCGCTCGGTGAGCGGCAGGATCGTCGAGAAGTGCGTGCGCGAGAGGTGCTCGGGGTGGGACTGGGCGACCTCCTCGATGTCGATCCCGCCCACGTCGCTGAACAGCAGCACGGGGAGCTTGCGGCGCCCGTCCCACGTGACGGAGGCGAAGTACTCCTGCGCGACCGGGCTCTTCTCCTCGACCAGCACGCAGCGCGCCTTCTCGCCCTTCACCACGATCGGCAGCACGTGCTCGTACTTCTTCGCCGCCTCCGCGGGCGTGTCCGCGAACTGCACCGCGCCGGCCTTCATGCGGCCGCCCGAGAGCACCTGCGACTTCACCACCACCGGCCCGCCGATCTCGGCGGCCGCGGCGCTCGCCTCGGCGGCGCTCGCCACCACGCGTCCCCGGCCGAGCGGCAGCCCGCGCTTCCGGAACAGGGCCTTCGACTCGTACTCGTAGAAGCGCATGGAGACCCCTGCAAGACCGCGTACCTTATGCGCTTTCCGAGGGTGGGGCAACAAGGTAAGCTGCCGCGTTCACGAGCCGTGGAGGTCCGTATGTCGAGCGTTCCCGCCTACTCGATCCGAGCCGACGCCATCGCCCGCGAGAAGGAGCGCGTGGGCGGCGACCTCGTGAAGTTCGACGTCGCGAACGTGATCGCGCTCGACACGCTCGAGCTGCGGCCGCTCGGCCCGAAGGACGTGCACCTGCGCATCCTCGCCGTCTCGGCCGAGCACAACATCGACCACGCCTCGACCGCCGACACCGGCAACATCAGCGAGCGCCGCGGCGGCAAGATCTACCCCGGCAACTCCGCCACCGGCGAAGTGCTCGCGGTGGGCTCTCTGGTCACGAAGTTCGAGCCCGGCGACATCGTGATCACCCACTGCAACGGCGGCCCCGACGACTACGGCTTTCCGACCCGCATCTGGGCGTACGACGCCGACGACTCGATCGGCTGGTACGCGAAGGAGGCCGTGGTCGGCGACTGGCAGATCATCTGCGCGCCGCTCGACTGCGGGCTCAGCCTGTGGGAGATCGCGGCGATGCCGCTGCGCGCGCCCACGGCGTACCACCTGTGGCGGCGCGCGCTGGGCATCTACCGGCTGAAGGTTCCGTACGAGAAGCGCGCGCACCTGAACGTGCTCGGCTTCGGCGGCGGCGTGTCGGAGCTGTTCCTCCAGCTCGCGAAATCCGAGGGGCACGCGGCGTTCTTCTGCGCCGGCAGCCCGGAGCGGCGCGAGGCGCTCGAGAAGCTGGGCATCACCGGCATCGACCAGAAGCAGTTCAACCGCTTCGCCGGCAAGGGCGACGTGAAGGCCTTCACGGATCACTGCCGCAAGCTCACGAACGGCGAGCAGATGCACCTCGTGTGCGACATGCTGCGCGGCCCGGTCTTCGCGGCGGGTCTCGCGGTGTCGGCGCGCGAGGGCGTGAACGTCTCGGCCGGCTGGCAGCTCTCGCAGGTCGTCGAATACAACTCGACGCTGATGAGCGTGAAGCAGGTGACGATCGACCACACGCACTACGAGACGGTCGAAGGCTGCGCCGCCGCCACCGCGCTCTACGGCAGCGTGTTCAAGCCGACGGTGCACAAGGAGATCTACGCCTGGGAGGATCTCCCGCGCGCGCACGCCGAGATGCACCACAACACGCAGACCGGCATCCCGATCGTGCGCGTGGCCGACCGCCTGCCGGACGCGGTGAAGAAGATCGCCTAGGGCAGCTGGCTGCCCGACACCTTCAGCAGCCGGAGCACCTGGAAGCCGCCGGGAGGGGCCGAGAAGCTGGTCAGCCCGCCCTTGAGCTTCAGGTTTCCCGGCTGGCCACTGACGGCGACGTGCATCGAGCTGCCGCTCTCCGGCGGCGTCTCGCCGCTGGAGACGGCCTGGAGCAGGAATCCGTCCACGTAGTACGCCGCGACGTCCATCCCAGGGAGGAGATTGCCGAAGGAGACCGTGAACGGTCCGGTCTTCGTGATCGTCGACACGATGACGAGGTCGAACTTCGACCGTGTCCCGTTCAGGTCGAAATCGGGGCCAGCAGCGCGGACGCTGAAGGTGGCGCCGTCGATGTCGTCGATCGAGGGCGGCGGGCCGGCTGCGTCGGCCGAAGCGGCGAGCATCGAGACGAAGGTGACGATGAGCAGTTTCCCGAGCATGACGATCCTCCTTTGCGAAACTCAGGAGCGCGGCGCGTCGTACGTCGAGCGCACGATCGCCTCGAACACGCGGCCGGGCAGTACGCGCTGGAGCAGCAGCGCGCTCCGCTCGAGCGGCGTCGCACAGACGTAGCGCAGGCGCGGGCGGCGTGCGGCGACGATGCGCGCCACGAGCCGCGCGACCCGCTCCGGGGGCGGGCCCGTCCGCTCCGCCTGCTCCATCGCGGCCACGGCGCGCGCGGCGCGCTCGCGGTAGAGCGGGTTCTGCCGTGCGCTCTCGGTCCAGGTCCGCGCCGCCCCGAAGCCCGAGCGCACGTCGCCGGGCTGCACCAGCACCACGTCGACGCCGAACGGGCGCAGCTCCAGCGCGAGCGATTCGGAAAGCCCCTCGAGCGCGAACTTCGAGGCGGAGTAGGCGCCCTGGAAGGGCACGCCGATGCGGCCGGCGAGCGACGAGAGCTGCACGATGCGCCCGCGGCCGCGCTCGCGCATGTGCGGCGCGACGGCGCGCACCAGGCGCAGCGGGCCGAACAGGTTCGTGTCGAGCTGGGCGCGCAGGTCGTCGGGCGCGGTGTCCTCGATCGCGCCGGCGAGGCCGATGCCCGCGTTGTTGACGAGCACGTCGATGCGTCCGGCCGCCTCGACCACCGCGCGTACGCAGCGGTCGACCGAGGCTTCGTCGCGCACGTCGAGCGAGAGCCATGCGATGCCCCCGTCCGCGACCGGCGCAGCGCCGCGCGTGGTCCCGAACACGCGGTGTCCGTCGGCGGCGAGCCGCGCCGCGCAAGCCGCGCCGATGCCGGAGGAAGCTCCGGTGATCAGGACGACACGCTGTCGTGACTCCGTTCGCCTCCGGCTCACTGCGCGCTTCGCTTGCTCGGGGCGCGCCATCGCGGTCAGGCGTAATGACTGCGGCGTTTCACGACGACGTCGCGGTCGAGCTCGAAGATCTGCACCTTCTCGAAGGCCCCGTCCTTCCGTACGAACTTGTGGCCGAACAGGCGCGTCTCGACGACGCCGAGATCGGGGCGACCGGCCAGCTCGCGCTTGCCGAGGACCTCCGTGGCCGCGAACACCGTGTCGCCGGCGAACAGCGGCGCGGTGTGGCGGCCCGTCTTGTACACGAGGTCGCCGAGCGCGTTGTCGGCGATGTCGGGGCAGGACAGGCCGAGGCAGAGCACGAAGGGGATGCCGCCGAAGATGATGAGCTGCCCGCCGACGTACTGCGCCGGGTCCTGGTCGATCATGTACTGGTTGCAGTGCACCTGGCTGGTGTTGTCGAGCATCGCGGTGAGCGCGATGTGCTCGCTGGTCATGGTGCGGCCGCGCGAGTGCTCGATGCGCGTGCCGGGCTCGAAGTCCTCGAAGTAGGTGTCCGGGTTCGAGAGGTGCGCCAGCCGCTTGTAGTCGCGGCCCGGCTCGTAGGGCGGCAGCCAGAGCGGGCAGTCGACCGCGTCGGGCGGGATCTCGCCCGTGTGCGCCTCGACCTTCTCGTCGTCCTTGTAGACCTGCACCTTGCGTTGCCAGGTGAGCACGATCGCCTCGTCGCGCTCGCCGATGTTCTTCCGCGCCGTGGACTGCACGTGCACGATGCCGAGGTTCGGCCGCGAGGCCGAGGTTCGGACCCCGAGCACCTTCGTCTCGACCTCGATCGTGTCGCCCACGTAGACCGGCGCGCCGAAGCGCATGTCCACGTACTCGAGGTTCGCGCGCGCGTTCTCGGAGACGTCCTCGACGGTCTGACTGAACGCCACCAGCATCGCGAGGCCGGGCGGGCAGACGAGGCCGTCGAAGCCGAACGCGCGCGCGTAGCGAGCGTTCTTCGAAAGCGGGTTCGTCGTCATCGCGAATTCCGTGAAGGCGGCGAACAGGCCCTCGGTGACCGTCTTGCCGAGCTTGTGGCGGAAGAGCTGCCCGGGGACGAAGTCCTCCAGGAAATGGCCGGTCTTCTTGCGCAGGATCGTGGGGGTGGACACGCGCGGCTCCGCTGCGGGGAGGGGGACGAATCTATCCCTGGGCCTGCCGGGTGCCATCCCCTATCGTGTCGCGCCCGTAGGCCCGGAGGTTCCCGTGATCGTTGCGGTTGCCAAGGAGACGCTCGCCGGCGAGCGCCGCGTGGCGCTCGTGCCCGACGGCGTGAAGGCGCTGGTCAAGGCGGGCCTCGAGGTGCGCATCGAGGCCGGAGCGGGCGCAGCCTCGGGCGCCAGCGACGCCGACTATCAGACGGCTGGAGCCAAGGTCGAGGCCGATCGCGCCGCGCTGCTCGGCGCCGCGGACCTCGTGCTCGGCGTGAATCCGCCCGACGACGCGACCGTCGCGTGCCTGCGCGAGGGCGCCGCGCTGGTGGCGCTGCTGCGGCCGCTCGACGAGCCGGCGCGCGCGGAGGCGCTGGCCGCGCGCCGGGTGACCGCGTTCTCGCTCGAGCTCCTGCCGCGCATCACGCGCGCGCAGGCGATGGACGTGCTCTCGTCCCAGGCCACGCTCGCCGGCTATCGCGCCGTGCTGCTCGCGGCGAGCCGCCTGCCGCGCCTGCTGCCCATGCTGGTGACCGCCGCCGGCACGATCTCGGCCGCGCGCGCGTTCGTGATCGGCGCCGGCGTGGCCGGGCTCCAGGCGATCGCGACCGCGAAGCGCCTCGGCGCCATCGTCGAGGCGTACGACACGCGCGCGGCGGCGGCCGAGCAGATCGAGAGCCTCGGCGCGCGCTTCGTCACCTTCGAGCTCGAGACGAAGGACGCGCAGGACGCCGGCGGCTACGCGAAGGCGCAGACGGAGGAGTTCTACGCGAAGCAGCGCACCTTCATGGCGGCGCAGGCCGCGCGCTCCGATCTCGTGATCACCACCGCGCTCGTGCCGGGGCGGCGCGCGCCGCTGCTGCTCGACGAGGCGGGCGTGCGCGGCATGAAGCCAGGCTCGGTGGTGGTGGACCTGGCCGCGCAGAACGGCGGCAACTGCGCCTGCACGAAGGCCGACCAGGACGTGCTCGTGAACGGCGTGCACGTGCTCGGCCCCACCAACCTCGCGAGCGACGTGCCGAACGACGCGAGCCGCATGTTCAGCAAGAACGTCGTCAACGTCGTGTCGCACCTCGTCAAGGAAGGCAAGCTCACGCTCGATCTCGAGGACGAGATCACGAAGGGCGCGCTCGTCACGCACGGCGGGGCCGTCGTGAACCCGGCGCTCCGGCCCCGAGCGGGCGCATGAGCGTGCGCACGGCCGAGCTCGCCGAAGGCTTCCTCGCGGAGCCGGGCGGGCCGCGGCCGGGCGTGGTCGTGATCCCCGACGTGTGGGGACTCGGCGACCACACGCGCGACATCGCGCAGCGCCTCGCGCGCGAGGGCTTCGCGGCGCTCGCGCTCGACGTCTACCGCAAGACGGGGCGGCCCAGCCTCGCGGACCCGGCGGCCGCCATGGCCTTCATCCGCCAGCTGTCCGACCCGCTCGTGCTCGAGACCGTGCAGGACGGCATCGATGCGCTCGCGCGCCAGCCCGCGTGCGCGGGGCGCGAGCTCGGCCTGATCGGCTTCTGCATGGGCGGGCAGTACGCGTGGCTCGCGGCGTGCGCGTGCCGCGGCCTCGCCGCGGTCGCGCCGTTCTACGGGATGCTGCGCTACGAGGCCGGCCTCGATCCGGCGAAGAAGCCACGGGCGCCGCTCGACGCGGTGGCCGACCTCGGGTGCCCGGCCCTCGGCCTCTACGGCCGCGAGGATGCGCTGATCCCGAACGCCGACGTGGACGAGCTCGAGGCGCGGCTCGCGAAGCAGCGCCAACCCTTCGAGATCGTGCGCTACGCCGGCGCGGGCCACGCGTTCCTGAACGACACGCGCCCCGCCATGTTCCGCCCCGCTGCCGCGGCCGACGCCTGGGAGCGCCTGCTCGTGTTCCTGCGCGCCCGTCTCGCCTAGGAGCCCGACCCAAGATGGCTCGGGTCGCCCGGACGCCGATGCATCGCCGCCAGCTGCGTTGCGCTCCCTGCGGCGTAGCTTCAGCTACGCCTCGGTCGCGACGCCTTGCTGGCGACGCGCCTCGACGCC
>Ga0187892_10003912_pt1 | contig 26167 bp, 21 predicted proteins | sample MA1701073metaG_FD_139345 | JGI IMG/M metagenome (GOLD analysis project Ga0187892, IMG submission 139345) | Bio-ooze microbial communities from a basaltic lava cave in the Kipuka Kanohina Cave System on the Island of Hawaii, USA - MA170107-3 metaG ... | reverse complement strand
GGCCTGCGCCTGCCGGAGCGCCTGAAGCTGCGAGGCCCGATCGCACGAATGTAGTGCCGACTCAATGCGCCAAGTGCCCGGAAACCCTAGATTCACCCCTCTGAACTGGGGAAGTTGGGCTAGCGAACCTGCATGGGCTCGTTCGCTATCGTCCTTGGATCCCAGGGGAAGTTTACGACAGCGTTTGTCCGGCAGGAGGGAGCTTACGCGAGCAGCGAAACGCGGGTGAGGAGCGTGCGCGAGCCTACGCGGGGCCCCGGTTGGATGGATCTGGTGCCCATGAACAGGCGCTAAGATGCGGTCCGAGGCACACCGGGACAACACGCGGTCAAGCCATCGGTGGTGACGGTGTGATGAAGGCCCGGGTCGAAGGCAGGCTTGGGGATCCTTAGGGATGCATGATAAGCGGAAGCGCATGCCCCGCGGCGATCAGGTCGCGCGTCTGTACATGCTTGTCCGGGACTTGTCGCATGCCCGGCACGGCGTGACGGCTGATTGGTTGGCGCGCCGGCGCCGCTTACCGGTGCGGACGGTATACCGCGACCTCCACGCGCTCGAAGCCGCGGGGTTTCCGATCACAACCGGGGAGGGCGCTCGGTGGAAGCTCATCGACGGGTGGCAGGAGCGCGTTCCCTTCCCGCTGCCAATCGGCCAGTTGCTCGCGCTCCACGTGGCACGCAACCTGATGAAGCCCCTCCGCGGCACACCAGCCGCGCGCGACTTCAACGTTCTCTGCGAACGGCTTGTCGGCCCGATTGTCGAACCACCAAGGAAACAGGGCGAGCTCTTTCCGCACCTGCGGGCCGTGCTCACAGCCCGCTCAGAGCTGGCGATCGACTACTCCGACCACACCGCTGTCCTTGAGCCGCTGTGCCACGCCTGTGAGAATCGGGTGACGGTGCGTGCCGTCTACTACGCGGAAACCCTCCGAGAGCTAACGCGACGAGAAATCGATCCTTATTCCCTCTACTACGATCCGCAGCTTGAGGCCTTGTACGTCTTCGCCTGGTGTCACCTCCGCCGTGCGATGCGGACCTTCGCCGTGCACCGCTTTCGCCAAGTCCACCTCACTGACCAGCGGTTTCAGCCGGCCGCGGAATTCACAGTCGACAACTACCTTGGCGGTGCGTTTCGGATCTGGCGCGGGGAGAAGACCGTCACGGTAAGGCTGGCGATCGATCCCGCGGCCGCCGGATGGATCACAGAGCGCCGCTGGCACGCGAGCCAGCGCGTGCGCCGGTATGCGGACGGCGGCTGCGAGGTCAGCTTCACGGTCGACGGCGTGCAAGAGATTCGGCGCTTCATGCTGCAGCTCGGTTCCGTCGCCGAGGTCATAGAACCGGCATTTCTCCGCCGGGAGATCTATCGCGAACAAGCCCGCGCCGCTCGCCGCCATCGGGGGCGGCCGCAAGAAAGATTGACCCTGGATGACACAGGCATGAGGGAGACTCGGTCCGTTTCGACGCGCCTGCACGCGTCGGGGGATGACCGGCGCAAGGCCAAGAGCTCATCTTGAGAACGACTGAATGGCGATGATCGATCGCTGGATCGCGCTCGACGTCGAAACAAGCGGCCTCTCACCAACGCGGCACGAGATCGTCGAGATCGCGGCCGTGCCGTTCGATCTGAACGGCATGCGCACCGGGGATTCTCTGCACCTAACGCGGGCAGATCTGCGAGCGCCGTCGCGCTCGCCCACGCACCGGGGACTGACCGAACTCCTTCGGACGATCGGCGATGACTCCATCCTGATCGCCCACAATGCCGCGTTTGATCTGGCATTTCTCGCCGAGGCCTTCTGCCGCGCGCAGGTGCGGCCCTTCTCTGTCCGTGCCTACTGTACCCTTCGCCTCGCCCGGGCCCTGCTTCCCGACGTACCTCGTTACGATCTCGGTTCGCTGCGAGACACTCTCGGTCTTCCTGCCGAGAAGTCCCATGTCGCGCTCGCCGATGCGCGCACCGTGGCGGCACTGTTTACGGCGCTAGTCCGCAGCGCCGGATGCGCAGACGCGGCCAAGCTCCGCGCGCTGCACGGACCGCTTCTACAGGTACGCCGCCGATCGACAGCAACTGGAAGCCAAGGGGCGCACGGGAGCGCGAACAGCCCAGGTGCGTCGTACGGACAGCATAGGGAACCCTCGCCACAGCGTTCCGCGGCCCACGCGACAGGAGGCTAATGGCGTGACGGCTGAACCAAGTGCGGCCGTGGCCCGATGGACCACCTCCACACGCGGGCGACCCGAGTGGGCGCTCTGGGGGAAAGCGCAACCCGGTGAATCGCAGCCCGCGCCTGCCCATCCGCTGCTCTGCCACATGCTCGACGTCGCCCTCGTGGCGCGCCGCATGCTGGAAGAATTCGTGCCACGCTCGACACTTTGGCGTGTCACGGAGACGATGGGCACGAGTCGCGAGGACGCGCTGGCGTGGGTGTCGTTTCTCATCGCGCTGCACGACCTCGGAAAGGCGTCCCCCGCGTTTCAGATCAAGGCGCCCGCACTCCGCCCCGCCCTAGATGCGGCGGGCTTCGACCTCGATCCTCCTCAAACAGCTCGATTTCACGGTGAGGTCGGAGTGCTGTGGATCGCGTCGGCGCTGGAGCGATTCGGCGTCGGCGGCCTGGCGAGCGTGCGTTTCGCGCGCGCGGTTGCCGCCCACCACGGCACGTTCCCTGTCGACGCCAAGGCGCTCGACGCGCCGGGCAAGCGAGAGGCGGGAGGCCGCCCAGCCTGGTCGAGCGCTCGCAACGCGATCGTCGAAGGGCTCGCTGCCGTGACCGGCGCCGGGAACGCGTTGCCGCCAGCAGGGACTGCGGCCTCCGACCACGCGCTGATCGTGCTTTTGGCCGGGCTGACTGCCGTCGCCGACTGGATAGGATCCATGGCCGACGTGTTCGCCTATGAGTTCCCCCCGGACGATTTGACCGCCTACGCTCCCATCGCCGCGGACCGCGCTGCCCGGGCCCTCGAGCGCGCTGCGATGGGCGCACCATTTCCCGGCAGTACACGCGCCTTTCACGAATTGTTCAAGGGTTTTGGCTTCCGCCAGACCTGGCCATTGCACCGTGCCGCCGAGCAGGTATGCGCGGCATTGGACGGCCCCTCGCTCGTCATCATCGAGGCGCCGATGGGCGAGGGAAAGACGGAGGGCGCCCTGCTGATTGCGGAACACGCTGCCAGCCGCGCCGGGCATTCGGGACTGTTCGTCGGTTTGCCGACGCAGGCAACCGCCAACCAGATGCTGGGGCGAGTCGAGCGCTTTCTCAACGGCGCGCATCCCGGTGTGCGCGCGAACCTCCACCTGGCGCATGGCGGAGCAGCCGTCGTGGAGGGGTATGCACGACTGATTCGCGCCGTCTTCGACCGCGACGGCGTGGGTGGCGCCCGGGCGGAGCGCTGGTTCTGCGACAAGAAGCGCGCCCTGCTGGCCTCGCACGCCGTCGGCACTATCGATCAGGCGCTCCTAGGTGTGCTGCGGACGCCGCATGGTTTCGTCCGCCTCTTCGGGCTCGCCGGAAAAACGGTGGTGCTTGACGAAGTGCACGCATATGACGCCTACACGACCACGCTTCTCGAGCGTCTGGTCGCGTGGCTGGGTGCCATGGGTGCGACAGTCGTGCTGCTGAGCGCGACACTTCCCTCCGGGCGCCGCCGCCAGCTCCTGAACACATACGGAACGGCCGCGGACGCGAGCGCGCCGTACCCGCGCGTGACGGTCGCCAGCGCCGGTGGTGTCGCAGAGCACACCTTCGGGTCCCTCCGCCCCCGCCTCACCGTCGAGATCGAGCCCCAAGCGGACGATCCCGAGCAAGTGGCCCGCCGGCTCGCCGAGAGCGTGCGCGAAGGCGGATGTGCGGGCTGGATCTGCAATACGGTCGCCCGCGCACAGTCAGCGTACCGCGTGGCCCGTTCGCTGAAAGACGCCCGCACCCTGCCCAGCGAGACTGTTCTGCTGCTCCTCCATGCGCGCCTGCTGCACGCCGAGCGGACACGCCGCGAGGCGGAGCTGGAACGCTTGCTCGGCCGCGGTGGGGTGCGGCCGGCGCGCGCCATCGTGATCGGTACGCAGGTCCTCGAACAAAGCCTGGACGTTGATTTCGACCTGCTCGCGACCGACGTCGCGCCGGTCGATCTCGTGCTTCAGCGGGCGGGGCGGCTTCATCGACACGAGCGCCCGCGACCGCCGCATCTCACCGCTCCCCGCCTCGTGCTGGTCCAGCCCGGCGGCGGGCCCCTCGAAGCACCACTGCGGCGGATCGCCGGTGTCTACGTAGAGCTCATAATGCGGCGGACATTGCTCGCGCTCTCCACCCGCACGCAGCTCGTGTTTCCCGACGACATCGAAACGCTCGTCGAGCAGGTGTACACCAAGCCCGACCCTGCCGAGCACGCGGGCGCGCTCGCCCCCGCGCGGACAGCGTTCGAAGCCGAGCTGCAGCAGCAAGAAGTGCAGGCCAAGACACGTGCGTTGCCGCTCCCTTCGATCGCGGATGATCCGTTCGGGCAGTTCGGGCTTCCGTTGTGGGACGACGACGATCCCGCGCTGGCAGAGGAACTGCGCGCCCTCACCCGGCTGGGCGACCCCGCGATCGAAGTCATCTGTCTGCATGAACGGACTGGTAGCACGTATCTGGATGCCGAGTGCACGGTCCCGGTGAGTCTCACGATCACCTCGGGTCACAGTGCGCTTCGCGCGCTCCTCGACAACGGGGTGCCCATCTCCACGCGCGGCCTGGTGCAGGCCATCTACCGCCAGAAGCCGCCCTCCGGCTGGAAGGAGAATGCGCTGTTGCGGCACCGCCGGGCGGTTCTGTTCGCGAACCGTGCAGTCTCCATCGCCGGCTTTCGGCTCACGCTCGACGATGAGCTCGGCTTGGTGATCGAGCGGGAAGGAGCTGTCTCATGAGCGAGCGGTTCTGTCTGGTCGACGAGAGGTGGATTCCCTGCGAGCAGATGGACGGCTCGCGGACCGAGCTCGGCATCGGCGAGACGCTCCTGTGCGCGCATGAGCTGCGTGCGATCGCGGACAGCTCACCGCTGGTCACCGCGGCGCTGCACCGCCTGCTCCTGGCGATCCTGCATCGCTGCTTCGGGCCGCCGGATATCGGTGCCTGGATCGCGCTATACCGCGCAGGGCGACTCGATCCGAGCGCACTGATGGGCTACCTCGGGCGGTGGCGGAGGCGCTTCGATCTGTTCCATACCGAGCAACCCTTCTACCAGGTGCGCGGGCTGCCCTTCGACCCCGACCCGGTATCGATCCTCGTGACCGAGCGCACGGCCTGGGGCGGCGGGGTGAACCTGTTCGAGCACCGCCCGCGAGACGTGGGAAGCTCCCTGGAGCCGGGCGAGGCAGCGCGGTGCCTGCTTGCCGCGCACGGCTTCTCACCAGGCGGGCTGGTGAAGAAACGCGGGGAACCGACGTCCGCCACGGCCGCGCCGCTCAACCGAGGTGCCATTGTGCTCGTGCGTGGCGAGACGCTCTTTGCGACGCTCGTGCTGAACCTGCTCGTCTATGCGCCCGATCATGCCCTGCCGATTCAGGGACGCGGGACGAAAGACGCTCCTGCGTGGGAGCGCGATTCGCTGCCGCGTTCGCTCCGCAGGTCCGCCGAGCCGCGGCGCATGCCGAGCGGCTGGATCGATCTCCTCACGTGGCAGAGCCGCCGCCTCGAGCTTCGGGTCGAGGCGGGGCGCGTGGTCGGGTGTGTCCGCTGCGTCGGGGAGGGTCTTGGCGACGGTGCGCCGCGCGATCCGATGCTCGGGTGGAAGATGGACGTGAAGCGCGGCGCGATTCCAGTCGGCTTCGACCCGGAGCGCGCATTCTGGCGGGATAGCCACGCCCTCTTTCAGGCCGCCGATCAGGCGAAGGACGTCGAGCGTCCGAAGGCCCTCGATCAGCTCGCGCGGGCGGATGTCCGCGCCGTAGTCCCCCCGGACCGGCGCTTCGCGCTGGACCTGCTGGGGATGCGAGGTAATCAAGCGCGCGTCCTGCTCGTTCGCGCCGAACGGGTTCCGGTTTCCGCGAAGCTCCTCGCGGACGCGGATCTCGGAGCGAGCGTGCGGGACGTGCTTGCGTCAGCCGAGGCAACGGCCTCGGCGTTGCGGGCGGCGCTCTTTGCACTGGCGCGCCATGCGCTCGCGCCAGGCGAGCGGAATCCGGACACCGAGGACGTGCGCGGGCTAATCGAGAGCCTCGGCAAGGAAGCCGCGTTCTGGTCACGCACGAAAAGACACTTCGACAGCTATCTCGAACGCCTGACGGACGACGAGGTCGGTGCTCGGAGCGCCTTCAGCCTGGCGCTCCGAGAAGAAGCGCGCCGCGCGTTTGACGAAGCGTCGGCGGCCGTGGGCATGTCGGCCCGCGCGCTGAAGGGCGCCGCCCTCGCAGCCCACGTGCTCGCGCGCAAGCTGCCTAGCGTTCCTCGACTCGAACCCCAGGAGGCGTGATGGAACCGAAATCGGTGGAGCCACTCATCGCCGCACTGGAACGACTCGCTCAGACGGATGACCGCGCGGCGCTGGCGGCGCTCCGCCGCTCGCTCGCGGAAGACGCCGTGGCGCACGCCTACCCGTACGTCGTGCCGTTCCTTCCCCGCGAGCCCGGCGCATGGCTGGAGCGCATTTACGTCCTGGTCGCCGGGCTCTTCGCGCTTCATCCTGCCGTGGGCTCGCCCAGCCTAGCCGTCGCGCTTCGGCGGGTACGCGACGCAACCGGGTCTCGCAGTATCGAGCGGCGGTTTGTGGCCCTGCTCGATGCGCATCCCGAGGATCTGGGCCCGCACCTGCGCCATGCGGTCGCCCTCGTGCGGTCGGCGGACATCCCCCTCGACTGGAACGACCTACTGCAAACGCTCCGCGTGTGGAATACGGACTGGGCCCGCCGGCGCTGGGCCCGCGATTTCTGGGGAAGCACCCAGGCAGACGAAGGAGAGACGACATGAAGGTCGAGCTGCACATCCTGCAGAACTTCGCCCCATCCAACCTCAACCGCGACGACACGGGCGCACCGAAGGACTGCGAGCTGGGCGGATACCGCCGTGCGCGAGTCTCGAGTCAATGCCTGAAGCGCGCCGTGCGCGATGCGTTTGAAGTCGACGGACTGTTCGCTCCAACTGAGCTCGCGGTGCGCACGAAGCGGTTGGTGGAGAACGTAGCAGACCAGTTGGCTAGCGCCCATGGGCGCGACCGGGACCAGGCCATTGAGCGCGTCACCGCCGCCCTTGCCGGGGTCAGACTGAAGGTCAAAGGAGCGGCCGAGGACTACAGGAGCGAGTACCTGCTCTTCCTTCCGAAGCGCCACCTCGGCGAGCTCGCGGGGGTGGTCCAGAAGCACTGGAAGGAGCTGGAGACAGCGGCCGAGAGTGACCCGGAACCGTCCAGGGCGCCGGCGAAGCCAACGACCGCAAAGAACGAAAAAGCCGAGAAGAAGGGCGCGTTTCCGAGCGAAATCGCGAAGGAGCTGGGTTCCGTTCTAAAGGACGCGGCGAGGACCCCGGATCTCGCGCTCTTCGGCCGAATGATCGCCGATGAGCCAGAGTGGAACGTCGACGCGGCGTGCCAGGTCGCGCACGCGGTGTCGACCAATCGGGCGGCGATGGAGTTCGACTTCTACACCGCGGTCGACGACCTGCGACCCGCGGACACGGCCGGCTCCGAGATGATGGGCACCGTACAGTTTAACTCGTCGTGCTTTTATCGCTATTCCGTCCTCGACGTAAACGATCTGGACCGCAATCTGGGAGGCGACGGCGATCTGCTTAAGAAGACTGTCGGCGCGTACATTCGCGCGTCGGTCCTCGCAATCCCGACCGGCAAGCAGAACAGCATGGCCGCCCACAACCCGCCGAGCTTTGTGCTGGCGATCGTGCGCCGGAGCGGTACCGCAGTGTCCCTCGCGAACGCGTTCCTGCAGCCGGCGCAGCCGAAGGGCGACACCGACCTCGTGACCGTTTCGATCGACAAGCTGCTGCAGTATCTCCGCGAGGTCTCTCGCATGTACGGGATCGGAGCGCCGACACCAGCCAGAAAGGGAGCAGACGGAGGGCTGACCGCGTTCTACATCGCGGACCGCAAGATCACCTCTCCGGACGAGCCGATCTCGCTCGTGGACAAGGGCAATCTCGGTCAGCTCGTGCAGGGGGTCGGGGATGTCGTCGCGGGGACACCGGGATGAAGAGCGTACTCATACGCCTGGAAGGTCCGCTCCAGTCGTGGGGAACCCAGGGCCGCTTCGGCATCCGCGACACCGACCTCGAGCCCTCCAAGAGTGGCGTTATCGGTCTCGTCGCGGCCGCGCTCGGCATGCCGCGGGAGAACCATGCGACGCTGGCCCGACTGGCGGCCCTCGAGATGGGCGTCCGGGTCGATCGGGAGGGCACGCTGCTGCGCGACTACCACACCGCGGGCGGGGGCGTCTTCCGGGGCAAGCCGCACGGAGTTGCGGGAACGAACGACCCTGTCACGACGCAACGCTACTACCTGTGCGACGCCAGCTTCCTGGTCGCCCTCGGCAGCCAGGACGAGGTCTTGATCCAGGAACTGGCCCAAGCACTGGCGTATCCCGTGTGGTCCTTGTTTCTCGGTCGGAAGTCGTGCGTTCCGTCCGTCGCCCCACTCGCCGGCGTGCGTGACGGCGCACCTGCGGATGTGCTCCGCCGTGAACCTCTGCCCGAGGGCGCCGCCCGCTCGCTCCGGCTGGTCGTCGAGTGTGGGCCAGGCGCCGGAGCCGTGCCGCGAAACGATGTCCCCCTATCGTTCGCGCTCTACGAGCGCCGGCATGTGCGGCGCTTCGTGCGCAGCGAGTGGATCGCTGAGGGCTTGACACCGCCGCCTGAGGTGGAAACGTGAGGCTGTCGCGACTCGTTCTTAACCCCTTGAACCGCGGCCTCGCCCGGGCGGTGGCCGACCTGCAGCGTATGCACCAGCTCGTCATGGGCGGGTTCGATGGCGGCGCCGGCCCGGCCGCTCGGGCGGGGTACAAGGTGCTCTATCGGCTCGAGATCGATCCGTACGGCGGTGCGCTCGTCCTGTACGTCCAGTCCGCCAGCGCGCCCAATTGGTCTCGGCTTCCAGCGGGCATCCTCGCGACCCTCGCGGACCGGCCGAATCCCGAGATGCGCGCCCTCACCGAGCTCGACGCTGTCACGGCCGGGCGCATGGCACGCTTCCGCTTGCGCGCCAACCCCACACGCCGGGTGGACACCAAATCCGTTGATGGCCAGCGACGCCACGGGCGGCGGGTACCGCATCGCGACGACGCACGGTGCATCGAGTGGCTGGTGCGCAAGGGGCAAGTCCACGGGTTTGATCTCGTCCGCGGCACCGCCGGGCAGCTCGATGTCACGCTGATCCACGAGCCCGTGCGGCGTGGCCGTCGCGAAGGCGCCGCGCTCACCCTCGAAGGAGCGCGTTTTGATGGGCGGCTCCGCATCACCGACCCCCCTGCTTTCCGTACCGCCGTCATTCAGGGTATCGGGCCGGGAAAGGCGTACGGTTTCGGGCTGCTGAGTTTTGCACCCGAGTGAGCACCATCGATGGCCCGTGACCTCCAGGCGCTGCCGCGGCTCTCCGATCGCTGGAGCCATCTGTACGTCGAGCACGGACACCTCCAGAAGACCAAGGAGGGCCTCGCCTTCGTCGATCGCGAGGGAGCGAAGACGGCTGTTCCGCTCGACCAGTTCGCTGTGATCCTGCTCGGACCCGGGACGACGCTGACACACGCTGCTGCCCGCATGCTGGCAGACAACAACACGCTCCTTTGCTGGAGCGGCGAGCACGGCGTACGACTCTACGCCTACGGAACGGGTGGAACGCACAGTGCCGCTCGCCTCCTTCGCCAAGCCGAAGCGTGGGCAGCCCCGGAGCGGCGCCTCGGGGTGATCGCGCGCATGTACCGCAAGCGCTTCACCGAGGAGATTCCGGCCGGAACGACGCTCGAGTCGATTCGGGCCATGGAGGGATACCGCGTTCGAGCCTCCTACAGGCGCGAAGCCGCCCGACTCGGCGTAAACTGGAAAGGGCGGAAGTACGACCAGTCTTCATGGGACCGAGCCGATCCACTCAACCGCGCGTTGTCGGCGGCCAACTCCTGCCTCTACGGGGTCTGCCATGCGGCGATTGTCGCCGCGGGGTACTCGCCTGCCATCGGGTTCATCCACACAGGCAAGCAGCTCTCCTTCGTTTACGACATCGCGGACCTCTATAAGACCGAGGTGGCGATTCCGTGCGCATTCCAAGCCGTCGCGGAAGGGCTTGATGATCTGGAGAGGCAGGTCCGCATCCGGTCGCGGGACCTATTCCATAAGCAGCGGCTACTGTACCGCATCCTGCCCGACATCGCGGAGGTTCTCGATGATGCTGATGGTGCTCGAGAGATCGCCGGCGAGCTTGCGGGGCTTGCTGTCTCGCTGGCTGATCGAGGTGAGATCGGGGGTCTTCCTGGGCAATCCGAGCTCTCGCGTCCGGGACATTCTCTGGGACAAAACGGTCCTGCACCCGAGAAACAGGGGATACGCGCTGCAAATGTGGAGTGACCACGTGCCGCAGGGATTCTCCTTCCGCGCGTGGGGCGAGGGTTCTCGGGAAGTCGTGGACTTCGAGGGTATCGCCCTTGTGCGCCAAGGCCAAACCAGGCGAAAATCAGGAAACACTGGGAACACTGGGTAGCGACACAAGGCTATTCACGGAACACCGACACGTCGCCGATCGCTCCTGACGGTTGTTGGAGTTCGACAGGCAATCTTCCCATCGGTCTTTGACAACCGAATAGAACTTGCGTCACCCAACAGATTGGGGTGTGACCAGACACGTAGCCACGACCGGTTGGTGTCGTCCCCACGCGCGTGGGGGTGAACCGTCCTTGCGGTAGGTGTCGGGCACATGCACCACGTCGTCCCCACGCGCGTGGGGGTGAACCGAGGCCGTGCAGAGGCCGTGCGTGGATACGTAGGTCGTCCCCACGCGCGTGGGGGTGAACCGCCGGCCGTCAACGTCCCGGGTGCTCCCGTAACGTCGTCCCCACGCGCGTGGGGGTGAACCGGAGACTCGGTATGAACGGGAAGGCCTGGACCAGTCGTCCCCACGCGCGTGGGGGTGAACCGCGCGCCGTTGTGGACGCGACGCTCTCGGTCACGTCGTCCCCACGCGCGTGGGGGTGAACCGAACCGCGCGAACCGTAGTATGCCATGAGGCACGTCGTCCCCACGCGCGTGGGGGTGAACCGGCGGTCGCGCTGAGTCCCACCCGGACGTAGGCGTCGTCCCCACGCGCGTGGGGGTGAACCGCGGAAGGTGTCGTCGATGGCCGTGATCCCCGAGTCGTCCCCACGCGCGTGGGGGTGAACCGCCCAACACGTACCCCAGGGCCGGCGACCGAAAGTCGTCCCCACGCGCGTGGGGGTGAACCGGTATCTAAGGCGGCCTTGGCATTGGTGACATCGTCGTCCCCACGCGCGTGGGGGTGAACCGCTGGCGGCCCTCTTGGAGATGGGCCGGATCACGTCGTCCCCACGCGCGTGGGGGTGAACCGCCCACGCCGGCGCTGGTGGCGCAGATCGCGGCGTCGTCCCCACGCGCGTGGGGGTGAACCGCTCGTGCCGGTGTTGTAGAGCGAGTAGAGCGCGTCGTCCCCACGCGCGTGGGGGTGAACCGGCCCCCCCCTTCGCTGCGCTTCGCGCGGTACTGTCGTCCCCACGCGCGTGGGGGTGAACCGCCCGTCCCACCATCGTCCCCCTCCTGGCGACCGTCGTCCCCACGCGCGTGGGGGTGAACCGTTCTATGAGTACCTGAACACCGACCCCGGGGCGTCGTCCCCACGCGCGTGGGGGTGAACCGGCCACCTAAGCGCGGTGATGGAGGCGCATGGCGTCGTCCCCACGCGCGTGGGGGTGAACCGGACTTCGACCGGGACCTGGACCGGGCGCTGCGGTCGTCCCCACGCGCGTGGGGGTGAACCTTCGAGGGTGTCTGACCCGGCGGTCCCCGTGACGTCGTCCCCACGCGCGTGGGGGTGAACCGGGTTCGCCAAGGTCGCGACGGCGGCAGCGCGCGTCGTCCCCACGCGCGTGGGGGTGAACCGTCGAGCTGGTGCACGACAACAGCAATCCGACCGTCGTCCCCACGCGCGTGGGGGTGAACCGCGGGTCGCTCTGCAGGAGGGTGCGATACGTGCGTCGTCCCCACGCGCGTGGGGGTGAACCGCGGACCCCCGTCCCGACGATGCGATGGCGGTGGTCGTCCCCACGCGCGTGGGGGTGAACCGAGTTCGGAGGTCAGTACTGAAACAGACGGGAGGTCGTCCCCACGCGCGTGGGGGTGAACCGCAATGCCCACGGCGAGTGAGACTCGGCTTACCGTCGTCCCCACGCGCGTGGGGGTGAACCGTCGCAGCTCGGCGAGAACGCGGGATTCCCTCCGTCGTCCCCACGCGCGTGGGGGTGAACCGGCGAGGTCGCGGCGTTTCGATACTGTCGCCTAGTCGTCCCCACGCGCGTGGGGGTGAACCGCGAGTGGCGGCGAGACGATCGTCATCGGCGAAGTCGTCCCCACGCGCGTGGGGGTGAACCGATCAGATGGGGAGCCCGAACCATCGCGGCGAAGTCGTCCCCACGCGCGTGGGGGTGAACCGTCGAGACGGTCTGAATGGCCGCGCTGCCCGCCGTCGTCCCCACGCGCGTGGGGGTGAACCGAACCTGCCGGTGTTCTGGGCTCGGGTCGCGCAGTCGTCCCCACGCGCGTGGGGGTGAACCGCCTTCGAGTTGCTGGTTCAGCTTGTTGAACCCGTCGTCCCCACGCGCGTGGGGGTGAACCGGATGGCACGCCGACGACGCAGTACGAGCGCGCGTCGTCCCCACGCGCGTGGGGGTGAACCGCTCGCGGAGGCGATAGGTGCCGTTCTGCCGGAGTCGTCCCCACGCGCGTGGGGGTGAACCGTATCATGTGACCCCTTGACATACTATTGCGGCGTCGTCCCCACGCGCGTGGGGGTGAACCGCTCGGCGTCGAGGTGGAACTCGCGGACCCGATGTCGTCCCCACGCGCGTGGGGGTGAACCGCGCGGGGACTGAGACACTACCTGACATAGCCCGTCGTCCCCACGCGCGTGGGGGTGAACCGAACTCGGCAGAGACGCGGCGATAGCGCCCCGCGTCGTCCCCACGCGCGTGGGGGTGAACCGACGGCCGTGTGCGCCATGCGCTACCGCATAATGTCGTCCCCACGCGCGTGGGGGTGAACCGCGGCGACCGGCCAGCAGCGTGGGATCGCTGAAGTCGTCCCCACGCGCGTGGGGGTGAACCGCATCGTCGTGCCGTTACGTTATGGGTGCGCTCGTCGTCCCCACGCGCGTGGGGGTGAACCGGTCTTCGATGAAGACGTCTGGCGTCGCGTGAAGTCGTCCCCACGCGCGTGGGGGTGAACCGAACTTCGCTACGGCGGGGGATCGGATTCGGGAGTCGTCCCCACGCGCGTGGGGGTGAACCGTAGCCCTTCTGAGCGCGGTTGAGCGTGTTGATGTCGTCCCCACGCGCGTGGGGGTGAACCGCCTTGCCGGCGTTGTTTAATGCGGAGGAGTTCGTCGTCCCCACGCGCGTGGGGGTGAACCGCCACGGCCGGACAGTAGCTATGCTACTGTCGGGTCGTCCCCACGCGCGTGGGGGTGAACCGCTGCTTGCGCTCGCCGAAGAGCTGGGCATGGAGTCGTCCCCACGCGCGTGGGGGTGAACCGGAGATCATGGGCGTGGAGCGAATCGCCATCCTGTCGTCCCCACGCGCGTGGGGGTGAACCGGCGACATGGTGGTGCTGCCTGCGGACTGGGTCGTCGTCCCCACGCGCGTGGGGGTGAACCGTTCCACACCGCAACGAAGCTAGACGCCCAATCGTCGTCCCCACGCGCGTGGGGGTGAACCGTGACCACGGCTCCTAATCGCCCCGGTGCTGGCGTCGTCCCCACGCGCGTGGGGGTGAACCGACTGGCGCAGTTGAGAGACGAGAACGGCGGCTGTCGTCCCCACGCGCGTGGGGGTGAACCGTCTGGATTAACGGAATTACCGCCGGCCTGCTCGTCGTCCCCACGCGCGTGGGGGTGAACCGGACATCGAGGCGCGCGTGTGGAAGGTGGTCCTGTCGTCCCCACGCGCGTGGGGGTGAACCGCCGGCGGGAGAGGCCGGCGTCCGTGGTGTCGCGTCGTCCCCACGCGCGTGGGGGTGAACCGGACTACCGCAACAAGCCTGAGGACATCCTGATGTCGTCCCCACGCGCGTGGGGGTGAACCGATGGTGCGCGTGTGTTTGATCTCCTCACTCCAGTCGTCCCCACGCGCGTGGGGGTGAACCGGCGTGCACGGGCCTCGCGGGCAACAAGCCGTAGTCGTCCCCACGCGCGTGGGGGTGAACCGCCGAATGGCGGAAGCTCAAGCCTGATGCCGCCGTCGTCCCCACGCGCGTGGGGGTGAACCGACCTCGCACATCGAGATGGAAAGCCGGACAGAGTCGTCCCCACGCGCGTGGGGGTGAACCTCCCTCTACAGCGCGCTGGGCGATACCGAGGCCGTCGTCCCCACGCGCGTGGGGGTGAACCGGGAGAAACAACCCTGCCGTCGTTGCCAGGGACGTCGTCCCCACGCGCGTGGGGGTGAACCGTCGGCGATGGATCTGTTCAAGGCGGGCGTCGTGTCGTCCCCACGCGCGTGGGGGTGAACCGCTTCGCTACGCCGCGAGCCTGCGGCTCCAGCTGTCGTCCCCACGCGCGTGGGGGTGAACCGAACGTCGTCAGTCCGTCCGGCCGGTGCTCCATGTCGTCCCCACGCGCGTGGGGGTGAACCGCCGTTGAACATGGACGGCCGGAGATACTGCCGGTCGTCCCCACGCGCGTGGGGCTGAACCGTCGCCGTGGCGGAGCACGAGAATCTTGCGCACGTCGTCCCCACGCGCGTGGGGTGAACCCGCGCTGCGGCTCGCGGAGCTCAGTGGCGTGCCGTCGTTCGTCCCCACGCGCGTAGGGGTGAACCGACGGGCAGGACGGTCAGATCCAGTCCGAGCACGTCGTCCCCACGCGCGTGGGGGTGAACCGTCGAGATGGCGTAGCAGCAGGATCTTGCGCACGTCGTCCCCACGCGCGTGGGGTCCGGTCGGCTCGTCGGCGAGCAGGAGCAGCGGCTCGACCACGAGAGCGCGCGCGATCGCGACCCGCTCCATCTCTCCGCCAGACAGCTCGCCCGGCCGATGGCGTCGGCGCCGGGCTAGCCCCACGAGGTCGAGTGCGCGCTCCACACGCTCGCGCGCCGCAGGCCAGCGCTGGCCGTCGAGCAGGAGCGGCAGCGCGACGTTCTTCTCGGCGCTCAGCATCGGCAGCAGGTTGAAGAACTGGAAGACGAAGCCGATGTGCCGGCGCCGGTAGAGCGTCAGCTCGTCGTCGGAGAGGGTCCGCAGCGACCGCCCCTCCACCACGATCTCTCCCGCGTCCGGTACGTCCAAGCCGCCGATCAGGTGGAGCAGCGTGGACTTGCCGGACCCGCTCGGACCCATGATGGATACGAACGTGCCCCGGGATACGGTCAACGACAGGCCCGCCAGCGCGTGCACGGCGCGATCGCCGCGCCCGAAGTTTTGACGATGCCCTCCAGACGAACCATGGCCTGCGGATGCTCATTCATCGGCGAGCGCCTCGGTGATCGGCCGTCCCCTTCCCATAGAGCATTGGCGCAGCGAGGTACATCGCGAAGCCAGGTCCGAACGACCGGCGACGGATCGCTCGCCGCCCTGCATGAGCGGTTCGATAAAGCCGAGCGCCGGATCGCCAGGCACGCTCCCCCGTCTGCTCATGGGAGCCATGGTGCAGTCCATCGCCAATCCGCGAAATCCGCCTCCCGTCCCACGTGGGCGTTCCCCGAATTCCACTTGACTCGGCCGCTACCCGGGGCGTATGGCCCTCGGAGGACGGAGGGAGACGGAGGGAGGCGGTCGGGGGAAAGTCCCATAAGGTCCGATTGGAGCGGAGGAGATCTTTCAAAGGAGGTGAACCATGCGTCCATGGCTGCGTGTCGGCTCACTAGCCCTTGCCATACTGCTGCTGCATGGTTCCCCCGTCGGTGCGGTCCTCGATCCTGTGGATATCGGAGTCTTCGGCAATCACGTTCCGCCGCTCCGCCGCAGGTCGGCAGTGACCACGGCCCAGCCATTCACCAACCCGTACGAGGACTTCGAGCTCTCCGGGGACCCGATCACGCGGGCGCGGCTGCGTGTGTCGGCGAATCTCAGCGCGCCGATCGATCGGTACCCGCGGGGCGTCGCGGCGTGGGGCAAGTACGTGCTCTTCGGCAACTACGAGGACGAGAGCGTGGGCCTGTTCCAGACGCTCCCCGACCAGCGGCTGGGGGTGTTCGATACCGAGACGAGCACCTTCTGCGAACTGGTCATCAGCCCAGGAAACGCCTCCGCTTTCGACCTGGGTGTGGCGAGCCCCGGCTCGCGTCAGACCCGGATCTACTTCGTCGGGTTCTCGCTCGACCCGACAGCGGCCGAGTTCGGGTACATCGCGGCGGACCTCGACAATCCCCACCCCTGCGATCCGGCGACCGGGTGGCAGGTCGTGGGCTATACCGGGCATGACCTCAACTGCATCGCGGGCGGGCAGCTACCGGGCTGCATCGACGACGGGATCACAGATCCTGACTCCCGGCCCTGCCCGGGCTCGTGCGGCTGGGACGGGCTCGGGGTACTCGATGCGGAGACCGTCGTCGCAGGCAACTGGGTCTTCGGGAGGCATGTCGTCATCCGCCTGAACGGCGGCGGTGAGGCGTCGGTCCCCGCGGTGCGCACGGTGGACCCCTGGCAGCCGCCCGACAACGACGACGTCTGCTACAGCACGCGCCCCGTCCGCAGGATTGTCGTGGATCCGACCAGCGGAGCCGACGACCGTCGCTTCATCCAGGCGCTCGACGCCACCTGCGACTGGCCGGAGGGGACGCCCGGGTGCGCCCCGTGGGTTGGGGTATGTCCGCTGAGCGCCGCCCCTGCCGGCTGCACGATCGGGAGCACGTGCCCGCAGCCGTATTGCGCGCAGCTCGCGATCGCCTGTAGCACGAGCGCGGACTGCATCGTCTCCGGCGTCCCCATCGGACCGTGCATCAACGCCTGCAAACCGGCGCACTCGGGCAACGTCTGCAGCGGCTCGCCACAGAACCCCTGCCTGTCCGCCACGAACTGCCCGAGCGGCCAGCAGTGCATCTGCGACAAGCCGGGCAAGCCCCTCCAGGAGTTCGCGTTCGACGGCGACGCCCTGATTGCGACGAGTCCCTTCTTCCAGTCGGTCGGGGGCGCCACGATGTCGCACATGGGCCCGTACGACTCGCAGGGCAACGTGTGGGTCTCGGACACGTCGAGCGAGCCGATCAAGCTCTACCGCACGACGCCCAACGGCGAGCACTCGTACTACGATCCCTCGAATGCGATGGGCAGCGTCATCGTGTCGGCCGACCAGGCGATGTTCTACTCGGGACTGAACGTCTTCACCCTGCCCGACGGCGTCCAGGTCGGCACTCGCGTCTATATGCTAGGGCTGACTTCGCTTCAGCGTGCGGTCTCCGCCTTCGGCCTCTGGGCGAAGGACCCCGCATACAAGGTCGCACTCGGCGAACGCATGCTGCCGTCGGGTGCCCAGCGGTGCAGCGTCTCCCAGGACCCCTGCACCATCGACGCCGATTGCCCCGAATCAGGCGAGGTGTGCACGCAGTTTCACTGCGCCGCTCCTTCGCCCTCGGGCCTGATCCCGTCCGGCATCGTCTGCAGCGACACCCAGGCCTGTCCGGCGGGCCAGATCTGCATGGAGATATCGGTGGGCGCCCCCGCAAAGGTGGTCGCTTACGGCGGCTCTCCGGCGGCGCTGTGGACGGCCGCCGGCTTTGCGCACCCGGCCACCGGGCCCTTTCCCGGTGATGACGACCGCCAGTATCCGCAGGACGAGTACCTCGAACGGATACCCGTTGAGACGCCTGTTTCGGACGTGACAATCGCCACCTCCCGCCCCTCCATCGGCTGGACGGGGGGCGACTGCATCTCCCATCCACGGCAGTGCCGCCTCTGGATGGCCGCCCAAAGGGACGGAGTCATGCAGGTGCGCGTGCGTGACGACGGCTTCTGGTCGGGGTGGTCCCCGCTCCCGACGAACGTCGGGACTGCAGGTGCGCCGGCGATAATCGCGAATCCGACGGCCGTCGTGGTGTTCGCACGAGCCACCAACGGCCGGGTTTACGCCAGCACGCTTTCCACTGCGGTCACCTGCGAGCTCGGCGTGAGCTGCAGCTGGAGCTCCTGGACGGCGCTGCCGGCACTCCCCAGCGCCGTGAAGGCGACCCAGGACATCGCGGCTACCTTCACCGCGAGTTCCCGGTACGTCGCCGTCCGGGGCAGCGACGAAAAGGTCTACTACACGTTGGTCTTCGGCCCCGGGTTCGTCCCGTGGATCCGGGCGGACGGCGTGCTCACTGACGCGTCGCCGACCATCGCCGACAACCCAGCGGACGGGACGACGTGGATCGCCATCAAGGAGAAGTCGACCGGCTACATCCGTCGGGCGCGCGTGACCTTCGCCACCTTCGACTCGTGGGCGCAGGTAGGTGCGACCCCGTACCCCCCCGCGACCGGCGCCTGGCAGAAGGCGCCCGCGATGGTGTGGGACGGTGCTCTCATGCGTGTCTTCGTACCGCAGTTCGCCTTTCCGAACACGACCTGGCAGACGGTACACGACGGGACGGGTTGGGGGGGCTGGCGCCCGCTCTTGAGCGGAGGGGCGGCGACGGTGCAAGAGGCGGCGGCCAGCGTGACCGGTACCGTGAATTTGGTGACCTACTGGTTGTACAATCAGACGGCCATCATGAACGAGAACGCCATTGATTGAGCTACGACGCCTGCGCCGCTACGCGCGGCTCGCGACCCCCGAAGGATCGGCTCCCGTGCGCGCTAGCGTGATCTCCGGCCGCGCGAGGAGCCAAGACCCTGATGCCGCGCGACGCGAGGGTGCGATTGTCTATCTCGAGAAGCCGCTTCAGTCCCACGAGATTCTCAAGATGACGGGTACAGCGCAGGATTCGAGCCGGGGCAGGACGATGATCACCCGTAATTCCCCTGGACGTCGTCGACGCACCGCGCGTCGCACTTCGCATTGATCTGTCTGGGCCCTGGTTGAAAATGATATTCGAGCGAATCACGGCGCGGGACCTTTCCTGCAAGACCCCGGGGCTGCATCCCGCTTACTGCCATAAGTCACTTTCGCGGTTTGCGCCAGCCTTTGCAGCCCGTCCCCCTCACCACCCCCTCCCCCTCCCATAAAACATCGGCCCACCCAGGTACATGGCAAAACCTATTCCGAACACGAACGCCAAATCGCACTCCTCCTCCGACCTCACGATCTTCCGATCGCAAAGCTCCTTGGCCTTGTCATACAGCGCCCGCGCGCAGCGCTCGACGATCTCCGCCTCCGACGCCGCGCGCTTGCCTCGATCCGGGACGAGGGCCGCCAACCCGGCCCACACGCCCTGCTTCTTGCCGTCCTTGTAGTCGTAGGTGCCGCCGCCGGTCTTGATGCCGAAGCGCTTCTGCTCGCGCAGCTTCCACACCAGCGGGTCGCGCTTCGGGGGCTTCTCGGCGGCGATGGTGTCGAACATGCCGGCGGCGATGTCGTTGCCGGCCTGGTCGCCGAGCTCGAAGGGGCCCATGGGGAAGATGCTCTTGCGCATGGCCTCGTCGATGGCCTCGACGGACGTGCCCTCGCGATAGAGGTCCTCGGCGGCCTGCATGTAGGCGGCGAGGCCGGCGTTGACGAGGAAGCCGGCGGAGCCGTCCTGGAGGATCACCGGGGTCTTGTTGATGCTGCGCACGAAGGCGTGGGCGGTGGCGACGGCGTCCGGCGCGGTCTCCTTGGCGGTGACGATCTCGACGAGCTGCATCATCGGGTGCTCGGCGGGGCTGAAGAAGTGGAGGTTGAGAAAGTTCTCGCGGCGGCCGCCGCCGGCGGCGAATTCGGCGCCCAGCAGGCCCGGGCCCATCGAGCTGGAATTCGAGGCGACGAGGCCGTCGGGCTTCATGCCGGCGCCGAGGGCGCGGTAGAACTTGGCCTTGATGTCGCGGTTCTCCATCCGCGCCTCGATGACGAGGTCGCAGTCGAAGAGATCCTTGACGTCGGTCGCGACCTTCACGCCGCCGATCTTCTTCGCGACTTGCTCCTCGCTGAGATCGCCCTTCTTGACGGCGCGGGCGTACTTGGCGCCGAGCTTCGCGGGCACGCCCTCGGCGAACTGCGGCAGCGGCACGTGGCCGACGACCTCGTAGCCGGCCTCGAGGGCGAGCCAGGCGATGGCGTTGCCCATGTAGCCGTCGATGCCGTCGACGCCGATCTTCTTGAGCGGCCGAGCCTTGCCCGGGAACCCCTTCGGCAGCTTCTGCACCGCTTGCTGGGTGAAGAAGAAGCGCATGCCGGCCTTGCCTTCGGACGACGACGCGACGTCGAGAAAGGCGTCGCGCTCGGCCTTGATCGCCTCGCGCAGTGGTAGGGCTGCGCCCTTCGCCATCACGTCGAGGGCAACGTAGGGCGCGCGCGGGTTCGGCCGTCCCATCGTCGCCTTCTGGATCATGGGCAGGACCATGGGCTTGAGGCCCTCGGCATTGGCGAGATCGGGGGGCGGCGTGCGGTCGCCGGAGCGCGGAATGGCGGGCACCCGCTCGCGCAAAAACTTCTCCGCAAAGGCATCGACGTCCTGACCCTTGGGAATGACGGCGTCGATCATCTTGATCTCGGCCGCCGCGGGCGCCTTGAAGTTCTTGCCGGTGAGCACCGCCGTGAAGCCAGCGTCGCCCCTGACCGGATCGCTGGCGTTCACGAGGCCGCTGCGTCGCGGCATGCGCTGGGTGCCGCCGAGGCCCGGAAAGATGTTGAGGCGGATCTCGGGAAAGCCGACGGTCGAGCGCTCGGTGGCGATGATGCCGCGGCAGGCGAGCGCCAGCTCGTAGATGCCGCCGAGCGCGAAGCCGTCGACCACCGCCAGCCAAGGCAGCGGGCCGTCTTCCATGGCGTAGAGGGCCTCGTGGCCGACGTCGATGAACCCGCCGAGCTGCTCGCGCGTGGCGCCCATCAGCTCGCCGATGTTGGCGCCGGCGCCGAGCCCGAACTTGTTGCCCTTGAGGATGACGCCCTTGAGCGGCTTCGCGGCGTCGGCCTTCTTCAGCTCGGCGATCACCGCCTTGAGGTCGGCGATGGCGGCCTGCGAGAGCGTGTTCATGCCGCCCGAATCGAAGGTCACCCAGGCGATGTCGTCGCGGATCTCGTGCGTGAACTGGCTCATTCCCCTCTCTCTCCCTTTCCCCTCCGGCGCGTACCGGGCGCCGGCTCCGTCTCTCAGTAGCTCCCCTGTCGCTCGAAGATCCGGCGCGGGTTCCCGATCGTCATGGCGTCGATCTGCGCCTGCGGTACGCCTTCCTTCCGCAGCGCCGGGATCACGTTGTCGGAAACGTGGCGGAAGTTCCAGTTGGGAGCGACCGCCGCCCGCATGGTCTCGAGGGCCTCGGGCGGAAACCAGTCGATGTGGCAGCAGTGGTCGTGCGAGAGGACGAGCTGGTTGGCGTAGCCGCGGCGGCACATCTCGGCGACGATGCTCACGCGCTCCGGGCCGGACAGCATCATGTCGAGCCCGAAGCGGTCCATGCCGAGGAAGCTGCCGCGCTTGGCGATCTCCTCGAGATACTCGGCGTTGGTCGTGTCGCCGCAGTGGCCGATCACCACGCGCGAGAGATCGACGCCCTCCTCCGCGAACACGTCCTGCTGGACGAGCCCGACCTTGATGTGCGGGTCGGTGTGGGTGGAGATCGGCACGCCGGTGGCGCGGTGCAGCCGCGCCGCCACCCGCAGCAGCTTCTGGTTGAGCTCGGTGACGCCCAGGTGGTCGGTGGCGCACTTGATGATGCCGGCCTTGATATCGGTGCCCTCGATGCCGTGGGTGATGTCGCGGACGAGGACCTCGACCAGGCGATCGACGTCCCACCCCTGAAACCACGGCTCCTCGGTCCAGTAGAAGCCGGTCGCCGCGATCATCTGCATGCCGGCCTTCTCGGCGACCTCGCGGATCAGGCCGATGTCACGGCCGAGGTTGATCGGCGTCAGATCGACGATGGTGGTCACACCCCGCTCCTTGGCGGAGCGCACCTCGGCGACGGCGCGCTTCACGTGCGCCGCGCGGTCGAGCCACGCGGGAAACGCCTGGCGCATCGCCGGATTGATCGTCAGGACGTGCTCGTGCATCAGGGTGAAACCGAGCTCCGCCGTATCGAGCGCACCGAGAACGCCGTTGATCCTCGCCATGGGAGTACTCCTTGCCGTCCACCTCTACGCCACTTGCGGTGTCGATGTCGACGGCAGCCGGCGCAGCCACGGCGAACGCCATGTGGAGGGCGCCACCGGCCTGCTTCTTGCACGTTTCGGGGGTGAGGAAGAAGCGATGCGCGCTCGCCGTGCGCTGAGCCTGGCACTGATCGCCGCGGTGCAGCCCGCCGTGTGGATGCTCGCGGCGACCCTGCACAGCCGGCGATCGTCGATCGCCTCGCCCTTCTTCGCCACCGCCGTCGCGAGCGCACAGGAACCCCCGGCCGCGCCCGCCGAGGACGGCGCGAGCATCGTTCGGATCTTCGAGTTCACCCTCCAGTTCATCGGCGAGATCAGCCGGAGCTTCGAGCGCGGCGACTACACCGGCACCGTCATCCGCCTCCTCATCATCGTCGAGGTGCTGATCGGGGCCCTCGGCGTCGTCAGCTGCGTCACCGTGTGGGGGCAGGGCAAGGCCGACCTGGTCTATCGCATCGTCGACGTGATGGGGGCGCTGTTTCTCTTCATCAGCCTGCTGCTGCTGGCGACGCTGGTGATGTGAAATCGTCGCCACGTCGGCCACCGGAGCAAGGCACCTCGACCCGTGCGCGCCCTGCTCGTCCTCCGCCGGATCCATCTCGTCTCGGCATCTGTGCCCTGCCCTTCGTTCCCTTCTCCACCCGACAATCCGCATCGGAGGCCTTCATGATCGGCTCGTCGTTGTTCCAGTCTGTTTGCCGGCAAACGCGTGCGCCCGCCCTCGTCGTAGCGTCGACATTGCCGCAGAACTGGACCTGGGAACAACCGCCTTGGTCGACGACGGCGCCGACCTCGGTGTCCACGCAGCGGTCGGTTTCATCCGGCTCGCCGTCGACATCGGAATCGACGCGGAGCGGCCAGGAGGCGGCCGCTGGGTCCGATGGGACGGGTGACGGCCTTGCCGGAAAGACGCACGCCTTCGAGCGCGAGGAGATCCGAGCAGCTCTGGCCCGCGCGAACGGAGTCAAGACCCAGGCCGCAAGCGCCCTCGGAATGACGTATCGGGGCCTACTAAAGAAGATGCAGCGGCTAGGACTCTAAGGCGCGGGCGGCGCTTTCCGACTGCCGCGGCTCACCTACCCCGGCGCCGGCCCCCGCGTTATCGACTGGATCTTTCCGTCGGAAAAGACCACTCGGTCAACGAGGCCCGGCGTCTCGTAGTAGATCCACTCATCCACCTCAAGGCTCGGCGTCTGGTGCGCCGGCGGGTAACTACGGGCCATGAGGGCCTGCTGCTTGGTCATGCCCTCAATCAGTTTCCCGTCGCGGATCGCGTCGACAATTCGACGCGAATCCCCTTGCATCGAATCCATCGGGTTGCTCGTGAGCAGGATGTTCCGGAAGTATTGCGTCGGAGTCAGCTGCTTGCGACCGTAGCTGAATGACAGGGTGTAGATCGCCTGGCTATCCACCGGACGAAATGCGACGGCTGAGGAACCGATCTTCACGACCTCCACTTGAGTGCCTGCGGTCAGCATCGGCCCGAGCGTCGCGTAGTCCCGGCGGTAGAGATAGACCCCATAGTTCGAGTCGGCCGCGCGGAGCTCCGGACTGAAGCGCACGGTGCAGCACAGATAGAGCTCACCGCCGGTGAGCGTTGGATCGAAAGGTTGCCCTCTCATCTCGGAGCAGCCGAACAGCAGACTGACCGCCAACGGCACCATCCGCCAGCGTCCCCGCTTGGTCATCGCTACCGTGTCGCAGCGGACTCTACTTGTCTCCATCGAATAGCTCCTGCCTGCGGCGCTCGGCTTCCGCCTGGTCGATCTTACCTTCGACCCGCAGCTCCTCGATCTCCCGCAGCTCTTGCCCGAGGCGCCGGTCGCGCTCGCCCTCCGCCGACGGCTGCATCAGTATAACGTTCGGCTGCACCAGGTATCTCGGACTCTTGAACAGATAAACGATACCCAGCGTGAAAAACGCTGCCGTCATGCGGCCACCGGCGATCCTGGTGTCGATCGTCTCCGCGTAGGCTTCGTAGCCTTCCTTCTCCAGGCGTAAGCGATAGGAATGCTGCAAGTCCCCTTTCTCGACCGCGAACTCGAACGGCGTCAAGCCGACGGACCGGTCGTCGATGTAGGCCTGCGCCGAAGTGGGTTGGCTTTGGATCAGAACGGTCTCCGCGCAGCCCACCAACGAGACAACGGCGAGTAAGGCGGACGCGAACAGCATCGCGGGCGCGTGGCGTCTCATGTTCCCTCCCTTTGGTTGGAGCTCGCCAACAGCCATGACCGCGCCCGGAAGCAAGCTCGGTCAAGCCGCGATTCTTCGTATCCCATGACACGGCCGTTGCCAATCGTGTTGGCACGCGGGGACAAGCTAGGAGGAAAGCTCTTGTCGGGCGGTGCCCAACCTTGCTATGCACCAGCTCTGGAACCCCATCACTCGCGCCCATCTAGGAAATGCCGGCTTACGCTCCGGCAGGAGCGGCTACCTTCCCGGCTCATATCGCATCGCCACTGCTCCCGAGCCGAACTCCAGCCGGCTTACGAGCTTCAAGTCGAGAGGCTTCGATAGCCCGGCGAACAACGTCGGCCCGTGGCCCGCTAGCCTGGGCTGCACCACGAACTCGTACTCGTCGATCAATCCGAGTTCGGCGAGCGCCAGCGGAAGATTCACGCCGCCCAGGAACAGTCCTTTGCCCGATTGCTGCTTGAGCTGCTCGACGGCCGTCGCCAGGTCGCCGCGCACGAGCTGGGCGTTCCAATCGACCTGGTTCAAGGTGCTCGACACGACGTACTTCTTGGCCGCGTTGATCGCCCGGGCGAAGGGTTGCATCCAGTCGGGCATCGCTCCCGTCGACGCCGGCGACCGGAAGGCGTCCTCCATCATTTCATAAGTCACTCGGCCAAAAAGGAGGGCATCGGCCCGGTTGAGGTTCTGGACCGCGTGACGATGCAATTCTTCGTCCGGGATTATTGCGCGGTGATCGCAGCATCCGTCCAATGTGACGTTGATGGAATACCGAAGGGGCCGCATTACGTGTTCCTGAAGCGGGATAACGTTGAGGGTCAGCCGCCGGCGGACGTGACGCCTGCATTCCGCCACAAACGCCGCAGCCCGCCGGTCGGCTGCACCCTCTTGTTACAATAGCTGCACGTCCGTGCGATCAACCGAAGATCTGATCTGGGGAGACCGGGAGCCACCGCGACGCATTGAGCTTGAACAGTTCGAGGCGCGCGCCGCGCTGATTTCTGCCAGAATGAGAGCCCTCGCCCTGTGGTGTTGCGCGACCCTTTTCAGGCGAGCGAGGTCGTCTAGCTTCGGCCTCGGGGCAGAACCTCCCTTCGTTTGGATAAGCACGATCTCGAAAAGGTCGCCGCGCTTGAGACCTGGGCCATCCTGGCGGTGATCCTTACGGATGGCGATCAGGTCCACAATGCCACGGGCTTCGGACTTGGTCTTGCCTCCGAAATCCACCAAGTTCCACTTGGCGCCGGTGCGCCGGGAGTAGGTGACGAGCCACTTCGTCATCGTGCGCGCCCACTGGACCTTCCTACGCAAAAGTGGACACCCATCGACACATTGCCGTTCGAACTCCGCTGGGGAGCGGTATCCCAGCGAAGAATGTAACCGCTGCTCGTTGTAGAAGGCCACGTACGAGTGCACCGCCTCGCGGAGACTGCGGTCGCTCTCGCAAGGTGCGCGGTGATACATCTCGCGCTTCATCGAGCTGTGCCACGACTCCATGTGGGCGGTATCGTTCATGCGCCGTGGGCGGTTCACACTCGCCTCGAGGCCATGGCGCGACAGCAGCGTGCGATACGAGCTCGCCAAGTACTCC